>Ga0316613_10000873_pt1 | contig 22046 bp, 18 predicted proteins | sample OWC_soil_day10_C_2_FD_207647 | JGI IMG/M metagenome (GOLD analysis project Ga0316613, IMG submission 207647) | Wetland soil microbial communities from Old Woman Creek delta, Ohio, United States - OWC_soil_day10_CT_b | ecosystem: Environmental > Terrestrial > Soil > Wetlands | place: USA: Ohio...
GAAGCGGCGCACCAGACAAGCCTCGCGATCCCCGACTGAACGAAGACGGGTCTCCGCGACATTGACACCACAGGCTTTCGCCAGACTCATTGTCGCGTGTTCAAGCCTGGGTACGCTGATCGTCGGATCATCGACCTGGCTGGGGAATTTGGCGATCCAGACGGAGCCGTCCTCAACGACGTTGCACTTGGGGCGCGCACCGCCTGTCCCTGGATGCAGGGCTTGGAGCAACTCGGGATCAACTGCACGGTCGGCTTCAACAGCCTCGGCCGCGCCAAGTAGATCCGCCAACGAGAATTGGCGGCTCGCCAGTTCTCGCGGCATTTCCTCGGCGGCTCGCGAAAATGCGAGCGCGCCAGCCCGGCCCGGGTCATTTGTCAGAAGATATCCGGACGGAAACACCTGTTGCCCGCACAGACGATCGATGACGCGAATACCCCAGCGGTCCGGACAGGCATCAATGATTGCGCCCGGATAGCCGCCCAATGACGAGAATTCGCTCGGCATGTCACGCAACGGCAACGTGCATGGATCAATGCTGATCGCGTTTGCCCGGGCTAGATAGGACTTTCCATAGACGAACTGTCCCACGTTGACGCTGGCAGCCGTGGTATTGATCTGCAACCGACCGGCGACAACCGGCGATACCGAATCGGGAAGGTATATCCACACGAACAGCGTCTCAGAACTCATTGTCGAGCTTCCTTCGCACACGGACGCGCTTTTCCTGCGCATCGAGCGACAGCGCCAAGCCGTCGCGATCAAGCCCGGGATCAGCAATCAGATCAATTTCGCGGCTGAGCCCCAGCGTCCAGAGTACGAGCAAGACATTGCCCAGACTGCAGGACGTATCCCCGCGCTCGATCGCCTGAATCGTTGACCGGGACAGGCCTGTCGTTAGCGCCAGGTCTTCCTGGCGCTTCTTGCGCCGGATGCGCGCAGTCCGGATTCGCCCACCAAGTTCGACGGCAAGCTTCTTAATCTCCGGAATATCGAGCTTCCCTACAGTGCTTTCCATAGCACGCACTATAGCTATTAACGCTCACTATAGCAATCATATCTGTGACTCTGTCAATCAGCATTTCGGCGAACCACTAATTGAGACTCCTCGGAAGCCCGGCAATCACAGGGCTAAGGCTCTCAAACGCCGTGATCAACGATAATAATTTTTCGCCCGCAGGCTTCGGCATCAGCCAGTTCCGGATCGAAATGAACAGACGATGGCGAGCATCCAATACGACTTTGCGTACTCTCCGCCCGTTACGGGATACCCTCTCTTGACTGCGCGTTCTTTCAAACATCGATTCGCTCTAGACTAGCGGACATGGGCTACACAAAACGTTTCGCGGCTGGTTTCATCACCTTGCTCGTCCTATCGTTCGGCTCGCGAGTGGCCAGTGCGGCGGCGGACGACGGTATTCCGCAAAAGCAAAGCTGGCTGACGGCGCCAAGACATTCGGCGGGGATCGCCCCCGATCCGGCGCGCCTCGCCGACACCGCGATCGTCCAGGTCTACGCGGCGCCGACCTATGGCTGGCGCGGCCTGGTCGCAGTTCATCCGTGGATCATTTTCAAGCGCTCCGGTGAAACGGCGTTCACGCGCCACGACGTGATCGGCTGGCGCGGCACGAATGTCGTCCAGCGCAACTACGCGCTGCCCGACGGCCTGTGGTACGGCGCACGCCCCTCGCTGCTGGTCGACCATCGCGGCAATGGCGTCGAAACGATGATCGACGAGATCGAGGCGGCGATAAAAAGCTATCCCTACCCGCACAGCTACCAAGCGTATCCCGGCCCCAACAGCAACACCTTCCTGGCTCACATCGGCCGCGAGGTTCCCGCGTTGAAGCTCGACCTGCCGGCCAATGCGATCGGCAAGGACTACCGCACGATCGACCGACCGCTCGGTCTTTCGTCTTCCGGCAGCGGCGTACAAGCGTCTCTGCTCGGCCTGCTGGGACTGAACGTCGGCTGGGGAGAAGGGATCGAAATCAACATTCTGGGCCTCAGTTTCGGCATCGACGTCAACAGCCCCGGCCTGCGCCTGCCGTTCATCGGCCGCATCGGAATGGACGACACGACGAGAGAAAGCAATGACTGAGAAGCGCCAGCGCACGGCCTTCTACGTGCACAATGACCTGCGGCCCGGGGATCGTTGATCGCCGGGCCGCTTGGCGCCGGGAAGAACCCGACGCGATAGTGCGCAACGCGGCTTAGTGCCCCGAAGCGCTGCTCGAACCCAGGCCGGTTTCCGAGCGCACCTTCTGCGCCGGGTAGAGCGAGCGCTCAAGTTGAGCCTGCTTGCTGTTATCCATGATGGAAACCAGATAGATCGTCAGGAAGGCCGCACTCATCGAGAACAGCGCTGGCGACGCGTAGGGGAACAACGCACTGCCCGCGGGAAAATGCAGCACCGCTTCCCACACCGATGCCGAGACGATGGTCAAGCCGAGCGAGCTGACCAGGCCAACGATGCCGCCGGCCACTGCCCCCTTGGTCGTGCAATCTTTCCACAGTACCGACATGAAGAGGATCGGGAAATTGGCCGAACAAGCGATGGCGAAAGCCAGCATGACCATGTAGGCGACGTTTTCTTTCTCGAAGGCGATACCGAGAATCACCGCGACGATGCCCAAACAAATGGTGGTCATTTTGGAAACGCGCAGCTCCTTGGCCGAATCGGCGCGCCCCTTCATAAACACCGTCGCGTAAAGGTCGTGCGATACCGCCGAGGCGCCCGACAGCGTGAGGCCCGAGACCACCGCCAGAATCGTCGCGAACGCCACCGCCGAGATGAAGCCAAGGAAGACGTTGCCGCCGACGGCGTTGGCCAGGTGGATCGCCGCCATATTGCCGCCGCCCTTGAGGCCTTTGGCCAGATCGCCGTCGACATAGTAGGCGCCAGGATCCTGTGTCAGCATGACGACCGCGCCAAAACCGATGATGAAGGTCAGGATGTAAAAGTAGCCAATCCAGGTCGTCGCCCAACCGACCGACTTGCGCGCTTCCTTGGCGCTCGGCACGGTGAAGAAGCGCATCAGGATGTGCGGCAGACCAGCAGTCCCGAACATCAGCGCCATGCCGACCGAGATCGCCGAGATCGGATCCTTGATCAGCCCGCCCGGCGACATAATCAGGTCGTGCTTGCTGTGGACTTCAACGGCCTTGGCGAACAGCAACTCGGGGTTGAACTTGAACTGCCAGAGTACAGCGAGCGCCATGAAGGTCGCGCCACAGAGCAACATCACCGCCTTGATGATCTGCACCCAGGTGGTCGCCGTCATTCCGCCGAACAGCACGTAGCACATCATCAGTACGCCGACGATCATCACCGCGTACTGATACTCGAGGCCGAACAGCACCTTGATCAGTTGCCCGGCGCCGACCATCTGCGCGATCATGTAGAAGGCGACGACGACCAGCGTGCCGCAGGCAGCGAAGATACGCGTCGGCGTTTGTGCGAAACGGTACGAGGCGACGTCGGCGAAAGTGAACTTGCCGAGATTGCGCAAGCGCTCGGCCATCAGGAAGGTGATCACCGGCCAGCCGACCAGCCAGCCGATCGAGAAGATCAGACCGTCGAAGCCGCTGCCGAAAACCAGCCCCGAGATGCCGAGAAAAGACGCTGCCGACATATAGTCGCCGGCGATCGCCAGGCCGTTCTGAAAGCCGGTGATGCCGCCACCTGCGGTGTAGAAATCAGCAGCCGAGCGCGTTCTCGACGCCGCCCACTTGGTGATTCCCAGGGTGATCGCGACAAAGCCAGCGAACATTCCGATGGCGACCCAGTTGGTCGCCTGTTTGGTCGTTTGCCCGAGATCGGCGCCGGCGGCCAACGCGGCGCCGGCGACCAGCAGGCCGCAAAGCAACGCGAGGCTATTGCGTACAAGAGAGTTCATCATTTGCGGTTCGCCTCCTTGATAATTTCGGCGTTGAGCGAGTCGAACTCGGTGTTGGCCCGACGCACATAGATGTTGGTCAGGATGATGGTGATCACGATCACCCCGACGCCCAGCGGGATGCCGGTCGAGGTCACCATGCCAGCGCCGATCTTGGTCGCCAGCCACTCCTTGTCGAACGCGACGAGCAGGATATAGCCGTAATAAACGACCATCACCAGGATCGTCATAATGATGCTGTAGCTGCTGCGCATGCTGACCAGCTGGTGGTACTTGGGGTTCGCCTCGACCCGTGCGGCGACTTCGTCAACCATGGTTGCCTCCTCAGTAATAGGTTTTCTCGAGCCTATGCTGCCGACTACGCGAGCCACAATATTCCGCAATGCTTACTCCGCACTTACGACAGGATGAGCTGAGCGCCCATGAAAAAAGGCTGCTGCGGTTTCCCGCAACAGCCTTTTGAGAAAGAGCCGAGTCAGTTCAGCAGCGGAAGCGGCTGACCAGCACCGTCAGTTCGCCGGCGATCTTTTCGAGATCGGCTGCAGTTTCGGCCGTCGAGTGCATCGCCGCCGTCGTCTCATCGACCATCGTCGCAATCTCCTCGACCTTCTGCGCGATGCTGTTGCTGGCGACGCTTTGCTCGTGCGTCGAATCGGCGACCTCGCGGATGCTGTCCAGCGTCGATTGCGCGCCATCCTTGATCTGGCGCAACGAATCGGCGGCGCTTTCCGCCGCCTCGACGCCCGCCGCGACCTGTGGCAGCGCCGCGTCCATCACGCCGACCACCTGCACCGTATCCTGTTGAATTCCGGCGATCATCTGTTCGATCTCGATCGTCGCCGACGATGTCCTTTCGGCGAGCTTGCGCACTTCGTCGGCGACCACCGCGAAGCCGCGCCCCTGCTCTCCGGCGCGCGCCGCTTCGATCGCCGCGTTGAGCGCCAAAAGATTGGTCTGCCCGGCGATGTCCTTGATCACCCCGGCAATCGACGAAATCTGGTTGGCGCGCTCCTCAAGCTTGCGGATCCGCGTCGACGCGTCGCTGACGGTGGTCGCGATTTCGCGGATTTCGTGAGTCGCCGCTTCGACGCGTCCGAAACCGTCCTCGGACAAGGCGACCGAACTCAACGAGTTCTCTTGGGTATCCTTGGCGTTGTCCGAGATGTGATTGACGCTCACCGTCATTTCCTCGATCGCCGCCGCCATCGACGACGTCGCGTCCGACTGGTGCTGCGATGCGATCGCGACTTCGCGCGACGCCGTGCTGATCTGTTCGGCACCCTGGGTCAGCCGCGTCGAGCTGTGGCCGATTTCCGAAACCATCGTGCGGATCGAATCGACCATTTCGCCCATCGACGCCAGCATGCTGCCCTGCGGCGCTGCCGGCATGGTTCCCGTCAAGTCACCAGCGGCCACCCGCGACATGAAGCCGATGGCATCGGCGGGTTCGCCGCCAACCTGGCGTAGCACGCCGCGCGCGATGACGAAGCCCAGGCCGCCGATCAACACAATCAGAATCCCGGCGATCACCAGGCTGTAAAGCAATTGCTGGCGAAACTCGACGTCGATGTCGTCGACGTAAACGCCAGTGCCGATGACCCATGACCACGGCTCGAAGAGCATGACATAGCCGAGTTTGGGGAACGTCCCCTGCTGCCCGGGTCGCGGCGACAAGGTCGTCGTGTACGAGCCGCCGGGACTTTGCTTGGCAACCGCGAGGATATCCTTCCAGGTGTAGTTGCCCTGCGCATCCTTGATCTTGTCGAGCATGTTCTGCCCGATGCGTTCCTTGATCACGTGATAGACGCCGACCCCCTCGGTGGTGAAGGAATAGACGTACTCGGACTTGCCGTCCTTGCCGCCGTAGCGAACCATGCCGATCGCTTCGGCCGCCGCCTTCTGCGCCTGTTCGAGCGTCAGCGTGCCGGCCGCCACCTGCGCCTGATAGGCAGTCAGCGTGGCATGCGTTCCTTCGAGCACCGACTGGATAACTTCCTTGCGCCCGTTGAGCAAATCCTTCTTCATGTCAAATGCAGAAACGACCACCAGACTGACCAACCCCAACAAGGCGGCAACGACCAACAGGGCGATTTTTGTTTTTAGTTTCATGCGGTCAATCATTTGTCATCTCCAGGTGTCAATTTGTACTGGCAGGCCGGTAGCCACGTTAACGTGTTTACGGCAATCCGGCGCAATTCTTGAACCTTGCAAAATCGAGTACTGCCAGGCCGCGCCGATCATTTATACTCGGCGTCTTGTCAATCGCCTGCTGAATCGGGACTGACGTCGTCGTCATCTTTCCCCTCGTCGCCGTGCGAACCCTTATTACCAAAGGGATATTACATGCATCAACAAAAACTGTCGCCACAATCCGTACCTCAGCCCGGCTACCGCCTCGCTTCGCAGCTCACGGCACTGCTGGTCTTTTTGGCCACCCCGGCATGGGGCAGCGAATTGCCCGCGTCGGTCAGCACTGCGCTCAAGGACGCCGGCATCCCCGAGCGTAGCGTCGCCGTCGTCGTCCAGGGCGTCGACCAGCAGCAGCCGCTACTGCGGCACAACGCCCTGCAGGCGATGAATCCGGCGTCGACGATGAAGCTCGTCACCACTTACGCCGCGCTCGAACTGCTCGGCCCGGCCTACACCTGGAAGACCGAAGTACTCGCCGACGCCCCAGCGCCGAACGGTCAGAGCCAGCTTTCCGGCAACGTCTATCTGCGCGGCAGCGGCGACCCGCGGCTGGCACTCGAACAGTTCTGGCTGCTGCTGCGCCAGTTGCGCGCGCGCGGCGTGACGACCATCGACGGCGATCTGGTCCTCGACCGCAGCGCCTTTTCCTTGCCGGCGCACGACCCCGCCGCCTTCGACAATGAACCGCTGCGTCCGTATAACGCCGGCCCCGATGCGCTGCTGATCAACCTCAAGAGCGTTCGCCTGACGCTGCACCCGGACAGCGAACGGAAGGCCGTCAGCGTGCTCAGCGAAACACCGGGCGACGACCTGCGTGTCGACAACCGTCTGCTCATGACGGCCGACGCCTGCGGCGACTGGCGCGAGCGGATCAAGGTCAAAGTCGACGGCACCCGCATCGAGCTTTCGGGAAATTTTTCAGCCGCTTGCGGCGACAAGGCGCTCAACCTTTCTCCCTGGTCGGCCGACGTCCAGGTCGAACAACTTTTTCGCGCGCTCTGGCGCGAACTCGGCGGAACGCTGCACGGCACGGTGCGCGACGGACTGACGCCGTCCACCGCGCGCCCGCTGGCGGTCGCCGAATCGCCGCCACTCGCTGAGATCGTTCGCGAGATCAACAAGTACAGCAACAATGTGATGGCACGCCAGGTGTTTCTGACACTGTCCGGCGAGCGTCCGGCGAGCCCCGACGGCGCACGCCGGCGCATCACCGCGTGGCTCACCGGCAAGCCGCTGCAGCTGCCCGGACTGGTGCTCGACAACGGCTCGGGGCTGTCGCGTAGCGAGCGGATTTCGGCCGAAGGCCTCGCCCAATTGCTGCTCGCCGCGTGGAAAAGCCCGGTAATGCCCGAACTGATGGCCTCCTTACCGCTGGCTGGCGTCGACGGAACGCTCAAGAAGCGGCTGGGAAACAGCGCCGCGACCGGACGCGCGCACCTTAAAACCGGCTATCTGGAGGAGGTCCGCGCGATTGCCGGCTACACGCTCGATAGCCGCGACAAGCGCTGGGTCGTCGTCTTTCTGATCAACGACCCCAAGTCGCGCCTCGGCAAACCGGCGATCGACGCCTTGCTCAAATGGGTCGCCGAACGGTAAACAAGTACAAGGCTTAACCACAACGGCACGGCGAGCACAACGAAAAGCCATTTGTTTTAAACTTGACTTGGCGCGCTTAGCCAGCAGGTCTTTCTTCACTTCGTTGTGCCCGTTGTACCCCAAGGGTATTTCCTGCGGGGCATGTCGTTGTGGTTACTGTTGGTCCAACTAAACCGACGCCGGCCGGTAGTCACGAACGAACGCTTCGAAGTCGGCAGCCGGCATCGGCCTGGCGAAGTAGTAGCCTTGCACTTCATGGCAGCCCTTGGCGCGCAGAAAGGCCAGTTGTTCAGCCGTCTCGACACCCTCGGCGATGGTTTGCAGGCCAAGGGTCTTGGACAGGCCGATAATCGCCTCGACGATCGCTTCGTCTTCTGGATCGCGCGCGATGTCGTGCACGAAAGACTGGTCGATCTTGAGCTTGGAGACCTTGAAGCGCTTGAGGTACGAAAGCGACGAATAACCAGTGCCGAAATCGTCGATCGCCAGGCGAATCCCGCGCTCGTGCAGATCGTCCATCACTTCGATCGCGGCGAGCGGATTTTCCATCGCCGCGCTCTCGGTCAACTCGAGTTCGAGACAGAACGGCGGCAAATCGAACTCGTCGAGGATCTGCGCCACCCGTTCTGCCAGCCTGGCCTGCCTGAACTGGACCGCCGAGAGATTGACGGCGATCACCAGCGGCGCCATGCCGCCGTCGATCCACGACTTCATCTGACGAACCGCCGTGCGCAGCACCCATTGGCCGATCGGCAGGATCAATCCGCTATCTTCGGCGACCGGGATGAAATCGCTCGGCGAAACGCAGCCAAGTTCGGGATGCTGCCAGCGCAGCAGCGCTTCGACGCCGATCACGCGGTCGTCGTCGAGCGCGATCTGCGGCTGGTAGTGAAGCGCCAACTGGTCGAGTTCAAGCGCACGACGCAGCGCGTTTTCCAGTTGCAGCGCGCGCTCCGAGTGTTCCTGCATTTCCCGCGTGAAGAAACGGAAGGTCTGGCGACCGCCCTGCTTCGCGCGGTACATCGCCGCGTCAGCGCACATCGACAAGGCTTCGTAACTGTCGCCGTCGGCCGGGTACATGGCGATCCCGAGCGACGGCGTGATGATCAATTCGTGCTGTTCGATGCGATAGGGGCGGGACAGCGATTTCAATATTTTTTTGACCACACGGGCCGCGCCGTCGGCGCTGGCGCCGGGCAGCACCAGGATGAATTCGTCGCCGCCCAGGCGCGACACCGTATCCTCGCCGCGCAGCCCCGACTGCAAGCGCTGCGCGACCTGGATCAACAACTCGTCGCCAATGCGATGGCCGAGCGAGTCATTGACGTTCTTGAAGCGGTCAAGATCGAGGAAAACCAGCGCCAACGGCTCGCTATTGCGCTCGACGCTGCTCAGCGCCTGGCCGACGCGGTCGGCGAGCAAACTGCGGTTGGGTAATCCGGTGAGCGCGTCGAAATGCGCGAGGTGCTGAATATGCGCTTCGTTGGCCTTGTGCTCCGAAATGTCACTGAAGATTCCGACATAGTGGCTGACCTTGCCATCACCATCGAGCACCTGCTGGATCGAGACCATCTCCGGGTAAATGTCGCCGTCCTTGCTGCGGTTCCAGATTTCGCCCGACCAGTGGCCACAGGTGTTTACGGCAGTCCACAACGCGCGGTAAAAATGCGCTTCATGATGCCCAGACGAGAGCAGACTCGGCTTTTTCCCCAAGGCCTCGGCGGCGCTGTAACCGGTGATTTTCGAGAAAGCCCGATTGACCATCAGGATATGGTGCTCGGCGTCGGTGATGATGATTCCCTCGGCGCTCTGCTCGAACACCGTGGCGGCGAGCTTGAGTTGCTCCTGCGACTGCAGACGCTCGGTGAGATCAGTCAGAATGCAGTGCGTGCGCAGGAAATTGCCATCCGCATCGCGCGCGATCTGCCCATTGAGCATCAACAGCCGCTGCGTTCCGTCCTGGTGCATGAAGTGGAACAAGGGCCCGTCGACGCGACCCTGCCGCCGGAACCGCGGAAATACCTCGTTGAGCACCTTGAGCGAAGCCTCACTCATGAAATCGCCGATAAAGCGTCCGCTGACTTCGTCGCGGGTTCGCCCGAGCAAGGCCAACCAGGCGTCGTTGACCTCCAGGATGTTGCCGGCGACGTCGAGCGACTGGTAGGCTAGCGGCGCTTTCTCGTAGAGATCGCGAAAGCGCCTTTCGCTCTCGCGCAGCGTCGCTTCGATTTGCCTGCGCTGCGCCTCCTTGGCAAAGGCGCCCAGCGCAAAGCTGATGTCCTGCGCCATTTCGACGAGCAGGCTGCGAATCGTCTCGTCGAAGGCGTCGACCTCGCCGGCCATCAACATGAAAGCACCGACGGCGACGCCATTGCAGGTCAGCGGCAAGGACGCCGAGGCGCACCAGCCAGCGCGCGCGCCGCGCTCGTGCCACGGCGCGGTGATCGGGTCGTTGAGGTAATCCTGGACCCAGACCGGCTCCTGCCGGCGTATCGCCTGGCCGGTCGCACCACGGCCGAAAGGGCTTTCAACGTCGGCCGAAACCTGCAGATCCTGCAAAAATTCGGTTCCCTCACCGAAACTGGCGGCCTTCCGCAACTCTCGGGTCGCCGGGTCGAGCAGACCGATCCACGCCATCTTCATTCCGCCGAACTGCACCGCAAAACGACAGATCAGCGGAAACAGCTCCGACTCGCTCGAACAGCGAACGATGGCCTGGTTGCACTCGCTGAGCGCCGAGTACATTCTCGTCAACCGGGCGATCCTGGCTTCGGCCTGCGTGCGCTCGGTGATGTCCTGTACCGTCGCAAAAAGGTATTCCGGCGTTCCGTCGGACTGGCGCACGCACTTGATGTCAAGCGAGGTGAGCACCGCCATACCGTCCTTGCGAATGAAGCGCTTGTCGATCAGGTAGCCGTCCAACTCGCCGCACAAGAGCCGGTCGAACTGCCTGAGATCGGCCGCCAGATCGTCAGGGTGGGTCATTTGATCCCAACTCATGCGGGTCATCTCAGCGCGCGAATAGCCGAAAATTTCGCACAGTCGATCGTTGCACTTGAGCCAGCGCCGTGACGTCGGAGAACTCAAGGCGATGCCGATGAACGGCAGGTCGTAGAACTGCCGCAGAAAGCTGTCCGACTGCGCCTGCAATTCGAGCAGCAAGGTCCGCTCGCGCTGACGCCAAAGCAAGGTCGATGCGCTGATCACGGCGATCACCAACAGCGCCATCAGGCTAGCCCAGAACAGCGGATTGGCGAGCAGCGAAGCATCGCTGCTGACCACCGCGGCGGCCAGCAAGGCCAGCAACGCCAAGACCGCAGCGCACAACGCGACGCCCGCGGCGGTGACCAGCGAAGACGGCACGGGAAGACTAGGCGTCATGCGTCATGGTCGCCGATTGCGCAAATCAAAGCCCCAAGCCCTCCCACAAGTCGTCGACGCGCCGTTTGACCGCTTCGTCCATGACCATCGGCGTTCCCCACTGGCGAGCCGTTTCACCCGGCCACTTGTTGGTCGCGTCGATCCCCATCTTGCTGCCCAGGCCGGCGACCGGACTGGCAAAATCGAGGTAGTCGATCGGCGTATTCTCGGCAATCAGGGTATCGCGCGCCGCGTCGACGCGGGTGGTCATCGCCCAGATCACTTCCTTCCAGTCGCGGATGTTCACGTCGTCGTCGACGACGATGATGAATTTGGTATACATGAACTGGCGCAGAAAGCTCCAGATGCCAAACATCACGCGCTTGGCGTGGCCGGGGTACTGCTTGCGGATACTGACGCTCGCCAGGCGATACGAGCAGCCCTCGGGCGGCAGGTAGAAATCGACGATCTCGGGGAACTGCTTTTGCAACAGCGGAACGAACACCTCGTTCAAGGCCACGCCGAGCATCGCTGGTTCGTCGGGCGGTTTGCCGGTATAGGTGCTGTGGTAGATCGCCTCGCGGCGCAGGGTGATGCGCTCGATGGTGAACACGGGGAACTGCGCCTGCTCGTTGTAGTAGCCGGTATGATCTCCGTAAGGCCCTTCGAGCGCGGTCTCCAAAGGGTCGATAGTGCCCTCGAGAACGATCTCGGCCGACGCTGGCACCTGCAGTTCGGCTTTGCGCTGCAAGGGTCCGAGGCACTTGACGACTTCGGTCTTGGCGCCGCGCAGCAGGCCGGCAAACTGGTATTCAGAGAGGTTGTCGGGAACCGGCGTCACCGCCGCGAGTATCGTCGCCGGGTCGCAGCCGATCACCGTCGCCACGGGGAAAGGCTGGCCGGGGTTAGCCAAACAATGATCGCGAAAATCGAGCGCGCCGCCGCGATGCGCGAGCCAACGCATGATGACCTTGTTCGCGCCGATCACCTGCTGGCGGTAGATGCCGAGATTCTGCCGCGCTTTGTTCGGCCCGCGGGTGACGGTCAGCCCCCAGGTGACCAGCGGCGCGACGTCGCCCGGCCAGCAGTGCTGGATCGGCAGCCGCGCGAGATCGACGTCATCGCCATCCCAGACGACTTCCTGGCACGGCGCCGAGGAAACGACCTTGGGCGCCATATTGAGCACCTGCTTCAAGATCGGCAGCTTGTCCCAGGCGTCCTTGAGGCCCTTGGGCGGCTCCGGCTCCTTGAGGTAGGCGAGCAGCTTGCCAACCTCACGCAGCGCGCCGACCGACTCCTGGCCCATGCCCAGCGCGACGCGGCGTGGTGTACCGAAGAGGTTGGCGAGAACCGGCATGGCAATCCGGCCGTTCTTGCCTTTCGGCTGCTCGAAGAGGATCGCCGGCCCGCCGGCGCGCAACACGCGGTCGCAGATCTCGGTCATCTCGAAGCGGGTGTCGATTGGCAGCGCGATGCGTTTGAGTTCGCCGATGCTTTCCAGCTGCGCGATGAAATCGCGCAAGTCGTGATATTTCATGGTCGGGCCCGGCCGCTAAATGACTTGGAAGAGCACAAATTATAGGGGCATCTACCATCCGCAGGTCGAACTGCGGGCAACACCGACCGACATTTCATGGCGACGCGAGTCATTTGATCGGGCCGGCCTCCGGGCAATCGTTGCCGACGAGCGAAGATGAGGCCGCTCATCGTATAATCGCGTCCTTGCCCCATACCAAGAAGCGCTCCAATGACTGACGATATCAAGACCCATCTCACCGCGTTGATGCGCGCCGCGCTGACCAGCATTGTCGCCGACCAGGCCGACGCCGCGATCGTGCTGGAACGCCCGAAACAGGCGTCGCATGGCGATTTTTCATGCAACCTGGCGATGCAGCTGGCGCGCTCGATGAAACGCAATCCGCGCGAGCTGGCCGGATTGCTGCTCGGCGAAATCCCGCCATCGCCGCTGGTCGAGAAAACCGAAATTGCCGGCGCCGGCTTCATCAACTTCCATCTCAAAGCTTCCGCCAAGCTCGGCGTGGTCGGTCGAGTGCTGAGCCAGGGCGAGGCCTTCGGTCGCTCGACGCAGGGCGGCCATAAGAAGCTACAGGTCGAATATGTCTCGGCCAACCCGACCGGCCCACTGCACGTCGGCCACGGGCGCGGCGCCGCCTACGGCGCCAGCCTCGCCAACCTGCTGGCCTATGCCGGATGGGATGTCACCAGCGAATACTACGTCAACGACGCCGGCCGGCAGATGGACATTCTGGCGGTCTCGGCGTGGCTGCGCTACCTCGACTTCTACGCGCCAGCCGCCGTCGCTTTCCCGCCCAACGCTTACCAGGGCGATTACGTCGGTGACATGGCCGCACAGATGAAGATCGCGCACGGCGACAAGCTGGTGCGCCCAACCGCCGAGCTGTTGCGCGGCACGCCGGGGTTGCCCGAAGCCGGACGCGCCGACGACGACGCCAAGGCACAACGCGAAACCCATCTCGACGCACTGATTGCGAATGCCAAGACACTGCTCGGCGAAGCGTGGAATTACGTGCATAGCCATGTGCTGACCGAGCAGCTCGAGGATTGCCGCAACGACCTCGAAGCGTTCGGCGTTCATTTCGACGTCTGGTTCTCGGAAAAATCGCTGTTCGATACCGGCCTCGTCGACCGCTGCGTCGAACGGCTCGAAAAAGCCGGCCACATCTACGTCCAGAACGGCGCCAAGTGGTTCAAGTCGACCGCTTTCGGCGACGAGAAGGATCGCGTCGTGCAGCGCGACAACGGCCTTTACACCTACTTCGCCTCGGACATCGCCTACCACCTCAACAAGTACGAACGCGGTTTCGCACGCATCATCAATATCTGGGGCGCCGACCATCACGGTTACATCGCGCGCGTCAAGGGCGCGCTCACTGCGCTCGGCCTCGACCCGGCGGTGCTCGACGTCGCGCTGGTGCAATTCGCCGTGCTCTACCGCAACGGCCAGAAGGCGTCGATGTCGACGCGCTCAGGCGAGTTCGTGACGCTGCGCACCTTGCGCGAGGACGTCGGCAACGACGCCTGCCGATTCTTCTACGTATTGCGCAAGTCGGATCAACACCTCGATTTCGACCTTGATCTGGCCAAAAGCCAGACCAACGAAAATCCGGTCTATTACATCCAGTATGCGCACGCCCGCGTCTGCTCGCTGCTGGCGCAGTGGAACAGCGACGAGCAGGCGCTCGCAGCGGCCGACCTCGCCCGCCTCGACAACCCGCACGAACTGGCGATCGCCGCCAAGCTTGCGGAATTCCCCGAGCTCATCAATTCGGCAGCCGCGGAACTCGCGCCGCATCTGATCGCCTTTTATCTCAAGGATCTGGCCGCGCTGTTCCACAGCTACTACAATGCCGAACGCATGATCGTCGACGACAAGGCCCTCAGCTGCTCGCGTCTCGCGCTGGTCGTCGCCGTGCGCCAAGTGATCCGCAACGGCCTGGCGATCCTTGGCGTCAGTTGCCCGCAATCGATGTAACAGTGGAACAGAGAGACCGTCATGAGTCGTGATATGAAACCCCGCAGAAGCACCAGTTCAGCGTCGCGCAAGAAATCCGGCGGCGGCACGCTGCTCGGCCTGTTCATCGGACTGGTTATCGGCGTACTCGCTGCGGCCGGCGTCGTCTGGTACATCTTCAAGACGCCAGCGCCCTTTACCAACAAGGGACAAGTCTCACCCGTTCCGCCTGCTGCCACTCAGCAGGCGCCCGTGCCGGCGGGCGCGGCGCCCGGCACCGCGGCATCCGCCCCGGCGCCGATGGCGTTGCCGGGCAAGCCCGGCGACCCGATCCCGCAGGCTGGCGACAACAAACCCCGCTTCGATTTCTACAAAATCCTGCCCGGCAATTCCGACGCCACGCCAGATCCCAAACAGAAGGAACCAAAGCCGACTGATACGGCCAAAGGCAAGGCTGAGAAGGACAAGAGCGAGACTGCGCTCAAGGAACCGGTCTACTTGCAAACCGGTTCGTTCCAGAGTGCCGCTGATGCCGACGGACAGAAGGCCAAGCTGGCGATGATGGGTGTTGAGGCCTCGGTGCAGCAGGTCATGCTGCAAGACAAGGTGTGGTACCGCGTTCGCCTCGGTCCGTTCAGGAAAGCGGAAGAGGTTCAAGCCATGCGCGCCGATCTTTCCAAGCAGGGAATCGAAGCGAACGCCGTCAAGAAAGATTGAGGATACTGCAATGAAGAAACACCTGAACGCGTGGCTCGCCGCCATTGCCCTGACGTTGTTGCCGTTTGCGGCGCAGGCCCAGCTTGCCGTCGGCCGCGACTATGCACTGATCGACCCGGCGCAGCCGACCGACAACCCGGCCAAGATCGAGGTCATCGAGTTCTTCTCCTACGCCTGTCCGCACTGCAGCGACCTCAACCCTTACGTCGTCAAATGGGCCGCCAAGCTGCCCGCCGACGTGGCTTTCAGGCGGGTGCCGGTCGGTTTCGGCAACCCTTTCTACCAGTTGATGGCCAAATTCTATTACTCGCTCGAAGCGATCGGCGAGGTCAAGCGGCTCGACACCGCCGTTTTCAACGCGATCCACGAAAAAGGGCTCAAGCTGGTCGACGACAAAAGTCTGATGGACTGGGTCACCGCGCAAGGCGTCGATGCCAAGACTTTTTCCGACGCCTACAACTCGTTTGGCGTGATAAGCAAGATCAAGCGCGCCGAGCAACTCGCGCAAGCGTCGAAGATTCGCGGCGTCCCGGCGATGGTCGTCGACGGGCGCTATCTGGTCGTCGGCCAGGACATCAAGAGCCACGCCGAGTTGCTGGCGCTCACCGACAAGGTGATCGACAAGAGACGTTCTGAACGCAACCCGAAAATAGACCCGCCCCCGAAGAAGAAGTAAGCCGCTTCGTGCGCCCCGCAGCGAAGGTCTTCATCACCGGTGCGTCGTCCGGAATCGGCAGTGCGCTGGCCAGACACTATGCCAGCCGGGGCGCCGTGCTGGGCCTCGCGGCAAGGCGCGGCGAAGCGCTCGAAGCCCTCGCCGCGACACTGAGCGGCGCGCCGAGGGTCTTGTGCTATCCGCTCGACGTCACCGACGCTGCGGCGCTGCGCGCTGCGGCGCACGACTTCATCGCGCACTGCGGCGCACCCGACATCGTGATCGCCAACGCAGGCGTCTCGTCGGGAACGCTCACCGAGTGCGCCGAAGACTTGGAAGTGATCAGACGCATCTTCGAGATCAATGTCTATGGCATGGCGGCGACCTTCTCGCCGTTCATCGCCGCGATGCGCTCGGCGAACAGTGAAAACCAAAGCAGCGAGCGCCGGCTGGTCGGCATCGCCTCGATCGCCGGAATTCGGGGGCTGCCCGGTGCCGAAGCCTACAGCGCGTCGAAAGCCGCGACGATCACCTACCTCGAAAGTCTGCGCCTTGAACTGCGCAGTTCGGGAATCAAGGTTGTCACCATCGCGCCCGGTTACATCGAAACGCCGATGACCGCGATCAATCCCTACCGCATGCCCTTCCTGCTGCCTGCCGACGAAGCCGCGCAGCGCTTCGCGCGCACCATCGAACGCGGCAGCAGCTATACCGTGATTCCCTGGCAGATGGGAATCGTCGCCAAGCTGCTGCGGCTGCTGCCCAACGCGGTCTACGATCGCCTGTTCGCCAACGCCCCGCGCAAACCGAAAGTGCTCTGACTCGAAAAGCCTTAGTTGGAACCGCTCTCAACACGGAGAACATGCCGCGAAGCTAATCCCTTTGGGACAGAGCCACGGAGAGCACGGAGAAGAAGTCAAACTCAACGATCTGGTGAACTGCTGCTCAACACCAACTCTCTGTGCCCTCTTTTTTCTCCGTGTTCTCCGTGTTCTCCGTGTTCTCCGTGTTCTCCGTGTTCTCCGTGTTCTCCGTGTTCTCCGTGTTCTCCGTGTTCTCCGTGTTCTCTGTGTTCTCTGTGTTCTCTGTGTTGAATGCGGTTTGAAGGCTCATTTCGGACATACAGACTACTTGGCTTGCGCCAGGAAATGCGGCAGCCAGGTGGTGAGCGGCGGCCAGAATGTCACCAGCGCGAGCACCGAAAAGAGCGGCACCAGCCAGGGGAGAATCGCCCGCGACATGGTCTCGAACGAAATTTCGGCGATCCGCGTCACGACGAACAGCACCACGCCAACCGGCGGCGTCACCGTGCCGATGATCAGGTTGAGCACGACCATCACGCCGAACTGAATCGGGTCGATACCGTAACTCGCTGCCGCCGGGCAGAGGATTGGAATCAGGATCAGCAAGGCGGCGAGCGCTTCCATGAAGCAGCCGACGACGAGCAGAAAGACATTGACGACCAGCAGGAAGACGTAGGGGCTGTGAATATTCTCGAGCAGCATCGGCGTCAGCGCCGTCGGCAGTCGCGAGATCGAGATGCACCAGCCGAGCGTCGCCGCGGCCATCACCAGCACCATCACCACGCCGGTCGTCTCGGCGGTATCGATCAGAATCGGGCCGATGTGCTTCCACTCCAGCGTGCGGTAGACGACAAAGCCGAGAAATAGCGCGTAGATACACGCCACCGCTGCCGCTTCGGTCGGCGTGAAAAAGCCGCTGAACATGCCGCCGAGAATGACCACCGGCGTCATGATGGCGAAGAAACAGTCGAGAAAAGCACGACCTAATACACGAAAACCGGCGAAGGAGATGCGACTCATCCCTTCTCGCCGCGCCACGACGCCGACCATCAGCATCAGCGCAAAGCCCATCGCCAGCCCCGGGATCAGGCCGCCCATGAACAGTTTGCCGACCGAAACATCGGCGGTCACGCCGTAGATCACCATCGGCAGCGACGGCGGGATGATCGGTCCGATGGTCGCCGCGGCCGCGGTGATCGACGCCGCCGTCTCGGGCCGGTAACCGGCCGCACGCATGGCGCGGATCTCAATCGCTCCGGAACCGGCGGCATCGGCGACCGCCGAGCCGACCATCCCGGCAAAGATCATCGACGTCAGGATACTGGCGTGGGCGTAGCCGCCACGGATCCAGCCGATCAGCGCACTGGCGAAATGAACGATGCGGTCGGTGATCTTGGCCGCGCCCAGAATATTGCCCATCAGGATGAAGAGCGGCGCGGCGACGATCGGGAACGAGTTCATCGCCCCCGCCATTTTCTGCGGCAACGTCCCCACCGGCATTCCGGTGATCCAGACGAACACCAGCGTCGCCAGCGCCATCGACGTGTACAGCGGCATGCCACCTAGAATCACGACCAGCCAGCCGCCGAAGATCTTCGACATCAGCCCTACCATGGCGAAACCTCCTCGACTTCGCTTGGCCGCGACGCAAACATGTCAGCCAGCGCCTGGCCCACCGTCAACAACCCTGCCGGCAACAGCGGCGCGTACATCCACGCTACCGAAATCGGCAGCGACATCGCGTCGATGTCTGAATTGACCTGAATCAGGTGAATGCTTTTCCAGGCGACGACGCCGCCGACCAGCGCGACGGCGACCTGGATGATCACCTCGGTACTGCGCCAAGCGCTCGCCGGCAGCTTATCGAGCAGCAAGCGGATACGGATGTGCGAGCCATGCCGCGTGGCGATCATCCAGCCCAGGCAGGCGAGCCAGACCATCAAAAAGCCGCAGACCTCGTCGGTCCAGCTCAAGGGTTCGTTGAACGCCCGGTAAACGATCCCGGCGGTGACGACGCACAGCAGCACCGCCACCAGGAACCCCGTGAACACCTGCAGACAACGATCAAGCAGGGCAATCACGGGAGCAGGTTTGGCCTGACTCATCATTTATTGCCCTCAGAGCGCCAGCAAAGCTTCGAAGGTGCCCTTGCCCCACTTGTCCTCGAATTTCTTGGGAACGGTGTCGAGAACCGGTTTACGCCACAGCGCGACATCGGGCTCGATGACTGTCATCCCCTCGCTCTTGAGGGTGGCAACCAGGCTCGCCTCCTGACTGAGCAGCTCCTTGTTTTGCCAGGCTTCGCCGTTGGCCAGCGCGGTGTGGAAAATGGCGCGGTCGGCCGGACTCATGCTCTTGAGGAAGGCTTCGTTGACGATCACCAGGCGCGGCGTCAGGATGTGCCCGGTCAGTACCAAGTATTTCTGCACTTCGTACAATTTGGCGCTCTGGATCGTCGGCAGCGGGTTCTCCTGCCCATCGACGACGCCCTGGGAGAGCGCGAGATAGAGTTCGCCGAAGGCGATCGGTGTGGCGCGTGCGCCCCAGGCTTCAGCCATCGACCGGAAGACGTCGACCGGCGGCACACGGACTTTGAAACCCGCCATATCGGCCGGCGTCTTGACTGCCTTGTTGCCGGTCGTCAGATGGCGCTTGCCGTAATAGGTGACGTTGAGCATACGCATGCCGCGCTTGGCGACCAGATCGTCGTTGAGCTTGGCGAAGAACGGGCTGCCGGCCAGCTTGCTCATGTGCGCCGGGTCGCGCCACAGGTAGGGCGCTTCGATCACCGACAACGCGGGCAGGAAAGCCGCGACCGCGCCAGCGCCTTCGGTCACCATCTGCAAGGCGCCGGACGAGACCATCTCGACCATTTCCTTGCCCGACCCGAGCTGGCTATTGGGGAACACCTGGATATCGATGCGCCCGCCGGTCTTTTCCTTGACCTCTTTGGCGACGCGCTCGGCCATGATCACCTGCGGGTGATTGGCGGCGATCGACTCGCCCCAGCGGATGGTCATGGTCTGCGCCGTGCTGGTCGCCGAGAACCCGGCGGCCAGAACGGCACCGAGCAGGATTGCGGTGGTGCGGACGCTGAATTTTCTTCTACCGTTGCTGTTCATGTCGTTTCCCCTTGCTGTCTTGAAAAGTTCGAATCGATCGGTCCTTTTTGAACAGTGACGCCCTCGGCAGACTGTTCAACTGCCACTTGCTATTTATTGTGGGCAGATACTACTCACTGAGCCAATCTGCTGTCAATTGCTTTGCTAATTCGAGTCAGCAAAAATTCCGGGGGCGGCCGGGTGGCACGACGCAGATGTGAAAAAGGCAGACCGCGCGGTCTGCCCTTGTCAAGGAATCGAACTCCAGCGATCGCTCAGTGCCGATTGCGTCCCCGCTTGATCGTCGCCAGTTGGGCGACCGCCTGTGCCAGTTCAGCTTCGGCCGCCGCGTAGCTGATGTCGGTGTCGCGCTTCTTGAGCGCTTCTTCGGCACGACGCTTGGCTTCGATCGATTTCGCCTCGTCAAGGTCGTGCGCACGAATCGCCGTGTCGGCGAGCAGCGTAATCAACGTCGGCTGCACTTCGAGAACGCCACCCGACACATAGACGAGCTCGTACTCTTCGCGATCCGGGATCTTGAGACGCACGGTACCGGGCTTGATCCGCGTCAGCAACGGCGTGTGCCGCGGGTAGATTCCCAACTCGCCGGCTTCGCCGGGAAACACCGCGAAGTCGGTTTCGCCGGAGAAGATCAGCTCTTCGGCACTGACAACGTCAACATGGACTCTGAGTGGCATGTTTTCCTTTCCCTACGCCGGCCGCTGCGCAACGCGCGGCCCGGCATGGATTGCGCTTAAAGCGTCTTGGCCTTCTCGAAGACTTCCTCGATACCGCCGACCATGTAGAAGGCCTGCTCTGGGATGCTGTCGCATTCGCCGTCGCAGATCATCTTGAAGCCCTTGATCGTCTCCTTGAGCGGAACGTACTTGCCCGGCGTCCCGGTGAACACCTCGGCGACGTGGAAAGGCTGCGACAGGAAACGCTGGATCTTGCGCGCGCGATAGACGGCGAGCTTGTCTTCGGGCGACAGCTCGTCCATTCCCAGAATGGCGATGATGTCGCGCAGTTCCTTGTACTTTTGCAGCGTCATCTGCACCGCACGAGCGACCTGATAATGCTCCTCACCGACGACCTGCGGGTCGAGCTGGCGCGACGTCGAATCGAGCGGATCGACCGCCGGGTAGATGCCCAGCGAGGAGATGTCGCGCGACAGCACGACGGTCGAGTCCAAGTGCAGGAAAGTCGTCGCCGGTGAAGGGTCGGTCAAGTCATCGGCCGGAACATAGACCGCCTGAATCGAGGTGATCGAGCCGACCTTGGTCGACGTGATGCGCTCCTGCAGGCGGCCCATTTCTTCGGCCAGCGTCGGCTGGTAACCGACCGCCGAAGGCATGCGGCCGAGCAGCGCCGACACTTCGGTTCCGGCCAGCGTGTAGCGGTAAATGTTGTCGACGAAGAACAGGATGTCGCGACCGTCGTCGCGGAAGCGCTCGGCCATGGTCAGGCCGGTCAGCGCGACGCGCAGACGGTTGCCCGGCGGTTCGTTCATCTGACCGAAAACCATCGCCACCTTGTCGAGAACGTTGGAATCCTTCATCTCGTGGTAGAAGTCGTTGCCCTCGCGAGTACGCTCGCCGACCCCGGCGAAGACCGACAGACCGGCGTGCTGCTTGGCGATGTTGTTGATCAGCTCCATCATGTTGACCGTCTTGCCGACGCCGGCACCGCCGAACAGGCCGACCTTGCCGCCCTTGGCAAACGGGCAGACGAGGTCGATCACCTTGATGCCGGTTTCGAGCAGGTCGACCGACGGCGACAGCTCGTCGAATTTCGGCGCCAACTGGTGAATCGCGCGACGCTCTTCGGTCGCGATCGGGCCCGCTTCGTCGATCGGCCGACCGAGGACGTTGACGATGCGACCGATCGTCGCCTCGCCGACCGGGACCGAGATCGCTGCACCGGTATTGTTGACCTTCATGCCACGCCGCAAGCCGTCCGAAGACCCCATGGCAATCGTCCGCACGACGCCATCGCCGAGCTGCTGCTCGACTTCGAAGGTCAGATCCGCTTCGCAACCGCCGTGTTCCTCGGACGGATCGAGCAGAAGCGCATCGTAAATTCGGGGCATCGCATCGCGCGGGAACTGGATGTCCACCACGGCGCCGATACACTGAACAATGTTTCCTTGACTCATCGTCGTATCCTCAATCGTTAAACTAGGTTCGCGTCTCAGACAGCCGCTGCGCCGCTGACAATTTCCGAAAGTTCTTT
>Ga0316613_10000874_pt1 | contig 22007 bp, 15 predicted proteins | sample OWC_soil_day10_C_2_FD_207647 | JGI IMG/M metagenome (GOLD analysis project Ga0316613, IMG submission 207647) | Wetland soil microbial communities from Old Woman Creek delta, Ohio, United States - OWC_soil_day10_CT_b | ecosystem: Environmental > Terrestrial > Soil > Wetlands | place: USA: Ohio...
TCAGGAACTGGTAAAGAAAGAATACCAGGACTCCAATCCGCTAAAAGTGTTTGAGGAAGTTTTTGAAGTCATTCTTGACCGAAAGGAAAATCCCAAGGAAGGTTCTTATACCAATTACCTTTTTGATAAAGGCATTGATAAGATCTTAAAAAAACTGGGTGAAGAAGCGACTGAGATAATTATCGCTGCGAAAAATCCTGATTCCGAAGAAGTGAAGTATGAGATTTCTGATTTTCTTTATCATATGATGGTTCTGATGGCGCAAAAGGGAGTGACCTGGGAGGATATTACCAGAGAACTGGCGAATCGTTAATCAGGCTCAGTTTAATAGAATACGACTTTATGTAGCCAGAGGTAAACGGTACCCTGACAGGTTAACCTGTTAAGATACTGTTTACCTGTTTTGATTTCCTCACTGTTTATTTTCTTCTGCACTAGGCAGAATGCCTTCGGATTAATGTAGTGGCAATTTCCAGTTTCACATAGGTAGCCTCCGGCTCTTCCAATCGACTAATGAGTCTGTTGGCAGCCATTTTCCCCATATAGTGTTTCGGTACGTGAATGGTAGTGAGAGCCGGATCCACAATGATTCCCGCAGGGATGTTGTCAAATCCCACGATGGAGATATCCTCTGGTATCCGGTAGCCATACTGTTTCAATGCCTTAAGAGCGCCCATGGCGATTAAATCATTGTCAGCAAAGTAGCAGGGAGCCAGAGACTCCTGCCTTTTAAGGATATCCAGCATATCCGCATAAGCGCCTTCTATGGAAGGTGTGACCGAGTGGACAATGCTGTTGGAAGCCGCCATTCCATAGGTATGAATAGCCTTAAAGAAACCGGAATGCCGTTCAGCAAAATTTCCGATTGGGTAGGAGGAATGCAGGTATCCAGGCTGTTTTTCGGTAGTTTTTATTAAGTAAGAAGCAGCAAGAAAAGCCCCCTGGGTGTTGTTGATAATAATGCTATCGCAGGGAACCGTTTCAAAATAGCTGTCCAGTAAGACAATCGGGATATTGAGTGTCCGAAAAGGCAGAAAATCTTCAGGCGTCATTTCCGTTCCCAAAAGAATAATTCCGGTACAGCCGGAGTAGAGCATATCTTTTAATCGATTTTCAATATTCCCTTCCTCTCCGTATAAATAACGGATCTCCATCTTGTAATTGTTTTTCTGGCAACCGGCCGCAATTCCTTCAGAAAGTTCTTGAAAAAAGGGGTTGCTTCCAACGATGGCTCCATGTTTTTTATAAATAATTAAGTAAATGCTATTCACGTCTTTGGGGCGAAATGTATGACGGGTCAAATCATAGTCAAACTTCTGGGCTGTTTCAATGACCATCCTTCTTGTTTCCGTGCTGACGCCTGGTTTGTTATTTAAAGCCATTGATACGGCGGCGGCTGAAAGGTTTAAAATTTTCGCCAGTTCTTTTGCAGTAATTCCCATAGAGGCACCTCCTGATCGTTCTTTTATCATTATGGTATATTAAGTGGAATAAGGCAAGGATTAAGTGAAAAATTCATTAATAAACACTGAATATTATAATGAAATTAAGTTATATAATCTGTATAATTTATATAAAAAGATCGTTCAGAAGAAAGGATAAATTTTATGGCAACTATAAAGCTGGGGTTCGCCCCCACAAGAAGAAGCATTTTCAGCGCTCCGGATGCAATAAAGTATAGAAATTTAACGGCAGAGAGACTTGATGAACTGGGAGTAACCTTCGTGGACATTATGGATATAAACGAAGAAGGACTTCTTTACGATGACAGCCATGTAAAAATAATAGCCGAAAAGTTCCGGACCGAAGGAATCGATGGTTTATTTCTCCCGCATTGCAACTTTGGAACGGAATACGTTTGCGCAAGACTGGCAAAGGAACTTGGAGTTCCGGTTCTGATTTGGGGACCCAGGGACGAGAGACCGGACGAAAATGGAATTCGCCTGCGGGACAGTCAATGCGGTCTCTTTGCCACGGGAAAGGTGCTGAGAAGATTTAAGATTCCCTTTACCTATCTGAATAACTGCCGGCTGACGGACCCGGAATTTGAGCGGGGAATCCGTGATTTTCTGGCGGTCTGCAACGTAGTAAAAGTTTTTAAAAATACAAGAATTCTGCAGATTGCTCCCAGGCCTTTTGATTTCTGGTCCACCATGTGCAACGAAGGCGAGTTGCTGGAACGGTTCAACATACAACTGTCACCCATTCCTATGCCTGAGTTAACCTCCGAGATACGACAGGTGAAAGAGGAGAGGACAGAGGTTGAAAAGATTGTAAAGGGCTGCAAAGAGTCTATGAATATTCAAATCAGTGAAGATGCACTGTTAAATGTCGCAGCATTAAAGGCCGCCATGAAAAATCTGGCGGTTAAGTATGGGTGCAATGCAATTGCCATCCAGTGCTGGAATGCTCTTCAGGGAGAAATCGGCATTATGCCATGCGCGGCCAATTCCCTGTTAAATGAAGAGGGAATCCCAGTGGTTTGTGAGACAGACATTCACGGAGCTGTAACCGCAGTAATGGCAGAGGCAGCGGGCATGGATGAATGCAGAAGCTTTTTTGCGGACTGGACCGTAAGACATCCGGACAACGAAAATGGAGAATTACTTCAGCACTGCGGCCCATGGCCTATTTCAGTTGCGAAAGAGAAGCCGACCATAGGCTATCCCCTGGCTTTTAATCATCCCGGAGCTATTGAGGCAGAGGCAAAGCATGGTGAGATGACCTTGTGCCGATTTGATGGGGATAACGGAGAATATTCTCTTTTACTCGGAAAGGCAAAGGGAATTGACGGGCCCTATACAAAAGGCACTTACGTATGGGTAGAGGTGGCAAATTTAAAGAAACTGGAAGCGAAGCTGGTAGAGGGGCCTTATATTCATCACTGTGTGGGCATCCACAAGGATATTGTTCCGGTCTTATATGAAGCCTGCAAATACATCGGCATAAAACCGGATTTATATGATGACAATGAGGAAGAGATCAGGGCCTATTTAAGAGGAGAATGATATGGATGGACTAAAGGCAAAGACCTATGAACTGAGAAAATCTGTGTTAGATATGATTATGGAAGGGAAAGGGGGGCACATCGGCGGAGATATGAGCGTCATGGATATATTGGCCGTGCTGTATTTCCGCCAGATGAACATAAGTCCGGAACAGATGGAAGATGAAAATCGTGATCGGTTTGTTCTTAGCAAGGGACATTGTGTGGAAAGTTTGTATGCAGTTCTTGCGGCAAAAGGTTTTTTCTCGATGGAAGAGGTTATAAAGAGTTTTTCTAAATTTGGCTCCAGTTTTATTGGGCATCCCAACAACAAGCTTCCAGGCATTGAGATGAATTCGGGCTCTCTGGGTCACGGGCTGCCTGTTTGTGTAGGAATGGCTCTGGCAGGAAAAATGGACAGGAGGTCCTACCGTGTCTATACGGTTATGGGCGACGGAGAACTGGCGGAAGGATCGGTATGGGAAGGGGCCATGGCTGCCAGTCAGTTTAAGCTGGATAATCTCTGTGCGGTTGTGGACCGCAACCACCTCCAGATTTCTGGGAATACAGAGGAAATTATGAGGCAGGATGACCTTCGTGACCGCTTTAAAAGCTTTGGCTGGCATGTAATCGAAGTGGCGGATGGAAACAATGTGGATAAACTGAATGATGCATTTGAACAGGCGAAGACAGTTAAGGGAAAGCCCAGTGTTCTGATTGCCAATACAGTTAAGGGTTGTGGCTCTCCGATTATGGAAAATAAAGCGGACTGGCATCATAGGGTGCCAACTGGGGAAGAGTATGAGGCTATTATGGCTGATCTGGAAATGAGAAGGGAGGCAGCGGTATGAATAAAATACCCAACAGGCAGGCGATATGCGAAACATTATTAATGCATGCGAAGGAAGACCATGATATCATAGTCTTATGCAGCGATTCCAGGGGAAGTGCAAGTCTTTCCCCATTTGCCCAGGTATACCCGGAGCAATTTGTGGAAACAGGAATTGCGGAGCAGAATCTGGTCAGTATATCTGCAGGACTGGCAAAATGCGGAAAAAAGGCATTTGCTGCTTCTCCGGCTTGCTTTTTGTCTACCAGAAGTTATGAGCAGGCAAAGATAGACTGTGCCTATTCTGACACGAATGTGACTTTAATCGGAATCAGCGGCGGGGTCAGTTACGGAGCTTTGGGAATGAGCCATCATTCCGCTCAAGACATAGCCGCAATGGCCGCAATTCCCAATATGAGAGTTTATCTGCCCAGTGACAGGTTCCAGACAAAACGACTGATTGAGGAATTGTTAAAGGATCAGAAGCCTGCCTACATAAGGGTAGGTAGAAATGCGGTAGAGGACATTTACACGGAGGAGAAATGCCCCTTTGAGCTGGATCGGGCCAATGTTCTTTCTCTTGGAACGGATATTGCTGTCATTGCCTGCGGGGAGATGGTAAAGCCGGCGCTGGAAGCTGCTAAGCTGTTGGAGAAAAGCGGAATTTCAGCATCCGTTATTGATATGTACTGTGTAAAGCCTTTGGACCAGGAAGCAGTATTACATGCGGCGGAACATGCTGGAGCCATCATTACAGTGGAAGAGCATTCCCCATATGGAGGACTGGGGGCCATGGTCAGCCAGATCGTCGCAGCCCACTGCCCAAAGAAGGTGATTAATTTGGCTCTTCCCGACTCGCCAGTGATCACAGGAACCTCAAAAGAAATATTTGAGTACTACGGACTTACGGCAGAAGGAATTGCAAAACAGGCAAGGGAGCTGATTTAATATGGCAAACTATATTCTGGCGGTGGACCAGAGCACTCAGGGGACCAAGGCCCTTCTTTTTGATCACCATGGAAAACTGGTAAAAAGGGAGGATATGCCCCACAGGCAGATCGTTAGCGAAGAGGGGTACGTTTCCCATGACCCGGAGGAAATCTACCAAAACACATTAAAAGTGGTACGAAAACTTATGGAAACCTCCGGAGTTTCTAAAAATGAGATTGCCGGTCTGGGCATCAGCAACCAGCGGGAAACAGCCCTTGTGTGGGATAAGAAAACAGGTAAGCCGCAGGCATTGGCAATTGTATGGCAATGCGCCAGGTCAAGGGACATCTGCGAAAGAATGAAAGAGACCGTTGATCCGGAAATCATACGGAATAAGACAGGATTGATCCTTTCCCCTTATTTTCCTGCTTCAAAATTCAAATGGCTTCTGGAACATGTGGATAGTCTTAAGGAACGGGCAGAAAAGGAGGAACTGTGTTTTGGAACTGTGGATACATGGCTGGTTTACCGTCTGACAGGCGGAACTTCTTATAAAACAGACTATTCAAACGCTTCCCGGACACAGCTTTTTAATATCAGAGATTTGGCTTGGGATCAGGAACTCTGCAAAATATTCGGTTTAAAAAGTCATTGGCTGGCGGAAATTTCGGATTCGGACTCATGCTTTGGAATGACGGACTTTGAGGGATTGCTTGATGCACCGATTCCCATACACAGCGTAATGGGAGATTCCCACGGCGCGCTGTTTGGCCAGGGCTGTTTAAAAAGAGGCATGACTAAGGCAACTTATGGAACCGGATCTTCCATCATGATGAATACGGGGAAAGAACCGGTGTTTAGTAACCATGGCGTAGTAACTTCCTTAGCCTGGTCCATGGGCGGAAAGGTGAACTATATTCTGGAAGGTAACATTAATTATTCGGGCGCGGTGATTACCTGGCTGAAAGAAAGCATGAACCTGATTTCCTCTGCGGAGGAGACAGAGCAGATTGCCGCTGACGCCGACAAAAATGATAAGGTATACTTAATCCCGGCATTCACTGGTTTAGGAGCACCATATTGGGACAGCCTTGCCACTGCTTCCATCAGCGGAATGACAAGGAACACAGGTCGGGCGGAAATCGTCAGGGCTGGTCTGGAAAGCATTGGCTACCAGGTTGCCGACGTAATTCAGGCTATGTGTGCGGACATGAACTGCATCATTCCAGAACTGCGGGTGGATGGAGGTCCTACGGATAACAAGTATCTGATGCAGTTTCAAAGCGACATACTGGATACAAGTGTGCGTGTCTCCGAGATAAACGAGCTGTCAGGAATGGGAGCCGCTTTCGCTGCAGGTCTTTCCCTGGGCATATATCAGGAAGATATATTTGAAAAAATGAAAGCAAAGCAATATAATCCATGTATGGAGTCTGAAGTGCGAGCTAAAAAACATGAGGGCTGGAGAGATGCAGTCAGAAAAATTCTGGCTTAAACACAGCGGACCGGACAACGATAACGAAAGGGGAGAGAACGTATGCTGAAAGTGTCGGAAATAACAATTGAATATTTGAAAAATCCGGTGGGGCTGGACGGCAGACCATGGTTTGGCTGGATCCTTTGCAGTGATAAAAAAAATGTATGCCAGGAGGCGTACAAACTGGAGATTGCCGAGGCTGATAGTTTTGAAACCATAGTTTACGAAAGCGGCTGGGTTAAGAGCAGGGAGTCCATTCATGTGGAGGTGCCCGGGTTTTGTCCCGCTTCCTGTAAAAAATATTTTGTAAGGGTGCAGGTGCAGGCAGGAGAGGAAGAAAGCAGATTCAGTGATCCGGCGTTTTTTGTCACTGCAGTCTTAAAACAAGACCAGTGGAAGGCGCAGTTCATTACTGCGGAAGGACCGGAGGATAAAAACTCCTCGGGAAGCACTTATCTGCGAAAGGAAATCGAGATCAGCGGTGAAGTACGGGAAGCTTATGCATGCACCACAGCACTGGGGCTGTATCATTTCCATATAAACGGCCATAAGGTAGGCCAGGATGAGATGACCCCCGGCTGGACATCCTATCAGAAGCATTTGTGCTATCAGACTTATGAGGTTACGGATCTGCTGAAACAGGGAGTCAATGCATTGGGGGCTTTGGTCGGTGCAGGATGGTATAAAGGGAAAATGGGTTTTCTTCATCTGCGCAATAATTATGGAGACCAGGCGTCTTTTCTGATGCAGCTGGTGGTCCGCTATCAGGATGGAAGGGAAGAGACATTTTTTACGGAAGAAAGCTGGCTGGGACATGAGGGTCCTGTGACTTTTTCTGAGATTTATGATGGGGAGAGATATGATGCCCGCATGGAAATTGAGAATTGGAACCGTACTGGCGCCCTCAGGGACGGCTGGAAGGGAGTACAAACGGCAGAGTTTCCAAAGATTGCTTTGACTTCCCAGGGCGGGGCAAAGGTGAGGGTCATCGATACTTTAGAAGCAAGAAGTATCTTTGAAACTCCTCAGGGAGACCAGGTCATTGATTTCGGACAGAACCTGACAGGCTGTGTACGGTTTAAGGTGCGAGGAAGGAGAGGGGAAGAGGTACGGTTTCAATGTTTTGAGACACTGGATTCTTCAGGAAATGTTTATACAGCCAATCTAAGATCGGCAAAACAAGAAATTCGCTATATCTGCCGGGGAGAAGGCGAAGAAATCTATCAACCTCATTTTACATTCCAGGGCTTTCGGTATGTTCATGTTCTTGATTGGCCGGGGGAACTGAGAGAAAATGATGTAGCAGCCTGTGTCCTCCATTCGGATATGGAAGAGACCGGAGATTTTTCCTGTTCCAATCCTTTGGTAAACCAGCTTCACAGCAATATAAAGTGGAGTATGAAAGGGAATTTTCTGGACATTCCCACGGACTGCCCACAGAGAGATGAAAGGATGGGCTGGACGGGAGATGCACAGATTTTTTGCCGTACAGCCTGTTATTTGATGAATACCTATACGTTTTTCAGAAAATGGCTGAAAGATGTGGCTGCGGACCAGACGCCGGAAGGAGGAGTTCCTCATGTGGTGCCGGATATCATAAGCGGCAGGGAAAAAGACGACTGGCTGCTTTCAAAGGGAACCCATTCCGCGGCAGCCTGGGCTGATGTAGCCGTGATCAATCCATGGACCTTATATCTGATGTATGGGGATAAGGTTATATTGGAAGAGCAGTATGACAGCATGAAGCAATGGATTGAGTTCATGCGAAAACATGCCAGGGATCATATCTGGAATTATAAGCTGCAGTTTGGAGACTGGGTAGCGCTTGATTCAGAAGAGGGCAGCTATTTTGGAGCAACCCCCAATGATCTGACCTGTACCGCATATTATGCATACTCAACAGGTCTGTTTGCAAAAATAGCTTTGATCCTGCATCGGCAAGAGGATGCCAGAGAGTATGAAGCATTGTACGGAGAGATCGTAAAAAAGTTTCAGAGTACATTTTTTGAAAGTGGAAAAAGGATGACGGCTATGACCCAGACCGCTCATATTCTGGCTTTGCATTTTAACCTTGTACCTGAAACAGACAGGCAGAAGACGGCTGATCAGCTGGTTAAACTCCTTGAGAAAGAAGGAGGGCATCTGGTAACCGGTTTTGTAGGTACCCCCTATTTCCTCCATGCACTAAGTAGAAATGGTTATGCAGATAAGGCCTATGAGCTGCTGCTGAAGGAAGATTTTCCTTCCTGGCTGTATCAGGTCAAGAGGGGAGCAACCACTATCTGGGAGCATTGGGACGGTTTAAAGCCAGATGGAACCATGTGGAGTCCGGATATGAACTCTTTTAACCACTATGCCTATGGAGCGGTGGGAGAATGGCTATATCGGTCTGTTCTGGGAATTGAAACGGATGAAGCATGTTCCGGATACAGGCATATCATCATCAGTCCCCAGACAGGAAACGCCTTAGCATATGCAAAAGGATCTTATAAAAGTGCTCTTGGAATGATCCGGGTCAGCTGGGAAAAAACACAGACGCCTGGAGAGCGAAGGCTTGCATTTACAGTACCTGCCAATGCAGGGGTTACAATACGCCTTGAAAAAGGGGCGGTACTGTCTGAACCCGATGGACTTATTTTTCAGCTTGAGAATGGATGTATGACAGCCGAAACAGGCTCCGGCAGCTTTGAACTATGTTATAGAAAACAGTGAGGAGGAGAACGATGCTGACAGATTTAAAAAATTCACCCTTTGCCCGTGTTTGCGGTCTTCCCTTTTCCGCAGTGAAATGGACAGGCGGATTATACAAGGAACGGCTTGACACCTGCAGGAATTCTACGGTCCCCCATCTGCGAAATATGTTTGAAGGGAAAGACATCAGCCATGTGACGGAGAACTTTAAGATAGCGGCGGGTGAATCAGACGGTGAGTTTGATGGTACTGTATTTGGCGACGGTGATTTTTATAAATGGATGGAAGCTGCTATTTATACAGCGGTTCTGGGAGATGACCGGCAGCTTTTGGAAGATCTTGAGGATTATGTTGGATTGATCGGCAGGGCACAGATGCCTGACGGATATATTTCCACAAAACAGATTATCAGTGAGAAGAAAGGGAAAGCTGCAAGACTTGGGGATATTAATGAATTTGAAGTCTATAATTTCGGACATCTGTTCACTGCAGCCTGTCTGTATCAACGTGTGACAGGCCGGGACAGCTTTCTTGCGATTGCCGAGAAAGCCGCTGGATATTTAAAGCATCTGTATGAAGAGGCCAGGAAGAGCAGACAGGCGCAGACTGCTGTATGCCCTTCCCATTATATGGGACTGGCCGAATTATACCGGACAACAGGAAAGCAGGAGTATCTGGATTTGCTGAAAGAGGCAGTGGAACTGCGTGACTGCGTAAAGGAGGGTCTGGATGACAACCAGGACAGACTTCCTCTTAAAAAGCATGATAAAATCATCGGTCATGCTGTGAGAGCCAATTACCTGTATGCAGGAGTGGCGGATCTGTGTCTGGAAGAGGAAAATCCGGAACTTACGGAGGTTCTTCATAAAGTATGGCACAGTCTAGTGACACAGAAGCTCTATATAACCGGAGGATGCGGCGCTTTGTATAACGGTGCGTCTCCATATGGAAACTTTTTTACTCACCAGCTGGTCCATCAGGCTTATGGATATGAATATCAGCTGCCCAATGTGACAGCTTACAATGAGACCTGTGCCTCCGTGGGAGGCGTTTATTGGGCATACCGTTTGTTTTGTATGGAGAAAAAAGAGGAGTATGCGGAGGTTCTGGAGCGGATGGTGTTAAACGTGAACCTGGCGGCAGTCAGTCTGGATGGGAAGAGATTTTTTTACGAGAACATGCTGCGTCGGGCAAAAAACCTCCCTTATGAGCTGATTTGGGGGCAGGAGCGGACGGAATATATCTTAAGCTACTGCTGCCCGCCTAACCTGGCCAGACTGATTGCACAGCTGAGTGAATATGCTTACACAGTAGACGATACCGGCATTTATCCGGTGCTATACGGTGCAAGCCGAGCGGATATAAAGCTCATGAACGGCTGTGAGGGTGTTCTGGTTCAGGAAACGGACTACCCATATGACGGAAAAATAAGCTTTCACTTTGAAGATATGAAGACGAATGTGCCGGTAAAGCTGCATTTGAGGATTCCGTCCTGGGTGCGGGGGGAAAGCGGGGTTCAGAAAGCTGAAAACGGACAGAAGTGTATATGGGAAAGAAAGCTTTCTGCTGCGGACAGGGGCAGTTTTCTGACCGTGGAAATAGAGAATCCGGAAAATACTGTGGTTACTCTGGAATTAGGGATGAAGCCACGCCTGACCTGTGCCCATGTTCTGGTGGAAGAAGACTGCAATCAGGCAGCTGTGGAACGGGGGCCTTTGGTATACTGCCTGGAAGGTATGGATGTTCCGGCAGAAACCCTTGACCATCTCTTTCTTCCGTCAGACGTATGCTTGGAGCCGGTGGAGATGGAGATAGAAGGTCGTAGAGTGACCGGGCTGGAGGGTACCTTTTTCAAAAAAATCCATGGACCGGAATATGATAGAAACGCCCTTTATCAGGATTACTCTGAGGAAGGCTATGAACCGGTTCCTGTGCGCATGATTCCTTATTTTGCCTGGGATAACAGGGGACTGGATGAAATGCGTATCTGGATGCCCATAGTAGAAACAGATTTTGCAGCGAAAAACTAGGTTGAGGAGGCAGGCCAATGTTATATGGAGTATCCTATTACCCGGAACATAAATGCGAAGAAGAGCTTAAATGGGATTTAAAGCTGTTAAAGGAATCTGGAATCAATACGGTCCGAATGGGGGAGTTTTCCTGGTGCCGTATGGAACCGGAGGAAGGAAACTATGATTTTTCCTGGCTGGATCCGGTAATTGAGGAACTGGGGCAGGCAGGCATTCGTACGATCGTAGGAACGCCTACGGCATGTCCGCCGGTGTGGATGGTGGAAGCCTGGCCGGATATGTTATATCAGGATAACCGGAGGATTCGCCGTCCGTTCGGAGGCAGAAGACATGGATGCTATAATCACGAAAAATACAGGAAGGCCTGTGCGGACATTGCAAAAGCCATTGGAATTCATTATGGCAGGAATCCCTATGTAGCAGGATTCCAGATTGACAATGAAATGGCCCAGGAAGGAACGGGAAGATGTACCTGTGAAAACTGCCGGAAGAAGTTTCAGGATTGGCTGAATCAGAAATATGGCGGGATCGAAACCTTTAACAGGAGAAGCGGAGCCATCTTCTGGTCCCAGGAGTACCGGTCCTTTGAACAGATCAGACCACCGGTCAATGCCATTGAGCAGGGAGCGCAGATCCAGATACGGGACTTCTATGAAAACCCCACAGTCCGTCTGGAATTTGAACGGTTCTCCAGTGAATGTCAGATCGAGTTTCAAAACATTCAGGCTGATATCTTAAAAGCTTTAACTTTCCATCCGGTCACCACCAATGGAACGGGACTTGTAACCAACAGCATTGACTATTTTAAAGGCTTTGAACAGTTAGATTGCTATTCCTTTGATTATTATCCCAATCTGAGGGACGCCTGGGTGGATTCCTTCCCCTATGCATTTGGCAGAGGGGTGAAGCCTGACCAGCCATTCTGGATCATGGAATTTATGTCCGGCGGAGGTCACAGGCTGAGTGGGACGGGACGGCTGCAGCCCGGACCTGGCGCATTGAAGCAGGCGGTGGTTCAGGCATTTGCCAATGGGGCTGGTTTGCTTTTGCACTATCAGTTCCGCAGCTTTCCAGGGGGTGCAGAGCAGCTAAACTATGCAATCGTGGATTTAGACGGGATTCCCAGAAGGCGGTATAATGAAATGAAGGAAACAGCCTCCGCGTTAAAGCAGCTGGAACCTTTAAAAGAAGCATCTTTCTGCTCGGAAGTAGGTATTCTTCTGGACTATGACAGCCATTGGGCATTGAAAATAAAGCCGGTCAATGAGCCTGAATTTTCTTATATGGATTTTGCAGGAAAGCTGTATTATAATTTAGAGCGTATTGGAATTCATTCCGATGTGATTTCTCTTGAACGTGATTTAAAAAAGTATAAGGCATTGGTGCTACCGGCCGCTTTTGTTCTGAAAAAGGAGACGGCAGAGAAACTCCGGGAATATGTAAATCAGGGTGGAATTTTAATTGCCACCTTTTTAACAGGTGTTAAAAACGAGGATAATCTGGGGTATACCATACCTCTTCCGGCCCATCTTGATGAAGTATTGGGCGTTGTTGTTCAGGAGGTTGAGCCGGTATTCGACAGCAACCGGACCAGACTGGGCTTTAATCTGGCCTCCGAGAAAAATATGTTTGAGACAAGGGACAGGTCATGGAGCGAACTGCTGGCAGGGGAGGCAAAACTCCTGGGATCCTACATGGAAACTTATAAGAAGGACTCTATGGTGATTTCCCAACATTCCTATGGGGATGGAACGGCTTATTATGTGGGAACGGACCTGGAGGATCCTGCATGGAGGGTACTTTTTCAGTCACTGTTAGGCTCTGTATGCAGATGGAAGGATGAGATGGAAGCTCCTGAAGGAGTGCAGGTAGTAAGCCGGATCTGGCAGGAAAAACAGATCTATTTCCTGTTTAATTTTTCCGGACAGGAAAAAACCGTCAGCATTCCGGCGGGGAAAACGGATTTTCTGACAAAAGAGAAGCTTTCGCAGGAAATAATTTTAGAACTGAATGGTTTTAAAGTCATTATGTAAGAATTAACATTTGAAAAGAGTAATAAGGGAGTACCGGATTTATGGTTCTTCCTTATTTTTGCATAGCAAGTGGAGAGGGGAATTATGAAGCAGTGTAGACTATGGTTTGAGGAAATGTGGAAAAAGAGAAGCATCAAGAATCAGATTTTGATTTCTATGCTGATTTGCTTAATCCTGGCAGTGGCTTTAGTTGGTTGCATAACCTTTATTTTTTCAAAAAAGACCATGGAACGCAATTACCAGAATTCTCACAGGCACAATTTAGAAGTATCCGGCAGCATCATCGACATTCAGCTGCAGAATCTGGTGGACCTTTCCAGAACCCTGCTTAACAATCAGAATTTCAAACAGATTATGGCGAAAAAGCAAAAGAAAAGTTCTTATTTTTCCAGCCTTGATGATGTTGTTTTAAATCATACACTGAGAGATCTGGCTGAGCAGAACAAATATATTCAGAGTACTGTTGTCATTCATAAAATGGGGAATATCTATTTTTACAGCAAGCTAACCCTGCAAAACGGTAAGATGCTAAAGTATCATAAGGATGAGAATATTTTAGCCATGGACTGGGTTAAAGTGGCAGACCAGGAAATGGGGAAAGAAGTATTTTATGGGTACAATGTGCTGTTTGATGATAACAATGAAACATTTTCCATGGTGAAGGCTTTGAAAAATACGGAAAATGGAGAAGACCTGGGGTATATTGTCTTTAACATTAAAAAAAGTATGTTCCTTTCTGCGTTTGGAAAAGGGGATGAGGGATATGTCACCAACCAGTATATGATTTTTGATAAAAATGAGAGCCGGTCTGTACGCAGACCTGACTGGAATCTTGTCTTCTTCCAGGGAGTAACAGACGTACAGCAGGAGGTTTTGGAGGCTTATACTTCAGGTAATGCGGGTAAGTACTTATTCAGTGAAGTGCACAATGAAAAGGGTGACTGGGAGGTGGTTAATGTAATTGCCCGAGAGGAATTAAGCCGTGACAGCAATTATATTGCCTGGATTTCTGTGCTGGTATGTATGGCCATGCTGATGATCTGCTGCCTGTTTGTTAATGCAATTTCCAAGGTTATTACATTCCCTCTGGAACAGCTGAAAAAGAATATTGACGTTGTTAGTAAAGGAACATTCCGCATTGAAGAGGAGTTTGACGAAACAGAAATAGGAAAGATCGGCACTCAGTTTAAAAACGCGGTGAACAATAATCTGGACTTACATGAAAAACTCCTCCATTCTGAAATCAAGGAAAAGGAGGCGGAGCTTTTACTTCTCCAGTCGCAGATCAACCCTCATTTTTTATACAACACTCTGAATTCCCTCTATTTTATGGCGGTCATAGAGAATGCGGATGAGATTGCGGATATGGTGCTTGCACTTTCGGATACGTTTAAACTGAGCTTAAACAGAGGAGAAAAGCTGATTGAGGTTGGTTCTGAGATTGAAAAAATAAAAGCGTACATGAAGCTTCAGAACATGCGTTACCACAACCGTTTTGAACTGAATATTGAGATAGAAGAATCACTGATTACCCAGAAAATCCTTACGTTTATTTTACAGCCGATAGTGGAAAATGCGGTGTATCACGGGTTGGAGCCGAAGCTTGGCAATGGGTGCAGCATCCGCTTATCTGGTTGCCTTGAGGGGGAAGTTATGATATTTAAAATTGAGGACAATGGGGTGGGAATTGTGGATATGAACCTTCTGGACGAAGGCTACGGAGTAAAGAATATAAGGGAGAGACTGTTTTTGTTCTATGGGGATCAGGCAGGTATCTGCTTTGAAAGTGAGGCAGGAGCGGGAACGGAGGTCACCGTAAGAGTACCGCTTCATGCAGAAAAAAAGGGGGAATAACAGATGTATCGGATGGTGGTTGCAGATGATGAATATATCGTAGTTGAAGGGATCAAAGCGATTCTTGAACGGCAGAAGCTACAGTGCAAAGTGGTGGGATATGCCTACAATGGAATCCATGCTCTTGACGTGATACGGGAACAGAAGCCAGACATTGTTATTACAGATATCAGGATGCCCGGGCTGGACGGGCTTTCCCTGATCGAAAGCTGCAAGGAATTTTTGCCGGAAGCCAGTTATGTGGTGATCAGCGGTTATACGGAGTTTGAATATGCCAGGCGGGCCCTTAACCTGGGCGTGGTGAATTATATTGATAAGCCGGTTACCATACAAAAAATTGAGGAAGTGCTGCAAGAAGTAGAAAAAAGGAGTAATCCGCCCAAATACGCATATGACCGTATTATTCGTGAGACAGACCGTGTTGTGGATATGGTGCTTATAGGAAAAGCGGAAGGACTGGAAGAAGGAATGGAGGGGATCTTACGGGTACTGAGAGAAACGATCCCTGATTTTGAACAGTATAAACAGGAGATATATAAGATTATGTCCATGCTGGTTCAGATTTTTAAGGAAACGAACCCGGATGCTGTCTGCCAGATTACCCATCATGATGTGGAAAAACTCCATGGAGAGGAAGAATGCAGGCTGTACTGCCTGTCTCTCATCCGTAAGATGACGGAGCTTTCTCTTGGAAAAAAAGTAGGCAGCAGCCACCGTGTCATTCAGAAACTTCTGCAGTTTATTAATGAAAAATATGAGGATAACATCGGCTTAAATGAGCTGGCTATGCTGGTAAACATGAATCCGGCATATTTAAGCATTTTATTCCGAAATGAAGTGGGTATGAGTTATGTTAAATATTTAACAGATTTAAGGATTAGAAAGGCAAAAGAGCTTCTGGATGAGGGCATGAAGGTGACGGATGTCAGTGAAAAGGTGGGCTATTACAATTACCGGTATTTTTGTGAGATATTCAAGAAATATGAGGGCATAACGCCGAACGAATACAAGGGCCGCATTAGAAAAAGGGATTAAATATACAATGATAAAGATTTATATATGATATTTATATAAAAAGTGTACAAAAACAAAGAAATGACTGACTAGTATATAGGCAGGTTCCTTGTTAAAATATATCTATCAAACCAAAACTATGAAACATGTGGGAGGTAGAAAATGAAGAGAAAAGTTTTAGCAGGAATCCTGAGCGCAGCCATGATGACGACCTTATTGACCGGCTGCGGAAACAAACAGACATCCGATGCCGGCGGACAGACTGAAGCAAAAACGGAATCCGCAGTAAAAACCGAATCGGCAGCAAAAACGGAATCGGCTGGGGGAGCAGAATCTGCTGGAGGGACGGATTCTGTAAAACCAAGCGCAGCGGAGGATCCCAAGCTCACAAAGAACATGAAAATTTTGTCTATCTGGGCGGAAGACAATGACAACGGCGTGCTGATCAAGGCCCTCTGTGAGAAATATCAAAAAGAAGTGAATCCTAACTTCACATGGGATTATGAAGTGGTGTCTTCCGATAATTTAAGACAGAAGGTGGCTACACTGGTGGCCTCTAATGATCTGCCGGATATGTTCGTCTACGAATCAGGTAAACCGATTGTGGACCTGATCGAAGCAGGAAAGCTGGTAAATGTTTCGCAGGTGCTGAAGGAGTTTAACTGTGAAGACGCATTGAATCCGTCAGCAGTCTCTCTTTTGAAAAGCTTATCAGGAACAGATGATATTTATGATTTGCCTCTGGGAATGAATGTTGAAGGCTTCTGGTATAACAAGGCGTTATTTGAACAGGCAGGCTGCCAGGTTCCAAAAACATGGGATGAGTTTGAGGCAGTGCTTTCAAAGCTAAAAGATGCTGGAATTCAGCCTATTGCGTGCGGTGCGGCGGATAAATGGGGAGCGACACGTCTTTTAAATGCTTATCTCGTGAGAATTGCCGGACCCGATGCTATGGCAAAAGCAGATGAAGGAATTTCCAAATATACAGATGATGATTACGTAAAGGCAGCCCAGAAAATACAGGATTGGGCAAAAGCAGGATATTTCGGTGAAGGTGTCAATACTGTAGACATGAACACCGCAGGCTCCATGCTCATGACCGGACAGGCAGCCATATTCTATAACGGTTCCTGGTTTACAAGCAACTTAAATGATGCTTCCCAGAATTTGGCCGGAGAAGACGGAATCGGGTTCTTCAACGTGCCGGTTGTAGATCCCTATATCAGCGATCAGAACAGTTATTCCATGAACTGCGGCAATATTCTTTCCTTCAGCCAAAAAAATTATGATGAGGCAACTGGATGGTTTATGAAATATTTCGCAGAAAACATGGGGGATCTGGCTATGGAGAAGCAGGGAAGCGTAAAGGGGTACAATTATACGGTTTCTGCAGAAGGCGCCAGTGGTTATACAAAAATGGTGCTTGATACCATCAACAATGCGGAAAGTGCTTTCACATGGTTTGAAGCAACCATGGGCAATGAAGTTCAGAATGTGGCAAAAGACGGAATCCAGACCTTGTTAACTGGTGAATTATCGGCGAAGGATTACATGAAATCCATTCAGGAAGCCTGGGATATGAGCCAGTAGTAAAATTTAACTTTTATAAGACGGTTGGTTTCATAAGCCGTAAAAAGAGATGGGGTGCTGTGAAGTTCTGAAAAGGAAACCAGCACCCCGTTTTTTAACCGATTTCTGCAGCAAAGCGGATTATTTAAGTCTGCCTGGCATGCGGGAGCGTCAAATGGAAAGGGATTGGAGGTTTTTCTATGAAAAAGGTGTTGGAAAATAAAACGGCAATTGCAATTTTCATAGTACCAGCATTGGTTGTCTATTCTGTCATAGTCATTCTGCCGGTAATATGGTCTTTGTATTATTCGTTTTATTCCGGTTCTCCGGGGCTGAAATGGGAGTTTTGCGGGTTTGACAACTTCCGGCGTTTGTTTGGAGACAGTAATTTTAAAGCGTCTTTAGCCGTCAATTTAAAGTACATATCCATTGTTATGCTTGGTCAGGTAGGTATGGGGCTTTTATTGGCTCTGATGTTTTATTTCTGGCTGAAACGTTTTAAGAATGTGATTCGTACCCTGGTATTTTTTCCGGTTGTGCTGCCCACGGTGGCAGTAGGTCAGCTGTTTCAGAAAATTTACGAAATACAGCCAAATTACGGATTGTTAAACAGTCTTTTAAATACCCTGGGTCTGACCGCTCTTATACAGCCATGGATCGGTCAGGCATCCACGGCATTGGGAAGCTTGTGCGTAATGGATATCTGGGTGGCTATGGGATTTTATGCCGTTATCTTCTACGGGGCGCTTTTGGATATTCCGGGAGACGTAATCGAAGCGGCAAAAATTGACGGAGCAGGCGGACTGCAGCTGTTTCATTATATTCTGGGCCCTTTGCTTCGTGCAATGATCATTACCTGTCTGATTTTCAGCTTTTCCGGAACAGTGAAAATGTTTGAATCTGCAACTGCACTGACGAACGGAGGACCGGGAGCAGCCACAAGATCACTGTCCATGTATATGTATAATGTTTCCTTCACCTATAACAAGGTGGGATACGGAAGTGTGGTTGCGCTGTTCATATTCATGCTGTGCGTGCTTGGATCATCTATCATCCGCAAGTTTGATGTAAAAGAATAGGAGGAAGGCCGAGCATGAAAAAAGGATTAAAATCAATCTCAATTAAATTTGTTATTATATGTCTTGTGGTAATGGAAGTATATCCGCTATTCTGGATGCTGACTGCTTCCTTAAAACAGCAGAGCGAGTGGACCAGCAAGCCGGCATATGCGTTAAACTCAGGCTTCTATATCCAGAATTATATACAGGCGTGGACAAGAGGAAACATGAACATTTTTTTTAAAAACAGCTTTATATGTACGGTAGTTTCCTTATTCTTTATTGTACTATTCACAGTAACTGTCAGTTTTGCGGTAACAAAAATGAAGTGGAAGCTTAAGGAGTTCGTTGGAAAGTATTTTGAATTTGGCATCATGATTCCGGTTGCAACTGCCCTGATTCCCTTATTTCAGATCTATTCCGGCATGGGCCTTTTAAACAGCAGGCTCTGTCTGATTATTACATACACGGCTTTCGGACTGTCTCTGTCGATTCTTCTGACCACCGGTTATCTTAGGTCGTTTCCCGACGAGATTATGGAAGCGGCGGTAATTGACGGATGCGGAATCTACAAATTGATGTGGTATGTGGTTGTGCCGCTGATGAAGAATGCAATTGTTACAGTTTTAGTATTGCAGTTCTTTTTTAAATGGAATGATCTTATATTTTCCATGACATTTATCAGTGACCAAAGGCTGAAGACGGTTCAAACCGGTCTTCTGTATTTTCAGAATGAATTCGGAGCGAAAAACTGGGGAGCAATTTTTGCTTCTGTGTCTATGTGTGTGATTCCTATGCTGATTTTATATTTGATTCTAAATAAAAGAATAATCGAAGGGATGACAGCAGGGGCGGTGAAAGGATAAGCAGGATGATGGATCAGGAGAGCAAACGTTATGCGAAGGAGATCAAAGATTATGTGGCAGATCATGTAAATGAGCTTTTAAAAGAGCCTCATGGATTTATCCGCTACCCCTTTATTGATCCGGGCAGTGTCTATGACGGAAATTTATGGGACTGGGATACCTACTGGTCAGTTTACGGATTATTCGGTATCATGGATTCTTTTTCTGAGAAGCTGCAGGAAAAGATTCTGGTCCATGCCAGAGGAAATGTGAGGAATTTTATGGATCATCAGCTGAAGGATGGCTATATTCCCATGATGATCGAGGTTGACCGGTGGCCGGAACCTTATTTAAACATTAAGCATAAGGAAGCTGTGCTGATGAACATGCATAAGCCTTTTCTTTGCCAGCAGATGCGTCTGATCAGTGAATTCCAGGAAGATTATTCCTGGACGAGGGAGTATTTAGACGGATTAGAAGCATACTTTGACTGCTATTACCGGAATTATTTTATGGAAGAAAAAGGGCTGTTTGTCTGGTGCGATGACATTATGATAGGAATGGATAATGATCCCGCCTCCTTCGGACGCCCAAAATTTTCTACAGCAAATATATATCTGAATTCATTTATGGTTCTGGAACTGCAGGCATATGGGTGTATTTTGAAAAATGCCGGAAAAAGGGGTGAAGCCCTGGAATGGGAGAACCGGGCAAAAATACTGATACAGACCATACAGGAGGAGTGCTGGGATAAAAGGGATCAGTTCTTCTATTCTGTGGACGTGGATATCAAAACCAGAAAATTTGACTGGTTCCACGAAGGCCTTGGGGTGTTCTGGAAGACCCTTCCCATTAAAATAAGGGTGTGGTCCGGTTTTATTCCCATGTATGCTGGTTTTGCAACAAAGGAGCAGGCGAAGAGCCTGGTCAGCCATTATCATGATGAGAATACATTTCACAGCAATTTTGGAATTGCCACTTTGGCCAAGGATGAGAAGATGTTTAATCTTGAAGCGACCAATAATCCCTCCAACTGGCTTGGTCCTGTGTGGCTGGTAGCCAATTATGTGGTGTTTCAGGCCATGCTCTCTTATGGATACCGGGAAGAGGCAGTAGAAATCTGCCGTAATTCTTTAAAGCTTTTGGGCATGGACCTGGAAAAGACAGGGTGTATGCATGAATATTACAGTCCGATCAGCGGAGCTCCGGTGATCAACGGCGGGTTTATAAACTGGAACCTCCTGGCGCTGAACATGTTGGCTGACTTGGAAAAGGAGAAAGAGCATGAATAGTAAACCCTGGGAGAATGGACTTTTGCGGGTGCATGAAAACAAACGGTATTTTACTAATGGGGACACGCCTTTTTTCTGGCTGGCCGATACCGCCTGGCTCATGTTTCAACGGTTGACCCTGGAGGAGACATACCGGTATTTGAGAAACCGGAAGGAAAAAGGATACAATGTGATTTTAGCAGATTTTCTGCATACGGCTGACCAAAGGAATCTGGCGGGAGATATGGCGCTGATAAATGGGGACTTCTCCAACATCAACACCTGCAAAACTTTCTGGAGTCATATTGACAAGGTGATGGAAATGGCAGAAGAACTGGGATTATATCTGGGAATTCTTCCGGTATGGGGAAGTGATATTGTAAAAAATGGATTTCTGAATATGGGGAATTTGAAGAGTTTCATGAAATTCGTGCTGGACCGTTATCATCACTGCCCGAATCTGATCTGGATCGTAGGCGGCGATGTGAGAGGCGATGTTAATCAGGAGCTTTTCTGTACCATGGGAAAAATGATGAAGCAAGATGAGCCTCACCGTCTGGTCACTTATCATCCCTTCGGAAGAACTGACTCTTCCCAATGGTTCCATAAAGAATCGTGGCTGGATTTTAATCTGTTCCAGTCGGGACACAGAAGATATGATCAGGATCAGTTAGGAGCGTGGGATGACAACCGGGCGTCAGAAAAATGTTTTGGTGAAGACTGCTGGCGCTATGTGGAAGACGATTATGCCAGGCTGCCTGTGAAGCCTGTTCTGGATGGTGAGCCTTCTTATGAATGGATTCTGCAGGGACTTCATGATAAGACCCAGCCTTATTGGCAGGCTGGGGATGTCAGGCGTTATGCCTACTGGGATGTGTTTGCCGGGGCAGCAGGCCATACTTATGGTCATAATGCGGTGATGCAGTTTCAACGTGATTTATCGGAAGTCGGCAGTTTTGGCGTAAACTGTTTATGGACAGACGGCCTGCATCATTCCGGAAGCTCACAAATGAAGCATTTAAAACATTTAATGGAGTCGGTGGATTTTGTTAACGGAAAACCGGCACAGCAGCTGCTCCGGTCCCAACAGGGAGAAAAGTACCAGAGGATCAGTGTATTTGCAGGAGAAGATTTTTTAATGGCTTATTCTTATACAGGAAGGGAAATAACACTTTCTCTGGAAGATTATAAGGAAAAACGGATGATGGTATACTGGTTTTGTCCGGCAACCGGAGGAAAGAGTTATATTAAGACCGTCAGCGGGCAGTCTGAAATTACAGAAACTCCGCCTGTCGGTGATGAGACAAAGGATATTGTGCTGCTGTTGCAAGAAGATAAAGATATGCATGGAGAAATAGACAGATGGAAAAAAGAATAAGCAGTGAGATATTATATTTATACCCCTGTTACGATAAGAAGA
>Ga0316613_10000875_pt1 | contig 22005 bp, 17 predicted proteins | sample OWC_soil_day10_C_2_FD_207647 | JGI IMG/M metagenome (GOLD analysis project Ga0316613, IMG submission 207647) | Wetland soil microbial communities from Old Woman Creek delta, Ohio, United States - OWC_soil_day10_CT_b | ecosystem: Environmental > Terrestrial > Soil > Wetlands | place: USA: Ohio...
GCCAGGCCCGCCACGAGTTCTGCCAGGATGCGCGGGGCCTGCTCTTCGATGAACTTGTCCGGCCGATAGCTCTCGAAGATTGGCGGCAATGAGCCGGCCACCGTCACCTTGTGGGACGCGGCGTCCGCCACCGCGCGGGCGATCGAGCCGGCACGATCGGCAAGCACACGGCCTTCGGCGCTGAAGCGCTGCTCGCCGATCATGTGCGGGACGAGGCCGTAGGAGTTGGTGGTGATGATCTCGGCGCCGGCGTCGACATAGGCTTGATGGGCGCGGCGGACATAGTCCGGCGCTTCGATCAGCGACAGCGCCGACCATTCCGGCAGACGGAATGGCGCACCCAGCCGTTCGAGCAGGCGCCCCATGCCGCCGTCGAGGATGGTGAATGTGGGGTCAGCAGTCATGGATCGGTTCTCTTTGAAGTGCGCTGGATGTGGCGATCATCGGCGAGGAGCGCCGTAGGCGCGGCCGAAGCGTGTTTCCAGGCGGTGCTGGACAATTTCGAACAGGATGGACAGCAGCCAGTAGATGAAAGCGGCCGTCAGTAGCATCTCCATGTAGTGGTAGGTCGACCGACCGTAGGACTGGGCGAGGAAGTTGAGTTCCCAAAGGCCCATCAGCGACACCAGCGACGAATCCTTCAGCATCGACACGAACTGGGCGCCGGCCGGTGGAATGATGACGCGCGCCGCCTGCGGAGCGATGATCTTGATCGCGGTCAGTGTCGGCGACAGGCCGAGCGACATCGCCGCCTCGCGCTGGCCGCGTGGCACCGCCGTGATACCGGCACGGATGGTCTCGGCCAGATAGGCGGCGTAGTTGAGCGATAAAGCCATCACGCCTGACGTCAGTGCCGACAGGACGATGCCGAACTGCGGCAGGGCGAGGTAGATCAGCAGCACCTGAACGAGAAGCGGCGTGCCGCGGAAGAAGGAGGCATAAAAGGTGGCAACGGCGAAGGCGACCGGGTTGCGTGACAGCCGACCGAGCGCCGTCAGCACGGCGAGACCGACGGCGAACACCATCGACATCGCCGTGACCAGCAGCGTCAGCGCCACACCCTGAACGAAGCCATTGGGCGACAGACGCAGGCCGAGCATGAACGGCAGCTTGGTCCGGATCAGCGCGAAGTCGAGGCCCAGCTGGTAGAGCCCGGCGAGCAAGGCGGCCAGGAGCAGCGCCCAGGTGATCCAGACCCGAAGCCGGAAATCGAGATGCAGCCGGGGGTGTTTCGCCGGCTGCACAATGATCGACGGCATCGCGCCGGTGATGTCACTCGGCATCTTTGGTGATGTCCGTGTGGAACCACGTCTGCGAAATCTTGGCGATCGTGCCGTCTGCCTTGAGCTCTTTGATGACGCGGGCGACCTCGGCATCCCACTCGGGATCGCCCTTGTCGGTGACGACGGCATTCGGCTCGGCGAACAGCGGCTTGCCGACCACCTTCAGCTTGCCGGTCGCTTCGACCTGCCCCTGCGCCGTCCCCGCCGAAGCGACGATGGCGTCGAGCCGGACACCGGGTCCGAGAGCAAGGTTCTGGAAGTTGACCGTCTCGTCGCCCGGCACCGCTTCGACGGTATCGAACGGGAACTCGATGGCCGGTTGGCCGGGAATGACAAAGCTGCGGTTGACGTAGGCCTCATAGGATGAGCCGGTGCCGACGCCGATCTTCTTGCCGGTGATGTCCTTGGCCGACTGGATGGCCGTCTCGTCCTTATTGACCACCAGCACCGCCGGCAGACTGTAGTAAATCGCCGGGAAATTGACCACCTTGGCGCGTTCTTCGGTCGGCGTCGCCGAGGAGATTGCAACGTCCCAGCGGCCGGCCCACTTGCCACCGATGATGGCTTCCCAGCCGGGTGTTTCGAGCTTCAGCTTGACGCCAAGTTTCTCAGCAAACGCCTTGGCGACGTCGACGTCAAAGCCGTCGAGCTCGTTCTTGTCGTTGATGAAGCCAAAGGGTGGATAATCATTGACCAACACATCGACGACTTCGCCTTTCGACTTGACGCGGTCGAGAGTTTCGCCAGCGAAGGCGGTAACAGGAAGGGTGATGGCGAGAGCGGCGAAGGTGGCGATGTACTGGCGTCTCATGACTGGCAAGCCCCGATGGTTTTGATGTCGCCATCATGCGGCTTTCCATCGGCACTGCCGACCATGCGCCAACCAATTGCTGTTCGATGCGGGGAATATCTTGCCCGCCAATTTGGGCGGATTGGTTGTTGTTTTCGGGCTCTGCGGCTGGCGGATTGCGATACCAAACCCATCCGCCCCGTTTCGATGGCCGCCATTGCTTACACAGAGGGGCTATGCGGCGTGGTCGAAAGATCTGGCTGCCGGTCGATCGACAGGTCGGGCAGCGGCTTGGTCCAGCGCTCGATCGATACCAGCGCCGTGTGGGCGATGTTGCCCTGCGACAGGCCCGAGGCACCCTTGTCGATGGTCAGCGTGTTGGGGTTGCCGTGTACGTCGATCAGCTCGCCGTCTACCTCCCGCGGGTCATACCAGGCGCCGGTGGCCATCCAGGCGACGTCCTCGCGGATGCCGTCGGTGACGACGACGGCGCCCAGCGCTTTGCCGCGGGCGTTCGATAGCAGGACGATGTCCCCCGCCGACACCTCGAGACGAGCGGCCGTGGCCGGATGGAGATAGACCGGCTCGCGGCCGTCGATCTTGGTCGCCCTGGCGACCGGGCCATTGTCGAGTTGGCCGTGCAGGCGAGTGATCGACTGGCCTGATGTGAGGTGCAACCGATCACCGGCATCCGCCGCCCCCAGCCATTCGGCAGGCTCGATCCATACCGGGTGGCCGGAACAGTCGGGGAGAGCCAGGCTGGCCAGCCAGTCGCTGTAAAGTTCGATGCGACCACTCGGCGTGTCGAGCGGAAACGCCTCGGGATCGGCGATGAAGTCGCCGAACTGGATTACCTCGCCAGCTGGATCGGGCCGGTCGAAGCGGCCGGCGTCCCGGAAGGCGTCGAAATCGGGCAGCGTCACCCCGTGCCGCTCGGCGACAGCAGCCGAGTCCTGCCAGAGCCGCTTGAGCCAGCCGGCTTCATCAAGACAATCGGTGAAGGCGTCGGCGACGCCGAACCGCTCGGCCAGACCGCGGAAGGTGGCATGGTCGTCGCGCGCTTCACCCTGGGGCGGCAGCACCTTGTCCATGAACACCAGCGATCCGTCGCGCCGGTTGATCATGATATCCTCGCGTTCGAGCGGCGAGGTAATGGGGAAGACGATGTCGGCGCGGCGGGCGGTCGGTGTCCACCAGATGTCGTTGACGATCACCGTTTCCGGCCGCGTCCAGGCCTCGGCGAGCCGGTTGAGATCCTGATGGGCATGGAAGGGATTGCCGCCGGTCCAGTAGACGAGGCGGATGTCGGGATAGACCAGCGTCTCCCCGTTGTAGGTGAAGCTGCCGCCTGGATCGAGCAGCAGGTCGGCAATGCGCGCCACCGGGATATGGTCGGCCACGGCATTGCGGCCCTGCGGCAGTGACGGCCAGGGCAGCGGCCGGATGGGGCGACCGACCGGCGTCGTCGAACCATAGCCGAAGCCAAAGCCACCGCCCTTGCTGCCGATCTGCCCCAGCATGGCAGCCAGTGCCAGGCCCATCCAAAGTGGCTGCTCGCCGTGATCGGCACGCTGGATGCCCCAGGCGAGCGAGATCATGGTGCGCCGCGCCGCCATCTCGCGGGCAAGATCGCGGATGCGGTTGGCGTCGATGCCGGTAATGGCCGCCGCCCAATCGGCCGACTTCACCGTGCCGTCGGCTTTGCCGGTCAGATAGGCCTCAAGATGCGGCCAGCCGTGGGTGTAGCGGTCAAGGAAGGCGCGGTTCACCAGCCCGTCCTCGATCAGCACATGGGCAAGGCCCATCATCAATGCCGTGTCGGTGTTGGGGCGCGGCGCGATCCATTCCGCTTCGAGCGCCTCGGATACATCGGCCCGGCGTGGCGAGATGTTGACGATGCGGGCGCCGGCCTGGTGGATGCGGCCGAGCCAGCTTTCCACCTCGTGGCCGGTGGTGCCGCTCGACATCACCTGCGCCGTTCGGCCGGAGATGCCGCCGAAGCACAGCAGCAGCTCGGTGTTGCCCTCGAGCAACGACCAGGACGTCATACGATCCTGGAACAGGCCGTTGCTCATGCCGGTGATGTGCGGCAGCAGCACTTCGCCGACGGCGTGCGAATAGGTGTCAACCGAGCGCGTGTAACCGCCGATCAGATTCAGAAAGCGCCTCAGCTGCGATTGGGCATGATGGAAACGGCCGGCGCTGGCCCAACCGTAGGAGCCACCGAAGATCGATCGGTTGCCGTGGGTGTCGACGACGCGGCGGAGTTCACCGGCGGCGAGATCCAGCGCCTCGTCCCATGGAAGCTCGACGAAGCTGTCGCGGCCGCTGCGGTTGCGGTCGCGCTTTTCCAGCCACGCACGACGAACGGAGGGTCGGCGGATGCGCGTCGCCTCGTCGCGCACGGCCCCCAGCCAGCCGCGACCGATCACCGACGGCTGCGGATCGTCGGCGAGCGGCGTCAGATCGGGGGCGTCCGCCTTGCCGGTGACGGTGTAGGTCCCCCAGTGGGCGGCGGTGTAGCGCATGGCGTCGGTTCCCTGTCGTCGGCTTCAGGTAAGGCGGGCCCGCATTTCCTTGATGGTTTCGCCGATGCGGTCAAGATGCCTGAGCAGACTGCCGCCGAGAAGATAGACGACGTCATCACCATACATGGTGCGCATGTCCGAGGCGCGATCGACGCTCATGCCGCCACCCGGGCTCGGGAAGATCGTCCGGCCGATACCGTCCGATGCCCGGCAGGCGTCGGCGATGGACAGGCATTCGGCGGTTGAGAAGCCGAAACGGCCGCCGACATTGGGGAAGATCGAAATATCGGCACCGGCAAGGCGCTGCAGCACGCCGAACATCATGGCGTGGGTAAAGCCGAGCGTGTCGGACAGCACATGGCTGCCGAGGAAGGTCGGGTGCGCCATCAGTGGCAGGTCGAACCAGTCGGCGGTCGCGAGGCGACGGGTAAGGTCGAAGCCGAACAGGCCCGGCATCACCAGCGCGCCGCCCGCGCCCGCTTCCTTGGCGAAGCGGGCAAAGTCGACAAGCTCGTCGCTGTCCCCGGCGATGTTGGGAAAATAAAGGCTATGGCCGCCGGTCTCGCGGTTGGCGCGTGCCACGGCCGCAGCCACCTTCTCGACCCGCCGCTTGAACGGGGCGGATTTCTGATTGGTCAGGCCGTGGTCGTCCTTGATGATGTCGGCGCCGCCGAGAGCGGCGGCATAGGCGATGGCGGCCAGCGTATCGGCGTCGCTGCCCTGCGGCTTGATCACCGGGGCAATCAGACCGCCGGTCGGGCGATGCGCCCGGTCACGCAGGCCGGCGATGCCGAAGCGGGCGCCGGTGAAATCGGCCGAAAGGCGTTTTCCCGGCTCGAAGCCGACGACCTTGATGCCTTTCTGGATCGACGAGTTGCCAAAGATGACGTTGAGGAGCTGCGGCAGCTCGGCACCGGTGCTGTCGGGACTGTAGGTCAGATGGGCAAGAAAGGCGCCTGGACCCTCCGGCGCGACGCTGACGATTTTGCCGAGGATGACATCCTCGATATAGCCCTTCGGCACCACGTCACGCGGGATCTCGACGGTCTGTTCGAGGGCGATGCCCTCGGCACGCTCGGCGGCTTCGTCGAGGCTGGAAGCGAAAATGCGATAAAAGACAGAAAAGCGCGACATCACAGTGCCTCCGCCTTGGCCGACGAGTGGACGGCGTCGATGCGGACGGCGTCGAGGTCGGCGTCGGTGATGCCGAAGTTTTCGCCGGTCAGCCGTTCGATGGCGGCCACCAGCGCTGGGGCGTCAAGGCCGTAGGTGCGCATCAGGTAGGGTCGTGAGCCGCCGTGGGCGTAGGTGTCCTTCAGGCCAAGCCGGATCAGCCGCTTGGCGATGCCGGCGTCGGCGATGGTCTCGGCCACCAGCGAGCCGATGCCGCCTTCGGTGACGTGGTTCTCGAGGGTGACGACGCCGTGGCGCACCGACTGCAGGTGGTCGAGCAGATATTGGGCGTCAAACGGCTTGATGGTGTTGAGGTGGATGTGACGGATCGACACGCCGGCCTTCTTCAGTGCCGCGCGGGCGCGCAACGCCTCCTCGGTGGTGATGCCGGCGGTGATCACCAGCACGTCGGTGCCGAGCGATAATTCACGCGCCTTGCCGACGACGATCGGCGTGTCGAACAGGCGTGGCACCGATCCGCGCAGCACACGGGCGTAGACCGGACCGTCGACGCTGTCGGCCGCCTCGACGATCGACTCCACCTCGGTCGCGTCGCCGGTCTCCAGAATGGTCATGTTGGGGATCGAGCGCATCACCGAGATGTCCTCGATCGCCTGATGCGTCATGCCGCCCGGCGTGGTGACGCCCGGCAAAAAGCCCATCAGCCGCACCTTGCGGCGCGGATAGGCCACCGAGGCGACCAACTGGTCGTAGGGGCGGCGATAAAGGAAGACGCCGAAGGTGTGCAGAAAGGGGCGAAAGCCGGCAAGGCCAAGGCCGCCGGCAAAGCTCATCATGTTCTGCTCGGCCATGCCGAGCGAAAGGAACTGGTCCGGATGGCGGTCGCGGAAGCCATCGATCTCACAGGACGATGTGAGGTCGGCTGACAGGCAGAGCACTTCCGGGTGGGCGACGGCATAAGCCTCGAAGGCGCCGGCGTAGGGACGGTTGACGAGTTCGACCATGACGGGACCTCAGCGGACGTAATCGACGGGGGAGACGCCGAGCTCGGCGGCGATGGCATCATTGGTGGCAGCGCGGTCGGCCTCGTCCTTGAACCGGACGTAGTGCAGGCGCGGGAAGCGGCGCTCGAGGTAGCTCATGCTCTGGAAGGGACTGGTCTTGGCCAGGATGATCAGCGGCTGGCCGGGATGGGACATTCTGGCGGCATCGCGCATCTCGGTGAGGTCGTGACCGTTGATCTCGGCGACGATGGCGCCGAACGCCTCGAACTTGGCGCGAATGTCGCGCACGTCCATCACCGAAGCCATGGCGCCGTCGCACTGCTGGGCGTTGACGTCGACGATGGCGTTGAGCGTGTCGATGCCGTGGTAGGCCGCGGCCTGCACCGCTTCCCAGGTCTGGCCTTCTTCAACCTCGCCGTCCGACATGAACACCCAGACCCGACCGGTCTCGCCCCTGCGCCGCCGCCCCCAGGCAAGGCCGGCCGCCGTCGACAGGCCGATGCCGAGCGTGCCGTTGTGCATTTCCATGCCCGGCGAATGCTCGGCGCCGATCATCTCCACCGACGAGCCATCCTTGTTGAACTGGCCGAGCGCTTCCGGTGCCAGGCGGCCGACTTCGATCAGCGTCGCGTAGGCGACGAGGGCATAGTGGGCCGGCGCAAAGATCAGCCGATCGAAATGCGGCAGCGCCGGGCCGTTGTAGCCGGCGCCAGTGTGGTAGTCGGCGTTGGTTGCCGATGGCACGCCGCCGAACGGCTCCGGTACCGGCGGCAGCGTCGGCTCGCCGATATGCAGTTCCTCGTTGTACAGCCAGGCGAGCTGTTCAGCGGCCGAACAGGCCTGGCTGAGATAGCCGCCATTGTTGCGGATCGTGTGCTCGAACACCCGGCGGCGGATGCCGAGGGCGATGTCCTCGGTGGATCGGGCGTTGGCCTGAAGGGCTGGTTTGCGTGGCTTGGAGGGGCGGGGAGCACGGACCATCAGGTTCTCCGACGATGCTGGATGATGGAAAGGGCGAGGGCGGCGACGAGGATCAGCCCCGACAGCGCGTCTTTCAGGTTGAAGTCGAGGCCCATCAGATTGAGGCCGTTGGCGACCATCGACAGGAACAGCACGCCGGTCAGCGTACCGAGCACATTGGGCCGGCCGTCGCGATGCATTGAGGCGCCGATGAACACCGCCGCGATGGCGTCCATCAGGTAGGCATTGCCGGCGAGCGGGGTGAACATGCGCAGGTTGGCCGACGCGACGAGGCCACCGACCGCTGCCGTCGCGCCAGCCAGAACGAAGCCGATGGCGACCAGCCTGCCGACTGGCAGGCCGGCGACCCGCGCTGCCCGGCTCTGCAGGCCGATGGAGTGGATCTTCTTTCCGAAGGTCGAACGCTCGAGCAGCAGGAAATAGGCAATCAGCAGAGTGGCGGCGATCAGGATGCGGATGGGAATGCCGAACACCTCGCCGACGGCGATGTCATAGTATTCCGGCGGCAGGCGGCGGTAGGAGATCGGTCCGCCGCCGTGGGTGAAGATGCGCTGCAGACTGCCGCCGATGAAGAAGGTCCCGAGCGTGGCAAGGAATGGGCTGATCCGCAGCCGGACGATCAGGACGGCATTGGCAAGTCCGATCAGCGCGCCGCCGGCAATGCCGATCAGCACGGCGAGATACCACGCTGCGCCATAGTCCTTCAGAACAACGATGGCGAAGGCCGAGCCGAAATCGAGGGCGATGCCAACCGACAGGTCGATGGCGCCGAGCGCCACCACCAGCGTCATGCCGAGACCGACGATCAGCGGGATCACCGCGCCCGACAGGATGTTGACGAGGTTGGCGCCACCGACAAAGCTCGGATTGGCCACGGCGAAGCCGACGAAGCACACGGCGACGACAGCGAGAAAGCCATGACGGGCAAGCCCTTGCCGGCCGAGAGTCGGCAGAGAAGCGATGAACGCGCTCATGTCCGGTTCCTCTTGGCCAGGGCCGACGCGGCGACGACGATCAGGATCAGGCCGCCCTTGATGCAGCCGGTCCAGAAGACGTCGACGCCGACCGACCCGAAGCCGATGGACAGCGCCGATACCAGGATCGCCCCGAGCACGGCGCCCCAGACGGTCACCACCCGGCGCGGTGAGAAGGCGGCGCCGAGGAAGGTGGCGAGCACCATCTCCATCAGCAGCGTCTCGGCCACTCCCGGTGTGCTGCCAGAGCCGCGGGCCAGCACGAACAGCGAGGCGGCACCACCGAAGGCGCCGGCGATCAGGAAGGACTGGGCGAGAAAGCGATGGACCTTGAGGCCGGCGATCTCGGCGGCGTCACGATTGCCGCCAACCGCCTGAAGCCGAAGGCCCCAGCGACTGCGGTGGACGGCGATGTGGGCGATCGCCACCAGCCCGGTGGCGACGACGACGCCGAGCGGCAGGCCGAGGACGGTACCGTCGCGCAAGGTGACGATCAGCGGATCGGCGAGGTCGATGCGGCGGTTGGCGGTGACCACCTTGGACAGGCCGATATAGGCCGTCGAGGTGGCGAGCGTGGCGAGCAGCGGCGTCATGCCGACGCGGGTGACCAGCAGCGCGTTGGCGGCACCGGCCGCGATGGCGGCGGCAAACCCCAGGGCAACGGCCGTCGCCGCGGAACTACCATGGCTGGCGAGCTGGTCGGCGATGATCGCCGCCGACAATACGGCGATCGACGGCACCGACAGATCGATGCCGCCGGCCACCACGTCGTCGCCACCGGCAATCACCACGATGGCGAGGCCGAGGCCGAGCACAGCGGTGGGGATCGCCTGCTTGAGGATCAGGATCAGCGTCGCCGGCTCGAGGAAGCCCGGCGCGCGCAGACCGAAATAGCCGAGCAGCGCTAAAAAGATGGCGAGCGGTACCACAGAGGCGAGGGCGGAGTTCAGCTGTGGCCGGCCGATGGCAAGGGTGGTGCTCATGCGGCAAGCCCTCCGGCCGGCTCGCCGCCGGTGGTCAGCGCCACCAGACGGTCGAGGTCGGTCGTCGCCGGTGTCACCTCGGCGACGATCCGGCCGCGCACCAGCACCAGGATGCGGTCGCAAAGGCCAAGCAGTTCGGTCGGGTCAGAGGAGGACACCAGAACTGCCGCGCCCTCGGCCGCCAGATGCTCGATCAGCGCGTAGATTTCCGCCTTGGCGCCGACGTCGACGCCGATGGTCGGCTCGTCGAGCACGAACAGGCTGGCGCCGGTGGCAAGGCCGCGCGCCAGCACCACCTTCTGCTGGTTGCCACCCGACAGCAGGCGGGCGGCGGTGGTCACCGTCTTCGGTCGGATGTCGAGGGCCTCGGCGCTTTGTTCGGCTCGCGTTGTCGCGGCGCTGCGGCGGACGAAGCCACCCGTCGAGACGGCCTCAAGCGAGGCGAGGTTGATGTTGTCGGCAACGTTCATCGCCAGCACCAGACCGTCATTGCGGCGGTCGCGCGGTACGTGAGCAAGGCCGTGATCGGCGGCCGCGGCGGTCGAGCCGCTGCGTAGCGGCCGCCCGTCGACGACGATCCTGCCGGACGTGGGGCGGCCGAGGCCGGTGATGGTGTCGACCAGCTCTTCGCGTCCCGAGCCGACGAGGCCGGCCAGGCCGACGATCTCGCCCCGCCGTATCTCGAGATCGACGTCTGCGTAATGCGGTGGCTGCGACAGAGCCGTCAATGTCAGCCAGGGGGTCGTCGCCGCGTGGTTGCGCTTCGGATAGAGATCGCCGATATCGCGGCCGACCATCAGCGAAATCAGCCGGTCGGCATCGTCATGGCCGACCGGATCGACCAGCCCGACATTGCGACCGTTGCGCAGTACGCTGACCCGGTGGCAGATGCGGGTGATTTCCGACAGATAGTGCGACACGTAGATCATGGCGATGCCGCGCCGGGCGAGCGCGTCGATTGCCCGGAACAGGTGCTCGATCTCGGTGTGGCTGAGTGGCGCCGTCGGCTCGTCGAACACCACGACGCGCGCCTTGCCGTCGATCAGTGCCCGGGCGATCTGCACCAGCTTGCGTTCGGCGATGCCGAGGTCGGCGATCAGCCTGTGACCGGCGATGTCGGTGTCGAGGGTATCTTTGAGGAAGGCCTCGGCGGCGCGGCGCATGGCACCCGTCCTGAGGCCAAACGGGCCGGAGAGCTCCTGCCCGAGGAAGATGGTCTCGGCCACCGTGAAATGTGGCACGAGGTTGAGTTCCTGGTGGATGAAGCGGATGCCGGCCGCCTGCACCGCGTCGGGCGAGCCCGCGTCGATCTCGGCCCCGTCGAGCAGAATGCGGCCGGCATCGGGCCGGTAGATGCCGGCCAATACCTTGATCAGCGTCGACTTGCCGGCGCCATTCTCGCCGACGACGCCATGGATTTCGCCGGCTCTCACACCAAGGCCGGCGCCATCGAGCGCCTGCACGCCGGGAAAGCCTTTGCTGATCGCCTCAAGGACGAGAAAGTCGGCTGCCCCGGCGATGGGCGAAACAGGCGTGGGGGGTGGAACCGGCGCGGTCATCGCGGCTTCCTCGGCACGGTGGTCGGGACAACTGAATGGCAGAGACCGGCCGCCCCACGGGGCGACCGGCGATTGTCGGGATGGCGGGATGTCCGATCAGTCGAGCTTGCCGTAGCCGAGTTCGGCGTAAACCTTCTTGGCCTCTTCGGCGCCCTTCACGGGAACGACGTCGACGAAGGTCTGCGGCAGCAGCGTCTCACCGGCAAAAAACTTGGCGACGTTCTCGGCTGAGATGGAGCCGATCTTGTGCGGCTGCTGGGCGACGTTGGCGACGAACGGGCTGTCCTTCTCGGCGATGATCTCGAGGGTATCCGGACCGGCGTCGACCGCGGTCACCTTGATCTCGGTGCGGCCGGTCTCCTCGAGCGCCTGCACGACGCCGATGGCCGGCTGATCCCAGCAGGCAACATGAATGGCATCGAGCGTGCCCTTCGGATACTGCGTCAAGAGGTCGAGCGTCTTCTTGCGGGCATCCTCGGGGGCGTTGGCGAAGGCTTCCGCCAGCTCCGGCTGGACGATCTCGATCCCCGGATAGTCCTTGAGGACGTACTTGGCGAGCTGGGCGCGGATACCGCAGATGCGCAGCGAACCCTCGAAGGCATTGAAGAAGGCAACCTTGCCCTTGCCGCCGAGCGAGTCCGCCAGGTAGCGGCCAATTGTGGTGCCGATGTAGTAGTTGTCGGACGTGGTGTTGTTGATCGAGTTGGGCGACAGGTGATCGACGGTGAACACCGGAATGCCCGCATCCTTCAACGCCTTGAATTTAGGCTCGACCGCGGCGTCGCCGAGGATCGAGATGACAGCGTCGACCTTGTTGGTCAGGAAGATGTCGTGATTGTCGGCGTGAACCTGGTTGTCGCGACCGCCATCGACCGGCAGCACTTCGCCGCCGAGTTCCTTGACCTTGTCGACGGCGCCGTTGAAGGCCTCGCGGTCCCAGAAATGCTGCGTGCCGACCACGGCAATGCCGATCTTCTTGCCTTTCAGCGACAGCGCGGCGTCGTCGGCCTGCGCCGCACCGGCCAGCAGCAAGGCGGTGACGGTAGCGGCGGCGGCTAGGGTTTGGCGCCAGGTTGAGACGCTCTTGGCGCCGCGGATTTCGAGTGACATGCGGGATTTCTCCATGGGGATGTTGTATCGATCGTCTTGTAGTGGGCGAGTCACCACCCGATATGATTTTAATATACTATAGCAATAGGCTATTTTAAGCGCTTCCTGTGCTGGATTTGAGCGGCTTTGCAGAAAATCCGTCTGCCGTACCGAGGAGAAGAAAAACTTCATTTCCAGCACGGTCCGAACCTGCGCCATGGTGAGGGGCGTAAAATAATTGCCTATAAACAATGTCTTGGTGTAGTGTCGTCGACACTCCATCAGGAGTGGGCCATTTGAATTTCCGGCCGGACGGCTCTGGAGCAGGGCACGATGCTGCGGTCCATCTCCGGGTGGAGATGAAGTAATTTAAAGTAGAAATAAGGTTCTGTGTTCAGACGGGCCTTTCTCTCAACAAGTCCTCTCCTGTCGTTTTGTCGGTGACGAGATAACGGGCATAGCCGCCCTTGAGAGCCGCCCGCATCGCCTCGACCTTGTCGCGGCCGGACGACACCAGGATGCCGGCACCGACGGCGCGGATCTGAGCCAGCGTCATGCCGATGATGCGCTGGTCGAGGTCGCCCTCGACCGGATTGCCGTCACTGTCGATAAAGCGGGCTGACAGCACGCCGATGGCGCCGCGCCGCACATAGGCGCGCACCTCCGTGGCAGTGGCGATGCCGGACTGGACCAGTTGAGTATCGTCGGCACAATTGCCGACCGAAAACAGCGTCTTGGTCAGAAAGCGCAGCTTGTCGAGCTGGGCGGCGATCACCGGCTCGCGGCGGAGCGCGTCGGCGATGTCGCGGTTGGACAGGACGGCCGGCGCATGCAGCGTGAAGCATTCGGCGTTGAGGCTGCTGGCGACGCGGATGGCCAGCATCTCGGCGGCCGGCAGATGCGGCGATTGCATCGAGCCGATCATTTGATAGACCGAAAGGCCCGGCACAGTGCCGCGCGGCATCTCCTCGGCCAGCCAGTGAATGGTCTGGCCCCAGGCGACGCCAAGCGCATCGCCCGGTTCGAGCAGGTCGAAAGTGGCCATGGCGCCGACGCGGGCCAGTTGGCGGCGGGTACGGCGGGCCACTTCCTCCGGGTCGGTGTCTGGTTCCGGCGCCTCGTCGATGATGAACACGTCGGCAAGACCGTAGGCGGCGCGCAGGTCGCGCGACAGCTTCGACATGGAAAACGACAGGCCGTCGATGCGGATGTCGACGATGCCGAGTTCGCGCGCCTGCTTGAGATAGGCGACCACCGTTGGCCGCGACACGCCGAGCCGACGGGCGATGTCGCCCTGCGTCAGGCCTTCCTTGTAGTAGAGGAGGGCGACGTGGGCGAGCCGCGCATCATGGGTGCGGGGGCGATCGTCGCCGGAGATCTCTGTCACGGGCGGGTTTCCGTCGTGGCGATGAAGTGGCGCACCTGGTCGTAGTCGATGACGCCGGCATCCGAGCCGAGCCCGGTGGCGACGAGGGCGGCGGTGGCCGACGCGAGCCGGCAGGCCTCATCGAGGCCGAGCCCCTTGGCAAGGCCGGCGATGAAGCCGCCGCAATAGGCATCACCGCAGCCGGTGGTGTCCGATACAGCGACCTTGAAGGCGGGCGTGCGGAAGGAGCGGCCGTCGGCGGTGAGCGTATAGGAGCCCTCGCTCCCCAGCTTGAAGATGGCGGCCCTGGTTCCGCGGGCAATGAAGAAGCGGGCGGCGGCCTCGGGATCGCTCTCCCCGGACAGATAGGCAGCTTCCTCGATCGACGGCATGAAATAGTCGATGTGCGGCAGCAGGTCGTCAAGCAGCGCCAGCGTGCCGGGGTTGGGGGCGATCAGATCGAAGGTGGTGGTAAGGCCGCGCGCCTGGGCGTGGGCGAGCAGTCTGGCGCTCTGGCCACCGTCCATGGCAGCAAGCAGGCCGGTGCCGCCGAGATGCAGGAAGCGGGCGTCGGTGACGGCGTCGAAGTCTTTGTCCTCGACGAACAGATGGTCGGACGCGCCGCGACAATGCAACGCCGGCCGCTCGCCGTTCGGCCGGATGGTCAGGATGGTGGCCGAGGTCGCCGCCTTGTCGGTGCGCTGGATCAGGCCAAGGTCGATGCCGAGCCGGGCGTAGGTGGCGAGGATGAAATCGGCTTTCTCGTCATGGCCGAGGCAGGCCGAAGTCGCGGTGTGCAGGCCGAGCTTGGCGGCGTTCATCAGTGCGCCGGCCGCCGTGCCGGCCGGATTGAGGCGGATCTCGTCGATGAAGGTGACGCCGCCGCCGGCCGGGATGGCGTCCACCGGCCGGCCGGCGACGTCAAGAATGGTCAGGCCGACGAAGATCGCATCGAATTTTGCCATCATATCCCCTCCGAAGTCACGACGTGACGGACTTGCTGCCACTCTGGCCGTAGTGGCGGCGGAACCAGGCGTAGCAGCGGTCAATCTCTTCCTGCGGCATTTCCTCGACCGGCCCGCGCAGCATCGCCAGATGGGTGGTCTTGGCGGCTTCCTCGAGATACAGGGCGGTCGACGTTGCTTCGGTCGCCGACTTGCCGAAGGTGAAGACGCCGTGTGCCTGCACAAGCGCGGCAAGGCCGCCGTCGGCCGCCGTCACCACTGCCTCGCCGGTCTCCACTTCGCCGGGTGTCGCATAGGGTGCGCAGGGCACGTCGCGACCGAGGATGTGGGTGATTGGCGTCAGCACTGCCGGAATGCGCTCGCCGCGTGCCGCAAAACTGGTGGCATAGGGCGAATGGGTGTGGGTGATGCCGAACACGTCGGGTCGCCGCTTGTAGATGTAGAGGTGAATGCCGGTGTCGACCGACGGTTTGAGGTCGCCCTCGACGATGGCGCCGTCCGGATCGACCACCACCAGCTTGTCTGGCGTCAGCTTGGAGAACTTGACGCCGCTTGGCTTGATGACGATCAGGCCGGTGCCCGGATCGCGGCCGGAGACGTTGCCGCCCGACCCGACGACGAGGCCGGCCAGAGGCAGTTCGAGGTTCTGTTCGCAGACTTCCTCGCGCAGGGCTTCAAGCATGAACTGACTCCTCGACACCGGCGCGCCGCGCCGGCCGGCCATTGGGATAAACGATGATCTTCAGCGACTCCTGCGCTGCCACCAGCGTGCGGAAGGCCTCGGCCGAGTCCTCGATGTCGAAGTGGTGGGTGATCGCCGCCTCCGGACGGACGCGGCCAGCGGCGAGCAGGCGCAGGTAGGCGTAGGTGTCGGTATGGTCGCCGGAATACTTCGACGTGACGGTGATCTCGTCGAAATAGGCGCGGTTGCCGTCGCGCACCCAGGGCGTATCGGGTGGTAGAGGCGCGCCGAGATGCAGCGTGCCGCCGACCTCGACCAACTGGCTGGCCAGGTCCCAGGCCGGCGCGACCGGCGCGATCGCCACCACGACATCGGCGAGCAGACCGCCGTTGATGGCGCGCAGCGCCTCCACCGCGTCACCCTCACCGGGGTTGATGACGTGGGTCGCACCAAGCTCCAGTGCCTTCTTGAGGCGCCACGGCGAGAAGTCGAGCGCGATCACCTTGCCGGCGCCGAACAGGGGAGCCATGTGCACGAAGCCCTGGCCCATGAAGCCGGCGCCGACCACCGCCACCGTGTCGCCGGGCTGGATGCCGCAGACCTTGAGGCCGCCGATAACGCAGGACCACGGCTCGATGGTCACCGCCGCCGCGTCGGAAATGCTGTCGGGCAGAACATGGGCGTCGGTGGCGAGATGGGCGGCGCTGACCCGGTAATACTGGCAGAGCGCGCCCGGATCGAGCCGGGTGGTCGAGTAGTAGGGGTCGCGGGTAAAATGGCCGCGCAGCGACCAGTGCGAGCGGATGCGCCCGACGTGGTGGTTGACGAACAGCCGGTCACCCGGCTTGAAGTCCCTGACCTCGCCACCGACCTCGACCACTTCGCCGACCGGTTCGTGGCCGAGCACCTTCGGCTCCGCCTTCTTGTACCAGGGCATGGCCTCGCCGCCGCACAGGCCCGACGCCAGCGTTCTCAGCAGAATGTCGCCGGGGCCGATCTCGGGGACCGGTCGGTCCTCGACGCGGATGTCGTCGTGGGCATAGTAGACGGCGGCGCGCATCGATCGGCTCATGATGGGGCTCCTGACGATCGGAGGGTGGCACGACGGGCGTTCCATATCGGCGGCGACAGGCCGGCGGTCGCGGCGTAAAGCTCGAACAGTGGCTCGTAGCGTGCAGCATCGGCCGGATCGGGCGTATGGCGGCGCAGCCGCTCGGTTCGGCGCGGTCTGGCGTCGATGTCGACATGACCGACGGTGGCGGCGGCAATCAGTGCGGCCCCCCACAGGCCGTGGTCGCTGTCGTCTGAGGCGAGGATGGTGGTGCCGAGCACGCTGGCAAGAATGTCGCACCACAAGGCGTTGCGGCCGCCGCCACCGGTCAGGACCACCTGGGCCGGCTGACCCAGGCCGGTCGAACGGAAGCAGTGCTTCAGCGAATAGGCGACGCCTTCGAGCACCGCGCGCGCCAGATCGGCGCGGGAGGTGGCGGTCGTGAGGCCGTGGAAGGCACCGGTCGCCTGCGGGGCCACGAAGGGAGCGCGCTCGCCGGCAAGGTAGGGCAGGAACTGCACACCGTGGCTTCCCACCGGAGCCGTGGCGGCGAGGCGGCCGTAGGCCGATGCGATGGCGGCGGTATCGCCAGCCGTGGCGAGATCGGGATGGAGAGAGACAAACCAGTCGTAGGCCTGCGTGCCGGTCAGCGGCGCGATCACCCGGATGAAGCGGTCGGCGTAGGAATGGGCGAGGGTGGCGCCGACCGGCTCGCCGGCAAAGGCTTCGGGTTCGGTCACCACGTTGAGCATGGCCGTGGTGCCGAGCACCAGATAAACGCCGCCGGGACGACCGAGCCCCATGCCGGCCATCTGGGCGCCAAGGTCGATGGTGCCGGTAGCGACCGGCGTGCCGGCCTTGAGCCCGAGCGCCGTGGCTGCGTCCGCCGTCAGTCCGCCCTTGATGTCGGTCGAGCGGGCCGGTGGTGGCAGCGCGTCGGTGAACTCGCCGATGCCGAGGAGGTCGAGAGTGGCGGTGTCGTAGACGCGGCGTTCGATGTCGAGGAAGGGGATCGAGGCATCGGAATAGTCGGTGGAGAGGACGCCGGTCAGGCGGAGGTTGACCCAGTCTTTGCAGAACAACAGATGCGCGACGCGCCCCGCTTTGTCCGGCTCGTTGTCCTTGACCCAGCGCAACAGGGTGCCGGCCGTGCCGGCCCAGTTGGAGGTGCGGCTGGTGCGCGACAGTACTGCCGACGTCCCGTCGGCGATCCAGTCGAGCACCAGATCGTCGGCGCGGCTGTCGTTCCACAGGATGGCGTTGCGCACGGGTCGGAGGTCGGCATCCAGAGCCCATAGCCCGTCGCCCTGGCCGGAGACCCCGATGGAAGCGATATCGACGTCGCCAGCGTCGGAAAGGGCGTTGCGCATGGCGGCAAGTGTCGTCGCCCACACCTCGTCCATGTCCTGTTCCGACCAGCCCGGCCGGAGACGGATCGACCGGCTCGGAAGTGCGGCCGCGCCGAGCCGCCGGCCGCTGGCGGTGAACACCGCCGCCTTCACCGACGTCGAACCGACATCGACCCCGAGATAGGCCGCCTCAGCCATCTTCGCGTCCGTCCCCGTCTTTACAGATGATGTCTGAATTTACATATGTCCTATCTCCGAACTAGGAAATTTCTGCCAAAGCCGTGGCCCAAAAGGAAAAAGCTCTCCTGCCTCCTCTCGACCGATGGCGCTGGCGGTGTCCGGCAACAAAAAAAACCGACCCAGGCGGGAGACGCCGGAGCCGGTCCTTGCCGTGATAGACTGGTCTGCTGCGAGACCGGCCTATTTGACCACGGGAATCCACTGAGCCGTGGCGACGTCGCTGACGTTGAAGGCTGGCACCTTGACCGCCAGTTCCTCGATGGTGGTGACGCCGGCCGAGCGAAGTTCGGCTTGGGTCAGCAGCGTCGGCTTGATGATCAGGTTGTGGTCGACCTGTTCGCCGGCCACCAGCTTGGCGGCAGCACGGATGGCGGCGGCCCCGACGACGGCCGGGTTGGTCGCGACGGTGGCGACCCACGGGCTGCCGTCGGCGACGATCTCCTGGATATCGGCGGTCGACACGTCGGCCGAATAGATCTTCAGCTTGTCGGCGACGCCGAGTTCGGTTGCGGCGAGCTTCACGCCGCGGGCGAACTCGTCATAGGGCGCGATGACAACGGAGATGTCGGGATTGGCGCGCAGCACAGCCTTGGCCTGATCGGAGGTGGAGAGCGCCGTGGTAGCGTTGACGGCACCGAACTGCGCCTTCTCGACGACGCCGGAGTTGGCCTTCTTGAAGTCCTGCCAGACCTCGTTGCGCCGGTCGAGCGGCGCGAAGCCGGCGACATAGGCATACCCGGCGACAAACGTTTTACCGTTGTCCTTCACCGCCTGATCGAGGGCGAGACGGGCGAGTTCGTGATCGCTCTGCTCGACCTGCGGCACGGCGGGGTTGTCGATGTTGACGTCGAAGGCCACCACCTTGATGCCGGCGTCGAGCGCTTTCTGCACCACGTCGCGCAGGGCTTCCGGCTCGCCGTGATCGACGACGATCGCCTTGACGCCGAGGTTGATCGCCTGCTCGATCTGCAGGCGCTGTTCAGCGCTGTCCTGGCGGCCGGGGAACACCTGCAGTTCGACGCCGAGCGCTGCCGACTGTGCCTTGGCGCCGGCCTGAACCGCCGAAAAGAAGTCGCCGGCCGAGATATAGCCGATCAGTGCGAACTTGACGCCTCCCTTGTCGAAAGGCGTCGGTGCGCCGGCCAAGCCGGCAGCGTAAGCGGTGGTGGTGATCAGAAGGGAGGCAACAAGCGCGCCGGACGACGCGGCGGCCTTTCCGAAAAAGGTCATCTTGAGAAATCCTGCTGTGGCCGGAAGGCCTGATGAATCACATCGACGGTCCCGCGCGGTCTGCTGCGATGCGCCTGCGGACCGGCTAAGGATATTAATCTATAGATAAAATAGTCAAAGAATGGGCTGGCCGCTTTCACCGGCAGCGGCGACGATCGGTCTCCTTTGGTGCGCCGGTGGGGAAAACTATTCCTGCCAATGTCGAGCCCGCTTAGGTCGGCGGCAGGATCTTGTCAGGGTTGAGAATGCCCTGGGGGTCGATGGCAGATTTCAGGACCCGCATCAGCGCGATGGCCGCATCGCCGAACTCTTCGCGCATGTAGTCGACCTTGCCCGCGCCGATGCCGTGTTCGCCGGTCGAGGTGCCACCGACGGCGATGGCGTGGTGGATCAGGTCGGCGTTGATGGCGCGGACGCGGGAAAGCTCGGCCGGGTCATCGGGGTCGACGGCGAACATCACGTGGAAATTGCCGTCGCCGACATGGCCGAGGATGGCGGCGGTGGCACCGGCTGTCTCGACGAGGTCGCGGGCGAGCGCCACCGAGCCGGCCAGTTCGGAGATAGGCACGCAGATGTCGGTCGCCCAGCCCTTGGCGCCGGGGCGGGCGGCGAGCACGGCGTAAAAGGCGTCGTGGCGGGCCTTCCACAGGCGTGAGCGCTCCTCCGGCGTCGTCGCCCAGGAAAATTCGGCGGCACCGAAGTCGGCGACGATGCCGCACACCGTTTCCACCTGCTCGGCGACGCCCTTTTCCGAGCCGTGAAACTCGAACAGCAGCGTGTCGGCGCTGCCAAGATCCAGCCGGGAATAGGCGTTGGTATAGTCGACGAGCCGCTTTTCCATCAATTCGACGCGGGCGATCGGCACGCCATACTGGATGACGGCGATGGCCGCCTGTGCCGCGCTGACGAGATCGGGAAAACGGCAGATCGCCGCCGCTGTCGCTTCGGGGATTCCATGCAGGCGAAGCGTCACCTCGGTGATGATGCCGAGCGTGCCCTCCGAGCCGACGAACAGTCGCGTTAGGTCATAGCCGGCCGCCGACTTGCGGGCACGGCTCGACGTGCGGATCACCTCGCCGTTGGCCAGCACCACGGTCAGCGACAGCACGTTGTCGCGCATGGTGCCGTAACGGACGGCATTGGTGCCGGAGGCGCGCGTCGCCGCCATGCCGCCGAGCGTGGCGTTGGCACCGGGATCGACCGGGAAGAACAGGCCCTGATCGCGCAGATAGGCGTTGAGCGCCTCGCGCGTCACGCCGGCCTCGACGGTGCAGTCGAGATCCTCGGGACTGACGCGCAGCACCTTGTTCATGTGGGTGAGATCGAGCGACAGGCCGCCGCGACTCGCTACGAGATGCCCTTCGAGCGAAGTACCGGCGCCAAAGGCGATGATCGGCATGCCCTCGGCGGCGCAGAGCTTGACGGCGTCCGCCACCTCGCCGGTCGTTTCGGCGAAGAAAACGGCGTCTGGCGCGACGATGGCGTGGTGGGTCTCGCCGCCACCGTGCTGCTCGCGCAGCGCCTGCGAGCGGGAAAAGCGGGTGCCGTAACGGGCGGCGAGGGCGGCAAAGGCCGCAGACTGGTCATACATGTCGCAGGTCTTCCCGATCAGCCGCCGTATTCGATGATGTCGAGGCCGGCGTTGTAGTCGGTCGCATAGATCAGTCCGGCGGCATCGACGAAGACGTCGGCCGACTGGATCACCTTCGGACGGCCGGGCCGGCGATCGGTCATCACACGTGGCGCGGCCGGCACCAGCGCGCCGGTCTCGCGCGGCCGGTAGGGATCGGTGATGTCGAAGGCGCGGATGCCGGCATTCTGCCAGGTGGCAAAGATCAGCGTGTCCGAAACGAAGCTGCCAGGACGGTTCTCATGCAGGTTGTGCGGGCCGAAATGGCCACCCTTGTTCGGGTAATCCGCCTCGTCCGGCACCGGCAGCGTCGAGATGGAGATCGGGTTTTGGGGCTCGCGGATGTCGAACAGCCAGGTCAGCTTGCGACCGTCTTCCTCATTGTCGAGCACCGCCTCGTCGGCGACGACCAGCAGGTCGCGGCCGGGCAGCGGCAGCGCCGAATGGGTGCCGCCGCCGTAGGGCGGGCTCCAGTTGCGATGAACGATCAGCTTTGGTGCCGAGCGATCGGCGATGTCGAGCAGCGTCAGCCCGCCATCGCGCCAGCAGGCATAGGCGGTGTCACCGGAGACGAGAGCGTGATGCAATGCCCAGCGCTTGCCATCAGGGGCAGCGAGCTGTTCGCCGGCCGCCGTGTTCATGCCCGGCAGCCACCATCTGCCGGCGATTACCGGTTTGGTCGGATCGGCAAGATCGATGGTGACGAAGATGTAGTCGGTGAAGCCGTTGAGCAGCGCCGAGGCATAGGCCCAGCGGCCGCCGACATACCACAGGCGATGAAAGCCGATGCCGCCGGCCTCGAGCTGGCCGATCTTCTTCGGACGGTCGGGCTTTGAAATGTCGTAGACGGTCATGCCGGCCGTCCAGGTCTGCTTGCTGGCGGCGGCGCCGAACGTCTCGCCGACCGACTTCGTGTAATAGACCCTCTCGTCGGTGGCGACGTCGACATCGGCGAACAGATCGAGGGCGTTGATGACCAGCAAGAGGTCGTCGTGGGCCTGCAGATGAATGTTCCAGGTGTTGTCCGGCGCCGGCACGTAGGTGACCTCGCCGGGGTGCTTCGGATCGCGCACGTCGACGATGGAGAAGCCGCGCGACCAGGGATGGCCGACATAGGCAAAGCCCCGATGCACCATCAGTTGCAAGCCGTCGCCGCGGCCGCCGATA
>Ga0316613_10000876_pt1 | contig 21983 bp, 19 predicted proteins | sample OWC_soil_day10_C_2_FD_207647 | JGI IMG/M metagenome (GOLD analysis project Ga0316613, IMG submission 207647) | Wetland soil microbial communities from Old Woman Creek delta, Ohio, United States - OWC_soil_day10_CT_b | ecosystem: Environmental > Terrestrial > Soil > Wetlands | place: USA: Ohio...
TCCAAACCCCCTTCGTATGCGCTTCCACCAAGGCTTGCACTCTGGCCTTCGGCATGTTCCTCGCCCTGGCAACGCGCTCCGCCTGATAATCGGCGGCCGCCCTGCTGATATGCGGGTCCAGCCCGCTTGCCGACGCTGTCACCAAGTCGACTGGAACCGGACCGGTGTTGCCCGGATCGGCATCATGCAATGCCTGGATTCGTTCCTTTACGGCATCGGTCAACGCCGCATTTGAAGGGCCGAGATTGGATCCGCCGGAAGAGCCTGCATTGTAGCCCATCGGTGACGTGGAGGATGGCCTCCCCCAGAAATGCGCCGGATCCGAAAAGGTCTGCCCAATCAGGCGGGAACCGACCGGCTTCCCATCACGGACAATCAGGCTTCCATTGGCTTTTTCCGGAAAAGCGGCCTGTGCAATTCCCGTGACCAGCAAGGGATAAACAAGCCCCGTCACGACCGACAGCGCGACAAACAGCACCAGGGCGGTACGAATACTATCCCGAATAGATTTCATCATGAAAACTCCTGTTTGGTTCATGGCATTCTCCTCGTTTTCAGGCAAAACCGATCAATGCCAGCAGCAGATCGATGATCTTGATCCCGATAAAAGGGACGATCACCCCGCCCAGACCATAGATCAGCAGGTTGCGGCGCAGCAGAGCTGCAGCGCCGACGGCACGATATGGCACGCCTCGCAAAGCAAGCGGTATCAAGAAAATGATGATCAGCGCATTGAATATCACGGCACTCAGGATGGCTGAGGCGGGACTCGTCAAATGCATGATATTGAGCGCCTGCAATTGCGGATAGGTTCCGACGAAGGCGGCAGGAACAATGGCGAAATACTTGGCAATGTCGTTGGCAATGCTGAAGGTAGTCAGCGAACCCCTGGTGATCAGCATCTGCTTGCCTGTCTCGACGATCTCGATCAGCTTGGTCGGATTGCTGTCGAGGTCTACCATATTGCCCGCCTCCTTGGCAGCCTGGGTTCCCGTGTTCATCGCGACGGCCACATCAGCCTGCGCAAGCGCCGGTGCATCGTTGGTTCCATCCCCGGTCATGGCGACCAACCTTCCTGCGGCCTGATGATCGCGTATGAGCTTGAGTTTGGCTTCGGGGGTCGCTTCCGCGAGGAAATCATCGACACCGGCCTCGGCGGCAATGGCGGCGGCGGTGAGGCGGTTGTCGCCTGTCACCATCAGTGTCTTGATGCCCATATTGCGTAATTCGGCAAACCGCTCCCGGATGCCGCCCTTGACGACATCTTTCAGTTCGATCACGCCAAGGACTTTGGCGCCCCTGGCAACGACCAGGGGGGTACTGCCTCTTCGGGCGACATTCTCGACCAGGTCATCGAATTGATAGGGAAAGCTGCCGCCCGCAGACTCGACATACTGCCTGATCGCCGTGGAAGCCCCCTTGCGCAAGCTGGAACCGTCACGAAGATCGACACCGCTCATGCGCGTCTGCGCCGTAAAATGGACAAATTCCGCACCTAAGGACGCAAGATCACGCTCCCGCAGATTAAAACGCTGCTTGGCCAGCACGACAATGCTGCGCCCTTCAGGCGTTTCATCGGCCAATGAGGCCAGTTGCGCAGCGTCGGCCAGCTCGGCTTCGTTGATGCCCACTGCGGGGATAAAGTCAGTTGCCTGCCGATTGCCGAGCGTGATCGTGCCCGTCTTGTCCAACAGCAGCACATCCACATCACCCGCCGCTTCGACTGCACGCCCGGAGGTCGCAATAACATTGGCTTGCATCATCCGGCTCATGCCCGCCACGCCGATGGCAGACAGGAGCCCGGCGATCGTTGTCGGAATCAGGCAAACGAGCAAGGCAACCAGCACAACAAGGCTGACCGGAGCACCGTAGCCGGATGAACGTACGCTGAACAGGGAAAATGGAAGCAGTGTGGCTACAACGCCAAGGAAGATGATCGTCAAAGCGACCAGCAGGATGGTAAGCGCGATCTCATTGGGCGTCTTCTGGCGCTTGGCATTCTCGACCATGGCGATCATGCGGTCCACGAACGTCTCGCCGGGATTGACGGTGACACGGGCAACCACCCAGTCCGACAGGACACGCGTGCCGCCCGTCATGGCGGAGAAATCGCCCCCCGACTCGCGGATCACCGGCGCCGACTCTCCTGTAATGGCGCTCTCGTCGACGGAGGCGACACCCTCGATGACTTCACAATCGGCCGGGACAAGATCTCCGGCTTCGATCAGCACGATGTCATTCTTGCGCAGACCATCTGCTTCGAGAGGCGACCAATGGATACTTTCGCGAGGTGTATTGGGCGCAAAGGGTACATCATGGAACACATCGAGGCGCTTTGCCCACGTGCTTTGCTTCAGGCCGCGAAGACTGGCGGCCTGCGCCTTGCTGCGTCCTTCAGCCAGGGCCTCGGCAAAGTTGGCGAACAGCACGGTAAACCATAGCCATATCGCTACGGCTATGGTGAACGCATCGGGGTGCCGAGATGCCAGCAATACCGTGAAGGCGCTTCCGATATAAACGACGAACATGACCGGGTTGCGCCACTGGGTTTTCGGGTTCATTTTTCGCAATGCATCCATGAACGCAGGACGCAGCAATTCCGGGTCGAACAAAGTGAAGTTCTTACGAGCCATGATCGATTCCTCTCAGCGGAAAGACAGTATCAGTTGCTCGACTATCGGACCGAGCGCCAGCGCGGGCACATAGTTCAAAAGGCCGAACAACAGCACAGTGCCAATCAGCAGAGCAATGAATAAAGGTCCATGCGTCGGCAAGGTGCCTTCGGTGACGCCAAGCCGCTTCTTGATCGCCAGCGAACCGGCCATGGCAAGCACGGGAACGATGACGCCGAAACGGCCGAACCACATCGCCACGGCAAGCAGGACATTGTAGAAAGGCGTATTGGCCGACAACCCGGCAAAGGCGCTGCCGTTGTTGTTCGCAGCGGAAGTCAATGCATACAGCACTTCCGTAAACCCATGAGGGCCAGGATTGAGGATGCCTGCACGGCCGGCCTCGGTCGTGACGGCGACGGCTGCCCCGATAAGAGCCAGGATCGGTGTGATCAGGATGGCTATCGAAACCATTTTCATCTCGAAAACCTCGATCTTCTTGCCCAGGTATTCGGGCGTACGGCCAATCATCAGCCCGGCGATGAAAACGGCCATGATTGCAAAAAGCAGCATGCCGTACAGACCCGATCCGACGCCGCCGAAAACGACTTCACCGAGCTGCATCAGCATGAGAGGCATCGCGCCGCCCATCGGCGTGAATGAGTCATGCATAGCATTGACGGCTCCGCAAGACGCAGCTGTCGTAATAACGGAGAACAAACCTGATGCAGCTATGCCGAAACGCGTTTCCTTGCCTTCCATATTGCCACCAGCCTGTGTATGGCTGGCCATCTGGTCGACGCCCAGAGCCGTCAATTGAGGGTTTCCATGCTGCTCAAGAGAGATGGCCGCTATGGCAAACACGATGAAAAGCAGCCACATTGCACCAGACAAGGCCCATCCCTGGCGCATATCGCCCACCATGCGTCCGAATACAAAGCAAAGTGCGGCCGGTATCGCAAAAATGCTGAGCATCTGCAGGAAATTGACGAACGGCGTCGGGTTTTCAAATGGATGCGCCGAGTTGGCATTGAAAAAGCCGCCGCCATTGGTGCCGAGCATCTTGATGGCGAGCTGCGATGCCACCGGACCCATGGCTAGCGTTTGCATCTGCCCACTTTTAGCCGCCTGGATAGGTTGTCCTTGTTCGTTCAGAAGCGGCGAGCCATCAGGGCCGGCTGCCGGCTCCTGCCATGTCTGCGCTTCCACGGTTTGTACTTCCTGGTATGACGACAAATTCTGGATAACTCCCTGGCTGGCCAGGATAAGCGAGAAAACAAGCGACAGGGGAAGCAGTATCCAGAGTGTGACCCGAGTCAGGTCGACCCAAACATTGCCGATGGCTTTGCTTGAGTGGCGCGCGAATCCGCGTATCAACACAATCGCCACGACGATGCCGGTGGCCGCCGACAGAAAATTCTGCACGGTGAACGCCAGCATCTGGGTCAGATAGCTCATCGTGCTTTCGCCGGCATAGCCCTGCCAGTTGGTATTGGTGACGAAGCTGATCGCCGTATTGAAGGCTGAATCGGGCGAGACGGCGGGCATTTTCTGTGGATTCAGCGGCAGAAAATGCTGCAGGCGCTGAAGCAGATAGACCGCAATGACGCCGATACCGTTGAATGCAAGCAGGCCCATGCAATAACGCAGCCAGCCGGTTTCTTCGCCGGGGTTGACGCCGGCCAAGCGAAACAGCGGAGCTTCGATACGGTTTCCCCACCTGAAGCGCCCAGCCATGACGATGTCGATCATATAGGCAAGCGGCCATGCAAGCACTATCAGTATGATCGTGTAAACGATGAGAAGTAACCAGGCTTGCGCTGTCATGAGAATGCCTCCGGACGGATCAACACCGCAACCAGATAGACAAAAAGGGCAACGGCGACGACCGTAGCTAAAATGACCATTCCACTCATGACTTACCCTCCTGGCCTTGCAGCCGGTAACAACCGTACGCCAGGCCGGACAAGGCTATCAAAAGAACGGCGAACAGTGCAAGAAAGAGAAGATCCATACAAAACCTCCTTAAAACAGGCATGAACAGGATGCTAGGGAAAGCCGCGTAAATATGGTGAAGAGAATCCCACTTTGGGTATCAAGAATTCATCAAGAAATATCCGATTCAATGAAAGGCTGCTCGTTATCAAATCCGGATGTGATAAAGAAACGATAGAAAAAGGACGGGGATATGAGTGCCGAATCAGGACAGATTGGCGAGCCATGAAGCGGATTCCACCGTTCTGAACAGTGTCTGCCAAGGGGGGGGGGAGGTCATGAAACGATGGAAATAGACGTGCCTGCCACCGGTATTTATCTTGCGGAAATCAATGGCCGCCATCTCCGGACAGCATGAAGTTTATTCGGCGAAGAGGGAGGATGTTGCCTGACTTTCTGCCGTGCGCATCGACTCGGCAAGCGTATATGCGTATTCTGCATGAAAACGGCAGCGCAATGCGCTGCCGTTGTTCACACGTGCCGAGTCTGCATCCCGTGCGGGACGCGGAGCCTGTTAAGGCGCGGGCACCCCGTCCTTGAGGTACTTGGGCGACCGGGGCCCGTACAGGATGCCGTTCGGATAGCCGGCGCTCAGCAGCCGGACGCTGGTCACGCCCGCGATCTGGACGCCCCTGTCGGTGACCGTATCGGTAATCTGCCGCACCAGGGCGCCCACCAGCGCGCCGACCAGTCCGCCGCTGTTGCTGTTCCCTTCGGCGCTGGACGCCGTCGCGCTACCTGACCACAGCGTTTTTCCGCTGCGCAGATCGACGAGCTTGGCCTCCGCCGTGACGCGCGTCTCGCTCGAAATGACGAGGTACTTGGTTCCGTAATCCTTGACGTTGATGTAGAGCGCCGCATCGGCTCCGAAGATCTCCCGCAGCTTCTTGATCGGCACCTCGTGGATATCGCTTGGGGAGGTCAGGCCGTTCTGCTTGAAGGTTTCTTCGACCAGGGTCACCGGAAAGACATAGTAGCCCGATTCGCTCAGCGGCTGCGTCGTCTGCGACAGCATGCCGAAGGTCGCCTGGATGTCAGGCGAGTTGTTGAGCGGCGGCAGGACCAGGATCGACGCGGGACGCGCCTCCTTGAAGTTGGAATAATCATACGGCTGGTGCGTCGCGCAGCCGCCCAGAAGCAACGCCGCCGCCAGGCCAAGCAGAGGCAGCGTGAAGATACGTTTCATCATCATTTGGTCACCACCTTCTGTTGTTGTTTTTTCTTGAGCAGGAAGTCCACGTAGGCAGCGCTTTCCGGGTACAGGCTCTTTTCCGCCAGCAGATTCTTCTCGAACAGATCGGTGCGTCCCGTCACCCCGTACAGCATGCCCAGATGGGCCTGGAGGCCGGGCGGCACGGATTTGCCGCGTGATTTTGCCTCTTCGCGTACTTTTTCCAGGTTGATGATGCCTTCTTCCGGCCCCTTGTCGCCCTTGAGATAGGAATATTGCTGGCTCTGGAAGTCACCCCAGTAATAGAGCGGCTCTTGCTTCGTTGCACACCCGGACAGCAGGAGTGCAGCCAGCACGGCGAGCAGGACCGGCAGGCGCTTGGCGTATTGGTAAGTCATGACTGTCTCTCCCGTCAGTTGCCGGGACGCCATGCGCCGGAATCAATCCCGTTCACCAGCCCGTCAACAGCTTGGCGGATGGCGAGATCGAGTACCTTGCCGTTCAGCGTGGAATCGTAGCTGGCGGTGCCGCCGAAGCCGATGATTTCGCGGTTCGACAGCGAATACTCGCCCGCGCCTTGCGAAGAGTAGATGACTTCCGATGTCGCGACGTCAACCACGTTCAGCGCCACCTTGGCATACGCGATCTGTTCCTTGCCACGGCCCAGAATGCCGAACAGTTGATGGTCGCCCACCTGCTTGCGACCGAATTCGGTCACGTCGCCCGTGATCACATAGCGCGCGCCCTTGATCGCCTGGCGGCTCCTGCCGATGGCGGCTTCCTGCTTGATCTCGGACATGTTTTCGCGATCGAGTACGGAAAAGCGGTTGGTCTGCTGGAGATGCGTGATCAGGATGGTCTTGGCCTGGCTGCCCAGACGGTCAACCCCATCGGTAAATACGCCGCGCATGAAGCTCGAGCGGTTGTCGAACTTGCCGACCGAAATCGGCTGGCGGGGACCGGCATAGGGACGGACAGCGGCAACCGTCTGCTGTGGAACGATGGTGCGGAAATCCTCAGTGGCGCATCCTGCCAGCGATCCGATCAGCAGCGCAGCGGTAAAGCATGCCATGGTCTTGTTCTTGAACACGTTATCTCCTCGACATAATTGGTAAAATTGCATCAGCGCAATAGAATGTAATACTTTGGGGCAACATCATCAAGGTTTTTTTGTGACCTGATGACAACAAACGCCCGGGGCGGGCGGCCAGCTGCAGTCGTAAAGGCCGCGGCCGACCCGGCCGGAACGGACAAAATACCGCGTCCGGTTTTCTTTACAAGGAACCGTTTTCATCAGCCTGAAACGCATGGAAGACAACACAATGACACCCTGGGATCTCGGCCATGCCGCCTACGAACCGGGCGAGCCTCCCGAGTACGCCGCGAGCGTCGTGCCCTACGACAGCGCGGCGAACGAGGAGACGTATTGGGCCTGGTGGGAAGGCTGGCACCAGGCGCAGCGCGAGTACATGACCGAACCCCTGACATACGATGAATTCGAGAAGGAACTGATCGGCCAGTCCAGCGTCCGGCAGCCCGGCGGCCCCGGCGCGTGCCGCCTTCCCGCCGAACCGGGCGAAGACCCGGCGGCGTACATCCGGCGCACCTTCACCGACCCGGCGGGCTGGACAAGGTAAAACGCGGAACGGATCGGCAAGCAGGCCTTCGAAAAGGCCAGGGACGGCTGGCTGTCGGCAAGACGGGAACGGGAATAAAAGGGGTGCAGCCGGACGGAATGCGCGTCCGTTCCGGCGCATCAGGCGGCCATCGCCTTCAGCAGTTTTCCGACCAGCAGCAGTTGCCCCACCAGCGGGGATGGCTTGCTATAGGTCATGATCAGCTCGTTGGTGGCGCGGGTCATGGCGACATAGAGCAGATTGGCTTCGTCCTGTTCGTCGCCGGCGTTGGCGGGCATCGCGCCGAAGCACGGGATGCACACCAGCGGGAATTCCAGGCCCTTGCTGCTGGTCATCGTGATCAGCTTGACGCTGTCCTGGCTGACAAACGTCCGCTTCTTGCCGCCCTGCCTCTGCACGGGGATGCCGCGCATGCGGAAAACCCCGTCGAGCGTCGCGGCGATATCGGCGCTGCGGCAGGTGACCGCCATGTCGCTCCACGCCAGGCCCGACTCGCTGGCCTGGTGCAGCCTGGTCGCCAGATAGTCGGCCTCGCGCTGGACTGACGGCAGCCTGACCAAAGTGGGCTGCGGTCCATGCCGTCCGGCTGTCGTCGGGCGTATGGTCGGGGCCAAGTCATCCTCCGTCGGGACGGGCGCAAGCCGCTCCCCGGCAAACGCCATGGCGACGGACAGGATTTCGACGGTATTGCGGTAGTTTACTTTCAGGACGGTCGTGCGCCCCCTCGCCTCGATGCCGACGCTGGAGAACGAGAGCGGGGGTTTTTCCTTGCCGCCGTCGGCCGATTGCGCGTCGTCGTACATCACCAGCAGCGAATTGGAATCCGGATGGACCATCTGCACGATCAGCCGGAACCATTCCGGCCTGAAATCGTGCCCCTCGTCGACCAGGATGGCATCGTACTGGCCGGTGGGAATGGCATGACGTCCGACGGCGTGGATGACCCGGTTCACGCACTCGTCGAAGTAGGCGTCCAGGTTGCTGCCCTCGGGCGGCGCTGCGATGCCGTAGGTGCTGAGCTGCCGGACGCACCAGCCATGAAAGCTCATGACATCCACCTTGCCCTGCAGACCCTTCGCCTGCATCATCTCGTCCAGCCGGGCGGCCAGGGCGCGGTTGTAGCAGAGCACGAGGATGGGACGGCGGCATGTCCTGGCGAGCTGTTCCGCCCGGTAGCCCAGGATAAGCGTCTTGCCGGAACCAGCCACGCCGTGGATGACCCGGTGGCCATCCCCGAGGCTACGGACCAAGTGCTCCTGCTGAAGATCGAGGACGCCCAGGATATCGGGCAGCGGCGCGTCATCCTCGGACATGCCCTGCCGGGGCTGAATGCGGATTTCCGGAAAAAGATGCCAGCGGACGCGATCGATCTGGGGCGGCGACAGCTTCATCGTAAACTTGACGGGGAACATGTTCCACAGCCGCTGCCGGAACGCCTCGGAATCGGCGTCTTCCAGCATCTCGTCACGGCAGATCACCAGCTGTGACGGCAGGATGTTCGGCAGGCCGGTGCTCTCGAACTGCCTGCGCGTGATGGCCGAAAGGACGACGCCGTACCCGTGCGGAAAAAACGGCTGGCCTTTCAGGGAGCCGGACGGCCAGACCAGCTGAGGGTCGCACTCCAGCCTTTGCGCCATGAGCAGCATGCACTGCCTGGCCTGTTCCAGGGGATTGGGGACGCTCTCGGTGCCGGTGTCGTTGATGAGTTCCACACTGGACTTTTCCACGCTCAGTATGGTGTCCAGGCGCCAGTCCCTGACCTCGAGCATGAGCAGACCGTGGCCGGGATGGAAAACGATGAAATCGGGAGGCGGCGTCTTGTCGCCGAGAGATACGTCATACCAGCACACGCAATCGCGTTCCAGCTTATCCCCCAGGCGCTGCGCAAAGCGCCGCTCTCCGCCCGTCATTCTCGCACTTGCACTGCCGAAGCTGGGTATCAGGGAAGCCATTCGTTGTGGTGAAAACAGGTTACGTTGCGATTGCATGCCCGGTTCGGCTCCGTCCGAAACGGGGCCGGCGGGCACAGCCAGCGTGAAGCGCGCGGCGGCATCGAATGCCTGATCCGTAAAGGGATTCGCACATCACTACCGGCAAAATACTACCATGTTGCATTGAAGGAATTCAGACTTTCCGTGGCGCGGCAGCCACGCTTGTCGTCCTCTTCCCCGGCGATGCCCGGCCCGTCACGGCCCATGGCGATCCGATCAGAAGCGGCACGCTGCCAGTTTACAAACATGGCGAGGTGTTGACGGAAAAAGACGAGCCGCACCGATGCTGCCCGCGCGTGGATGCGGCATGACGGCTCCCGACGGCCGGGATTCGCCGTTGTTTGCTGAACGGAAAAGACGGTCCGGCGCACCCGCCCGGAAGCTCAGAGGATAGTTACGCTACCGGAGGCGAATCCGGCGGGGAGCAATCTCAGGGCGCGGTGAAGAACCGTTCCTGCAGCTCGTCCAGGCCCAGCGCGTGCAGCAATTCGCCGAGGCGTTCGGCTGCCTTGCGGCGCGGCAGGTCCTTGTAGCTGGCGATGATGAGTTCGTTCTTCATCGAATGCTCCCAGCCGACCAGCTCGGTCACGTTCACGTGGTAGCCGTGGGCTTCCAGTTGCAGGCAGCGCAGGACGTTGGTGATGTGGCTGCCGAATTCGCGCGTATGCAATGCATGACGCCACATTTCGGCCAGCGGATTGGCCAGCATCTTGCCCTTGTGCTTGCGCAGCACGGCGGCCACCTCGGCCTGACAGCAGGGGACGAGCACGATATGCCGCGCCCGCTTGGCCAGCGCGAAGCGGATCGCGTCGTCGGTCGCCGTGTTGCAGGCATGCAGCGCCGTAACCACATCGACTTCGGCGGGAAGTTCGCTGGACGTGATCGAGTCGGCTACCGACAGGGGCAGGAAAGACATGCCGGAAAAACCCAGGTGCGCCGCCAGTTCCCGCGATTTCCGCACCAGCTCGTCCCGCGTCTCGATGCCGACCACGCGAGAATCGCCGCCCTGCCGCTTGAAAAACAAGTCATACAGGATGAACCCCAGGTAGGACTTGCCCGCGCCGTGATCCACCAGGCTGAGCGACGGCTTGTTTTGCAGGACGTCTTTCAGGAGCGGCTCGATGAACTGGAACAGGTGGTTCACCTGCTTGATCTTGCGGCGGCTGTCCTGGTTCATCTTGCCGTCGCGCGTCAGGATATGCAGCTCCTTGAGCAGCTCGACCGACTGCTCGGGATGCACTTCGTAGGATTTTGTCGTCATGTCAGTAAGTTGGCGGCATGCCGTCGCGCACGCTGCCGGTCGGAATGGATGTGTAAGGTGTACCGGCAAGGGTAATACGGGCAAGGATGCATGTGTTGCAGGTAAAACGGGCTGTCGCTCAGCTTTCCGCGCCCAGGACGACGACGCGGATGCCGCTGCAATCGACATACTGTCCGGCGCGGATCTTGGCGGTCTTGCGCGTTTCCGGTTTGCCGTCGACGCGCACCATGCCTTCCGCCACCATCTGCTTGCCTTGCCCGCCGCTGCCGGCAACACCGGCCAGCTTGAGCAGGTTGCACAATTCGACGAATTCGTCGCGCAGGTAAAACTCGATGACTTGCGGCTGCGTCATGCTTCTTCCTTGGATAAGCCGCCCCTGGCAACCAGGTTGCGCACCAGCGCGCTGTCTCCGTGAAACCGTTGAATGGCCATTTGTCGTGTCTTGCCTATAAGTGGAATTTGCTATTATCTCACTTTGGCCCCGGGACTGGTAACGGCATGCCGGACGCAAGCCGCCAAGCTGAATTCCCTGACATTTTGCAGCCTTTTCCCTGACAGCCCGGATGCATCATGGCGCTATTGCATGCAATCAAGGCAACGATGCTATAGTAACCCCATTCTTCTACCGCTCTCATCACTGGCCGGCAATTTTCATTTTTGTAAGTGAAAGCGCACAAGAATAAGACGATCTGGGAGTCCTAATCCATGCCTGAAAGGGAAGCGTTGTTCCACTGCATGAAAATGAAACGCGTCGACGCGTTATTCATTTTTCTTACTGCCATCGGCTTCCTGACGGTCTGGAAACTGTCGCACGATTACCAAAACTACCAGATTTTCCATGCCCTCGCGGAACTCGCCAGCATCATGATCTACTTCATGGTGTTCGGGATTGCCTGGAACACCCGTTCCCTTGGCGGCATGCCCTTTTCTCTCGTTCTGGGCGTCGGCATGCTTGGCACGGGCATCCTGGACCTGGCCCACACCTTGTCCTACAAGGGGATGGGAATCTTCCCACTAGACGGCGACCCCAATATGTCAACCCAGTTCTGGATGGCGGCACGCATCCTGGAATCATCGGCCTTTCTGTTAGCTGTCCTTGTCCTGCAACGCAAGAAACCCCTAAACGCCTGGTACATCCTGCTGCTGGGGCTGACAGTGACCTTGGCCCTTCTTGGTGCGATTTATCCTCTCGGCCTGTTTCCCGATGCCATGCTGGCAACCTCCGGTCTGACACCATTCAAGATTGTCGGCGAATACGTCATCGCCGCAGTTTACCTGCTGTGCACGATCCATTTATTCAGAGCGAGATCCCGGTTCGACGCCCGTGTCCTGGCCTTGCTGCTGACTGCGCTCTGCCTGAAAACGGTCTCCGAGATAACCTTCACCCTGTATGGCCTCGACGTATACGGCACGTTCAATGCTATTGGCCATGTTCTCAAGGCGACGTCCGCCATCGCCCTGTACATGGCGCTGGTGCATGCCTCGCTGGCGACCCCTTACCGTACCCTGTTCCGCGAGCTGGAAAATTCCCGGCAAGACCTGAGCCGCGAACTCCAGATCCGACAGCAAGCCGAAGCGGCCCTGACGGAAAGCGAGGCAAAGCTCAGGACCTCCTTTGCCAACGCCCCCATCGGCTTTGCCATCACCGATCCTGAAAGTCATATCCTGGAGGCCAACCCGGCCTATTGCCGGTTGACGGGATACGGCATCGGCGAACTGCGCAATCTCGATTTCGACCGTCTCGTCCATCCGGACGACTATGACGAAAACAAGCGGCTGGTCAGGCAGATGCTGGCGGGAGAAATGCCGGATTTCGTGATCGAAAACCGGTACGTCCGCAAGGACGGCCAGGCGATATGGGTCCGCAAGAGCGTTTCCGCCGTCAGGGACGCGAATGGAACGATGAGCTGGATCATCGCGCTGGTCGAAGACATCACGACAAAGAGGCAATCTGACGAACTGATCTGGCAGCATGCCAATTTCGACGCACTGACCGGCCTGCCCAACCGGCGCTTCTTCCAGGAGCGGCTCGAACACGAGATCCGGCTCAGCAGGCGGAGCGATCTGCCGCTGGCCCTGATGTTTCTGGACCTGGACGGCTTCAAAGACGTGAACGACACGCTCGGCCACGACGCGGGCGACCTGCTGCTGAAGGAAACGGCGGAACGACTCCAGAACTGCGTACGGGATACCGATACCGTCGCCCGGCTTGGCGGGGACGAATTCACCGTCATCCTGACCGGACAACACAGCCCCGGCAGCGTCAACCGGGTCGCGGACCATATTCTGAAGGAGCTGGCCGAACCATTCCGTCTAGAGCAAGAAACCGCACATGTGACGGCCTCTATCGGCATTACGCTCTATCCGGGCGACGCCACCGATATCGAGGACCTGCTCAAGAATGCCGACCAGGCCATGTACGCCGCCAAACAACACGGTAAAAACCAGTTCCGCTACTTTACCGGCAACCTGCAGCAGGCGGCCTCGCGGAGAATGCCCCTGAAATGAGAGACGCGGCGCGCTCCAGGCTGGCCAGTTCGACCTAGCGCTGTACAAAGCAATCACGGTCATGGCTCACAAGCGGGACATCAGAGTGATCGCGGAAGGGATCGAGACCGAGCATCGGTGTTCACTGCTTGAATCGATTGGGTGCGACAACGCGCAGGACTGCCGTGTCTCGAAGCAGCCTCTGGCCGACGAATTCGAACGTCTGCTGGAAACAGCCCCTTTCTCGCAACAGGAAGCGCTCAACCTGTACGGATGCAAAGGATGGATGGAGCAAGCCCCGGTCTTATGCCGGCAATGGTGACTCACTGATCCTGCCCTCACGACAGGAAGACTTGCAGGATGGCGACGATCTGGTCTGGCTTGAAGGGCTTGGCGATGTAGTCGTCCATTCCGGCGTCGATACAGCGCGTGCGGTCGCTCTGCATCGCGTTCGCGGTCAGGGCGACGATGGGGACGTGCGATCCCGTCCCGCCTTCCTTTTCCAGCTTCCGGATGCGCTGCGTCGCCTCCAGCCCGTCCATCTCCGGCATCTGCATATCCATCAGGATCAGGTCCGGCTTCTCGCGCAGGAAGGCATCCACCGCCTTGAAGCCGTCCTCGGCCAGGATGACGTCGTGGCCGAGCTTCGACAGCAGCAACTGACCGAGGCGCTGGTTGACCGGCGTGTCTTCCGCCAGCAGGATGCGCCGCCGCCCGATGCTGCCGGCGTCGGCGAGCTTCTCCTTCCCCGCCGCAGCCACGGCGGACGCCGCCGAGGGAACGTCCAGCGGAATGGTCACGACGAACTCGCTGCCGCGTCCGACTTCGCTCTCGACCCGGATGTCACCGCCCAGCAGTCCGACCAGCCGCCTGACGATGGCCAGACCCAGCCCGGTGCCGCCGAACTTACGAGCGATCGAGTTGTCGGCCTGCAGGAACGGCGAAAAAATCTGCTCCCTCAGCGCTTCGGGAATGCCGATGCCGGTATCGGCGACAGCAAAGCGGAACACGCGCAGTCCGTTCCCGGAAGGGCTGTCCGCCGATACGCTCACCGAGACCGTTCCCTGCTGGGTGAATTTCACGGCGTTGGACACCAGGTTGGTCAGGATCTGGCGCAGCCGTACCGGATCTCCGATCACCACGCCGGGCACGTCGCCGTCCGCGTCCCATGACAGCGCAATGTTCTTGCGCGATGACAGCGTCTTGTGCATGCCGACCACTTCGTCCAGCAGCCCCGTCAGGGAAAACGGGATCGACTCCAGGCTCATCTGGCCGGAATCGATCTTCGAATAGTCGAGGATGTCGTTCAGCACCGTCAGCAGGCTTTCGGCGGACGCCTTGATCCAGCCCATGTATTCCTGCTGCTCGGCGTTGAGCTGGGTCGACGACACCAGGTTGGTCATGCCGATAATGCCGTTCATCGGCGTGCGGATCTCGTGGCTCATGGTCGCCAGGAAGGCGGCCTGGGTCTTCCGGCTCGCTTCCGCAGCCTCCTTGGCCGAGATCAGTTGCTGCGCGATCTGCTTGCTTGCGGTGATGTCCTCGAACAGGTACAGGTGGCCGATGATGGCGCCGTCGTCGCTGGTGACCACGTGGATGCGCTCGCTCACGACCCGGCTCCCAAGCACCTGCATCTCTCGCGCGCTCCCGTCGGGCGGAGCCTGCACGCACGGCGCCACGACCGCATCCTGCGCGAATTCCGGCGCGGTCTCGGCCAGCACCTCGCGCCCGGTCAAGCCGGTCAGCGCCACTTCCGGCGGGATCGCGAAAATGGTCCTGAAGGCCGGGTTTTCATAGATGATGCGTCCGTTCATGTCCAGCAGCATCACGCCGATGTCCATCGCCTTCAGGAGCGCGGTCATGCGCGACTGCTCCTGTTTGATGATTTCCGTCAGCTCGTTCTGGAAGTCGCGCGCGTAAGTCAATTCGTTGACGCGCTCGGCAACGGCGCGCGACATGGCATTGAACGCGGCGCACAGTTGACCGATATCGTGCCGGCCCTCCGGTAGCGGTGCGGGCGACAGGTTGCCGTCCGCGACTTCCTGGCTGACGCGGGCCAGCGCCGCCAGATGGCGCGTCAGCCAGATGCCGATGAAGGTCAGCATGCAGATCGACAGCACCAGCTCGATCAGCGCGATGGTGATGCCCTGCGTCAGCATGGCCCGCCGCGCCGAGATGATGGGCGACAGGTCCAGCCCGAAATGCAGCGTGCCGAGCTGCTGCGACTCGACCTTGATCGGGCGCACCGACTGGTAGATGTTTCCTCTGCCGTCCAGCGTCGAGTCGAAGGTCTTGTCCGCCTGCGGCAGGGTCCGGCTTTCGTCCCAGCCGGCGGATGCCACCACGGTGCCGCTGCTGTTGGTCACGACCAGGTAGTCCACTTCGCTGTCCGTCTTGCTGTCGTGCAGCACCGCCTGCACCGTCGCGTAATCGCGCTGCGCCATCGGTGCGACCAGCGCCGCGATCAGGACCGGGGCCAGCTCATTGGCGTGCCGCCGCTCCTGCGTGGTCATGTTTTCGTGGATCAGGCGCAGGCTGTTGCTGACCAGGAGGAGGAGCATCACCGCCTCGACCAGGATGGCCGACAGCAGCAGACGCGCCCGGACCGTCCGGCCGAACGAAGAGCGGTCGATGAATTCCCTGATGTACTTCATGGTTGCCTCAGCATCTGGCGCAGTTCACCCGCGTAGTGGTCCATCGATTCGAGCTCGCGCGGGCGCAGCGGGCGGTATCCCTTCAGTTTGTACTGGCTGAAGTAGCGCCTTCCCCCTTCTGTCCGGGGAAAAGACCAGATCGCCCGCTCGATGGTTCCAGCCGACGCGGCGTTGCGCCCGTTCAGGGAATAGATGCGCCCCGCCATGGTCGGGCTGCTTGCGATGATGCGGAGTCCCTGCTGGACGTCGGGCGTCAGTTGTTGATAATTGGCAAGCGAGATGAACCCGGCGGCGGCATCCCCGGCCAGCAGAAGCTGCGCCACGCTGTCGGCGGCGCTGACGTAGCGAACCTCGTTGCCTCCGAGCCTGTTTTTCTTGGCCCAGTGCATGCCCCACTGTGTGACCAGCGACGCCGGGTTGAGTCCGAGCAGCACCTGGCCATGCAGGTCGCGCGCCCTGCGGTAGCGGCTGTCGGCATCCACGACGGTGACAGCCTTGAAGTCGGCCTTGTAGGTCAGGAAAGGCCGGTAGCCGGCATCGACCTGCAGCAGGCGCGACTGGTTGCCGCTGGTGATGACCATGTCGTATTCCTGGTTGATGGCGCGGCGCAGGAATTCGGTGAAGTTGGGCGCGGTGACCACTTCGACCGGCCTGCCGAGTTCATGAGTCAAGTGTTCGCGCAGCGGCTGGTAAAGCTTGAGGATCAGGCGCGCACTGCTGTGCGGCGCGACGCCGATCTTGAATGCCTGTTCCTGCGCGTGCGATGTCAGCGCAAACAGCGCCAGCAGGAAGGCGACAACTCCACCCCGAAATCCGTTCAGTTTGTCGATCATCGCGCTCTCCTTGAAGATGCCGCCGCCCGGCCCCGGTCTCGCCTTGCTGCGGATGAAGCCCTTATGCCTCACCGGAAAATAGTTGCCAATAATGACTGGTAATTGCCTTATAAATGCTATAATCTGCCAAAATATGATAGTAAATGAAAAAACTCGATAACGATAGTACTAAAGAGCAATAATCTTTGTATGACAAAAAACCGTTTTTGCGATGCCCGCGAAACGGCAAGGAGCAGAGACTCATGGACAAGTCCCAATCGGCTTTCTATACCACGCGGCAGGCGGCCAAGCTGCTGAAAGTCGCACTGCGCACGGTCCAGCTCTGGGCGGACAGCGGCATTCTGGAGGTCTGGAAGACCGAAGGCGGCCACCGCCGCATCAGCGTCGAGTCGGTCGAGAAAATGATGCGCAAGCCGCTTCCAATGGCGGCCGAGTCCGTGCATGCCCCCGAGCCTGTGTTCGAACCGCACCTGAAGATCGTGGTGGCCGAGGACGACACCGTATTGCTGAAGCTCTACCGCCGCCATATCGACAGCTGGCGTCTGCCCATCGATGTCTTCACGGCATCGAGCGGATTGGAGGCGTTGCTGCTGATTGGGCGCGAATCGCCCGACCTCCTCATCACCGATCTCGCCATGCCGGACATGGACGGCTTCCAGATGATCCGCGCGCTGATGGCCACGCCGCTGCGCGAGGGCCTTGAGATCGTGGTCGTCACCGGCCTGGACGAGCACGAAATCTGGCGCAGCGGCGGGCTGCCGTCGTCGGTCAGGATATTCCCGAAACCTATCCCCTTCGCTCGCCTCAAAGACGTAGCCGAAGACATGCTCGACCACCAGCGCGCGCTCGAAGTGTGATCCGTTGCGTGCACCGCATGTCGGGCGCGCCACACTTGTAAGCTTTTTCCTTCATTTGCATGCGACTTATCTGCCCATCCAGCTGTCTTATAGTATGATTCCCTGAAACCGGGCGGCCGGCATCATGGGAGGATGACGAAGTGGGCATCGTCGCAACAACGGATACATCCCTGCCGGAGACCGGCACAGCCAGCGAATATCTTGCGGGCATGTCCCATGACCTGCGCACGCCCCTGAACGCCATCATCGGCATGGCCGAGCTGCTCAAGGACGGCCTTGTCGGCGACCTCTCGCCCGACCAGGCCGATTGCGTCCGTGACATCTGGAACAGCGGGCGCAACCTGCTGGCGATGATCGAAGACATGCTGGACGTCGCCAGGCTGGACAGCGGACGAGCGATGCTTCATGCCGGCGAATGCGACCTGACCGCCCTGCTCGGCGACTGCATCAGGCAGGCGCAGGAACTGGGCCTGCCAAAAGGCATCGACCTCAACGCGGCCATCGACCCCCGTCTCGCCACCGGCATGGTGGATTCCAGGCAATTAAAAAAGACCATCCTCACGCTGGCTGCCTACGCCATTGCCGCCTCGCCGCAAGGCGGCCGGGTGGACCTCGCATTCAGCCGTACGGATGCCGGGGACATCGGATGCCTGCCGGACGGCATGCCGGGCCACACCGTCCGCTTTGATGGCGACGCGCACGGCTTCTTCCTCAAGATTACTTGCCGCGATATAGGAACGCCGCTGGACACCGCTCAGGCGAAACGCCTGTTCGACCGGATAGATAACCCCGGCGACCGGCGCGCACCCGTGAACACCCCTTCCAGACCGGGGCTGGCCCTGGCGCGGATGCTGGCCCGCCTGCAGCGGGGAGCCGTGGCGGCGGCAGGGGCGCAGGTCTGCGCCTGGGTCCCGCTGCCGCCATCACCCGCTCAGCTCAGCGCGAGCAGTTCATCGACCACCTCCGCGGCCATTCCGTAATTGAAAGCATCCATTTCCCTGGCCAGGCGGGCCGCCAGGTAACCGAACCGTTCCTTTAACTCTCTGCTGATGGAGCGGTAGTAATGGTGCGCCGCGAAATCCCTTTCTTCGAGCAGGCTGCGCAGCTCCGCCAGCATGACTTGGATGGGCGTGTCCTGATGCGTATCCGCTTCATTCCGCTCTCCTCCCGTCTGGATCACGCGAATATCGAATACGGCTTGGCCGACTGCCAGAGACAGCGCTTCCGTCAGGGCCCTGATCGCCCGGAATGGAAAAGACTGTTTCAGCCCGGCCTCCAGCGCGCGCGCCTTCTCGTCCACATCATGCAGCCCGAGCGACGATGCCGACCCTTTCAGGGTATGCGCCAGCGCCAGTAGGCCCGGCACGTCGCCCTTGTCCAACAGGCAATCGAGCCGTTCGTCGTCATGCACATGCGTGTGCGCGAAAAGCCGCAGCAGTTCCAGATAAGCGTCTCGGCTGCCGCCCACCGTCATGACGCCCTCATTCATGTCCAGCCGCGAGGCGATGCCGCCCTGTCCGTCGTCCGCCCGGACGGGTATTGTCGGCATGTGGATGATTCCGCTCATGATTGCTTCCCCTTCGCTTATTGACTGCTTTGTTGACTGCTCTGCTTCCGGTCGGCATACCGTGCCGCAATGGCGCGCATGGCCTCCCGCGACGCCAGCAGCGCGTCGACCAGGTCCGGATTGAAATGCTTGCCTCTGCCCTCTTCGATGATCCGGATGACGTCTTCTTCCTCCATCGCCTTCTTGTACACGCGCTTGCTCAACAGCGCGTCATAGACGTCGGCGATCGCCATCAGCTGGCCTGACAGCGGAATGTCATCCCCGGAAAGGCCGTACGGATAACCGCTGCCATCCCATTTCTCGTGATGCGTCAGCGCGATTTCGCTGGCGATCTCCAGGAAGGCAAGCGCCGGATGCGCGGACGAATTTTCCCCGTCGATGCCGTAGTCGGAAGCGACCCGCCTGATCGCCGACTGAATGGCATAGCTGCCGAGGTAGGTGTGCGTCTTCATAACCTCGAATTCCTCCGGCGTCAGCTTGTCTTCCTTGAACAGGATCGTGTCCGGCACGCCCACCTTGCCGAGGTCGTGCAGGAGCGCCGCCTTGGTGACCATCCTGATCCAGTCGGGATTCAGCTTCCTTTCATAGCGTGGATGTGCGGCCAAGCGCTGGGCCAGCACGCACACGTAATATTGCGTGCGCTGCAGGTGGCCGCCCGATTCGAAGTCGCGCGTCTCCGACATCATGGCCAGCGCCTGCAGGCTCACTTCCTTGATCAGGTCGTTTTCCGCCATACGGCGCTCGATCTCGATTTCAAGATGGTCGTTCTGTTCCCGCAGCCGGTCTCGCGCCTCCTTGAGTTCCAGGTGCAGGCGCAGACGGGCGTGCAGCACGGCAGGCCTGACCGGCTTGGCGATGAAGTCGACCGCACCGAGCCTGAGCGCCTGTTCTTCTTCCAGTCCGGATGTCATGCCGGAGACAAAGATCACCGGAGTGGACTCCAGCCGGTCTTGTGCCGCATCCCTCATTTTCGCCAGCAGTTCATAGCCGTCCACATCGGGCATCATCACGTCCAGCAGGATCAGGTCGGCGGAAGGGTCGCTCTTTACCGCCACCAGCGCATCCTCCGCCGTGCGCGCCATCCGGACCCGGTAGGTGCCGGAAAGAATGGTGCCGAACAGCGCCAGCATGTCTGGTGAATCGTCGATCACGAGAATGGTTTTTTTGCTCATGGTTATCGCCTCATTCCGTTTGGTGCCGCTTGCGGGCGCGGCATTCGCCCTTTTTCTCTTTCTTTTCCTTCCGTTCCACCGGCCGCTTCCCGTCGCCGGACAGGCTTCTGTCTGTTATTTGCGACTTTTTCAAACCACTTGCGCCACGGCAACTTTTATCATATATTATCACTAAATATCATATTTTGTTATTTATTTTCACTTCCAGTGGTGTTCACCGGATTCGCCAGCCAGCATCGGGCGCTGTCCGACGGCGAAGAGCAAGAAGGGATTCACTCCGATTCCGCCATTCGCACCAAGGTCCGCAAATAGGAGGCCATACCATGGAACAGACAACACTATCCCCGCCCGCAAACAGGGGCATGCCAACCGGAATGCCGGAAGAATTCCTGACCTTCACCGTCGGACTGGAGGAATACGGGATCGATATCGTGAAGGTGCAGGAAATACGCGGGTACGAGACCGTGACCCGCATTGCCAACGCGCCGTACTTCATCAAGGGGCTGATCAACCTGCGCGGCATCATCGTGCCGGTGGTGGACATGCGCATCCGCTTCGGCAGCGCGCAATCGACGTACAACCATTTCACGGTGACGATCATCCTGAATGTCGGCGACCGCACCATCGGCATGGTGGTGGACTCCGTATCCGATGTGGTCATGCTCACGCCGGAGCAGATCAGGCCCGCCCCAGAAATGAGCAGAACGATCGATACCGATTATCTGATCGGGCTCGGCACGCTCGACGAACGCATGCTCATCCTGGTCGACATCGACAAACTCTTGCTCGGCCTGGAAATGGGATTCGGCCCGCTCCACAAGGGCACGGCCATTGACAGCACTGCTCTTAACCCGCAAGAAAGAGGAACATTATGAAACTCTCGAACCTGAAAATCGGCTCACGCCTCGGCATTGGCTTTGCCGCTATCCTGGCGATCATGGTCGGCATGACGATTATCGGCATCGCCAGCATGGCCCACATCCAGTCAGAGCTGGACAAGATCCTGCTCGTCAATGTTTATAAAACAAGACTCTACAACGACATGTCGGAGTCGGTGCATATCGTCGCGCGCGTCTCGCGCACACTCATCATCCTGACAGACGACGAATCCATGAGGCGCGAGAAGAAGAAAATTGACGAAGCCCGCATCCAATATGACAAGGCCTGGGAAGGCGTCCAGAAGACCGCTGCGACCGAGCGGGGCAGGACCTTGCAGGTCAAGATACAGGAATTGGCCGCGGTAGCTCGCCCGATCAACGACCGCCTGGTCGTGAATGCACTGGCCAACCGCAACGATGCTGCAACGGCGATCATGATAAAGGAAGCGATGCCCGCCATGCAGAAGTGGCAGGACGCCATCGAGGAAGGCGTCCGTATGCAGGAAGAGATAAATACGAAGGACGCCGATGAAGCGCACGGCACCTACGCGAAGGCACGCACACTGATGTACATCCTGCTGGCGGGCGCGTTGGCGATGGGCGCAGGCATCGCCTGGTGGATCACCCACTCGATCACCGCGCCGATCAATCAGGCGGTCGGCATCGCCGAGAAGGTGGCGGCGGGCGACCTGACCGGGGTCATCGAGGTCAAGTCGACGGACGAGACCGGGCAGCTTTTGAAGGCGCTCAAGGAAATGAACGACGGCCTGTTGAAGATGGTGGGCCAGATCCGGGCGGGATCGGAAACCATTGCGACCGCCTCGGCGCAGATCGCCTCCGGCAATGCTGACCTGTCGTCGCGCACGGA
>Ga0316613_10000879_pt1 | contig 21947 bp, 17 predicted proteins | sample OWC_soil_day10_C_2_FD_207647 | JGI IMG/M metagenome (GOLD analysis project Ga0316613, IMG submission 207647) | Wetland soil microbial communities from Old Woman Creek delta, Ohio, United States - OWC_soil_day10_CT_b | ecosystem: Environmental > Terrestrial > Soil > Wetlands | place: USA: Ohio...
GCTGAACATGATGTTTTAGCATCTAGCATTGTTATTACGGATAGTTTGGAGCTTGCCAAAAAAGTTGAAGTCGAAGTAAAAGTGCAACTTGTGAAATTACCACGACAAGAGATTGCTCGTGCTTCACTAGAAAAAAATGGTCTGATTATTGTAACAAAAAATATCATGCAGGCAATGGAACTCGCAAATCTTTCTGCACCAGAACATTTGGAAATTTTAACAGTAGAACCGTTTCAGTTATTACCTTATGTTCGTCATGCAGGTGCTGTATTTTTAGGACCATATTCGCCAGAACCACTTGGTGATTATTTTGCTGGTCCTAACCATGTACTTCCAACTGGTGGTACTGCTCGTTTCTATTCCGTATTAAATGTAGAAACGTTTATGAAACGCACGAGTATTATTTCCTATACACAGCCAGCACTTGCGGCTGTAAAAGAAGATATCATACGCTTGGCAGAGGCCGAAGGATTAGAAGCACATGCCAATGCAATTCGAATGAGAGGTTAAAGATATGAAATATAGAGAAGGTCTGAATGAATTACCAACCTATGATGTTAGTGAAAAAGATTGGGATATTAAATTAAATGCGAATGAGAGTAATCTAACTTTACCACCATTGGTAGAGGAACGTGTATTAAATCGGTTATCAAGAATTGCGTTTAATCGTTACCCCGATACAGAAAGCGACGATTTAAAAGAGCTAATCGCGCAAAACTTTAAAGTTTCTATAGAAAATGTGTTACTAGGGAATGGTTCTAGTGAAATATTAGAAAAACTATTTTTTGCTTTTGGCGGCCCTAGTCGGAATATAGTCTTTCCGGTACCATCTTTTTCTATGTATAAAATTTATGCAAAAATAAGTGAATCTACTGCAATTCCGGTAGAATTAGAAGTAGATTATACACTAGACCCAGAAAAAATCGTCAATGCAGCCAATGAAAATAATGCAAAATTGGTCGTTGTATGTACACCAAATAATCCAACTGGCAATGCAGTTCCACTTGCATCCATTGAATATATTGCGAAAAATATTCAATGCCCATTTGCAGTCGATGAAGCTTACGTAGAGTTTCACGGTTTATCTGCTGCTGGATTACTTGAAAAATATCCAAACATCATCATTGCACGTACCTTCTCCAAAGCTTACGGACTGGCTGCGGCTCGCATTGGTTATATGCTAGCGAGTAAAGAAATTATTGAAATGGTAAGCAAAGCTTGTATGCCATATCATATCAATACGATGACACTGGCGACGGCGGCGATTGTCTATCAAATGCGCGATGAATTTGTACCACGCATTCAAATGTACGTTGCCGAACGTAAACGCATGGCAGAAGCGCTTGCTAAAATTGATGGGATTACCGTATATCCATCCGATACCAATTTCATCTTAATCAAATACGCGAAAGCAACAGAGCTCAATGAATATCTCGAAAACTTAAAAATCGGGGTTAGAAGTTTTGGTAATGCACCTAGGCTAGAAAATTGTTTGCGCATTACTGTCGGAACTCGCGAGGAAAATGATACTTGGTTTAAAGTGCTAAAAGGTTTTGTTGAAAGGGGCTAGAAAAATGCGTCAAGCGGAAGTAGTTCGGAAAACAGCGGAAACCAATATTGAAGTAAATATTAATCTTGATGGCGATGGTTCTTCTACCATTGCCACTGGCGTGGGCTTTTTTGATCATATGCTGGTTTTATTAAGTAAACACGGTTTATTTGATATGACGGTAAAGTGTGACGGTGATTTGCAGATTGATGGCCATCATACGGTAGAAGATATTGGTATTTGCTTTGGGCAAGCCTTTATAAAAGCTTTAGGTGATAAGCAAAGCATCAAACGGTATGGAACTAGTTTTGTACCAATGGATGAAGCGCTAGCGATGGTATCGCTTGATATCAGCGGACGTGCCTATCTTGTGTATGATGTAGAGCAAATATTAACGCCAATGATTGGCGATTATGATAGCGAACTAACGGAAGAATTTTTACGTGCTTTTGTAAATAATGCAGGAATTACACTGCATGTAAAGATGATGCACGGTAAAAATTCACATCATATGGTAGAGGCTATATTTAAGGCACTTGGTAGAGCTTTATGCGAGGCATGTAGTAAAGATCCACGCATTAAAGGCGTGATGTCGACAAAGGGAATGCTTTAAGTCTAAGTAAGGGAGGATAAGCAATGATTGCAATTATAGATTATGGGATGGGAAATCTGTTTAGCGTGGAAAAAGCGTTTGTAAAACTTGGTGCTGAGGTTGTTGTCACGAGTGATGCAAAGATCATTGCCGCGGCAGATAAAGTCGTACTGCCAGGCGTAGGGGCATTTGGTGACTGTATGAAAAACTTAGAAGCGTCAGGGCTTATTCCCATCATTATGGAGACGGTAGCTTCGGGTAAGCCGTTTTTGGGAATATGTCTTGGTCTGCAAGTGATGTTTGAAGGTAGTGAAGAAGCACCTAGCACTAAAGGTCTAGGTATCTTTAAAGGGCATGTGAAAAAAATTGTTGCTTCAGAATTGAAAATCCCTCATATGGGCTGGAATAGCTTAAAGCTGGCAGAGCGCAGTCCATTGTTAGATAATTTACCAGAAAATCCATATGTTTATTTTGTCCATAGCTTTCATGCAGTGCCAAGTGAAGAGAATATTGTAACGGCATTTGTAGAGTATGGTGGTAAAGTAACAGCGGCAGTTGGTAAGAACAACGTGCAAGCAATGCAGTTTCACCCTGAAAAATCGAGTAGCGTAGGGCTTAAAATCTTAGAAAACTTTGTGAAACTATAATTTGTATGAAGAGTAAGGAGCAATTTCAATGATTATTTTTCCTGCGATAGACATCCGTGACGGAAAGTGTGTACGACTAACGGAAGGTCGTTTTGATAAAGAAACTATTTTCGGTGATTATCCAGCGGATATGGCAAAAAAATGGGCGAGTCTTGGTGCTGAATTTTTGCATATCGTTGATTTAGATGGCGCATTGGCTGGTAAATCAGTAAATTTACCAGCAATTCAAGCAATTATTGCTAGTGTTGACATTCCAGTGCAATTGGGCGGTGGAATTCGCACTATTGAAAATATCGAAGAAGTGCTAAAATTAGGGGTAAGCCGTGTTATTTTAGGTTCTGTTGCGGTTCAGAGTCCCGAACTTGTGAAAACAGCTTGTGAAAAGTTCGGTGATAAAATCGTTGTTGGTATTGATGCACGGGATGGTATCGTAGCCGTGGAAGGTTGGGGGGTATCTGGTGGCGTAGAAGCCGAAGAACTTGCAAAAAAAATGGCAGCGGTAGGGGTAAAACGCATTGTCTATACTGATATTTCTCGTGATGGTACCTTGACTGGTGTAAATACTGAGGCCACAGCAAAGCTTGCAAGGGTAAGTGGGATCAAAGTCATTGCTTCTGGTGGCGTTCGTTCTATTCAAGACATGATTGATGTCAAAGCAGTAGAAGCAGATGGCGTGGAAGGTGTTATCGTGGGTAAAGCGATTTATACCGGTTCCCTTGATTTAGTGGAAGCATTAAAAGTGGCAAAGGGGGAATAAATATGTATACAAAAAGAATTATTCCGTGCCTTGATGTGAAAGATGGTCGCGTAGTAAAGGGAACAAATTTCGTTGGACTTCGCGATGCTGGTGATCCAACGGAACTCGCATCGGTATACGATAGAGAAATCGCCGATGAGTTAGTATTACTAGACATCACGGCTTCGCATGAAGAGCGGAAAACGATGGTGGAAGTCGTATCGGATTGCGCTTCCCAAGTATTTATTCCGTTTACCGTAGGCGGGGGCATTCGCAGTGTGGAAGATATTCGTAAAATGTTAAAAGCTGGTGCAGATAAAGTATCTTTAAACACAGCAGCGATTCAGAATCCTAGTTTAATTGCGGAAGGGGCAGCAAAATTTGGTTGCCAGTGTATTGTTCTTGCAGTAGACGCACGTAAGTGCGATGAAGGAAAATGGGAAGTGTATATCAATGGCGGTCGAACCCCGACCGGTTTAGATTGCTTAACATGGGTCAAAGAGGCCGTTCGTCTAGGCGCTGGTGAAATTCTCTTAACGAGCATGGACAAAGATGGTACCAAAGATGGCTATGATATTGAGCTTACGCGTGCAGTATCAGAAGCTGTGGATGTGCCAGTGATCGCGTCGGGTGGTGCTGGTGAACTAAGGCACTTTTATGACGTATTAACCGCAGGTAAAGCAGACGCTGTACTTGCTGCATCTGTTTTTCATTACGGACAATTCACGGTAAGACAAGTGAAGGAATATTTAAAATCACGTGGTGTGGAGGTTAGAGTATGAACTTAGACAATATTAAATTTGATGAACAAGGCCTTGTGCCAGCAATTATCCAAGATGATCAAGGTCAAGTGTTGATGCTAGCCTATATGAATAAAGAATCCTTAGAAAAAACAGTGGAGACGGGGCTCACTTGGTTTTATAGCCGTAGTCGTAAAGGTTTGTGGCAAAAAGGGGAAACTTCTGGCAATATACAAAAGGTAAAAGAAATTTCCTATGATTGTGATGGCGATACTTTATTGATTAAAGTAGAACAAACAGGAGCCGCTTGTCATACGGGAACATACTCTTGTTTTAATCGTAATCTCGGTGAGACTGAAAGTAATGTAGCTACTTTATTTGATGCAAATAAAGTTTATGGGCAATCCGTTTCGACTATTTTACATGATCTTTATAATGTGATCAATGATCGTAAACTTCATCCTAAAGAAGGTTCTTATACAAATTTCTTGTTTGAACATGGGCAAGATAAAATTTTGAAAAAAGTTGGCGAAGAAGCAGCAGAAACAATTATCGCTTCAAAAAACATGGATAAAGAGGAAATCCTTTACGAAATGGGAGATCTTTGGTATCATTGTTTAGTGTTACTAGCTTTCCACAATATTTCGCCAAGTGAACTTTTGGGTGAATTGCAAAATCGTAGAAGTGGTGGAGCGTATCATCAATTCGTAAAACCAGAATAGACGGAGAGAATATTTCATGGAAAAAAATTTTGGAACAGAATTTATGGAGAGAACACGGTGCGTAAATTTAGCACCAACAAATCGTGAAAAAGGACTGCCACAGCCACCAATAGAATTGTCAGTGGATGGTGCGGTTAAACTGATTCATTTACCAGAACCTGATTTGCTGGTGGATAAAGAAGTAAACTTTTTAGAATTGATTGAACTTCGTACCAGTGTTCGTCAATACCATCAAGCGGATCTTTCACTAAAAGATTTATCTTATTTACTTTGGTGTACACAGGGCGTCAAAATGATAGCACCGAGTGGTACCACGACATTGCGCAATGTGCCATCCGCAGGGGCACGGCATGCTTTTGAGACCTATTTATTGATCAATCATATCGAAGGGCTAGAACCGGGATTATATCGCTTCTTAGCTTTAGAACACTGCTTAATCGCAGTGGATTTGTCAGAGAAAATAGCAGAGGAATTAACCATTGCTTTTAGAAATCAAAAAATGATTCCCACGAGTAGTGTTACATTCATTTGGACAGCGGTAGCGGAGCGGATGACCTATGCTTATGGTGATCGTGCATATCGTTATCTACACTTAGATGCAGGGCACGTTTGCCAAAACTTATATTTAGCAGCGCAAACAATCAATTACGGAGCCTGTGCGATAGCATATTTCGACGATGAAAAATTAAATCAAGCGTTAAAAGTTGATGGCGAAAATCAATTTGTGCTCTATGCTGCAAGCGTAGGAAAATAAGCGCAAAAGCCAGCACCGGTTTTTCATAACGGTTGCTGGCTTTTGTGCTTATTCTGCTGGTATAAAGACAAAATGCATGATTAAACTCAAAAGCAATACAAAAATTTTTGTGTACTGGTACAGAATTGGTTACTTAAACGCTTTTGGAATACTACAGTAAAGATGGTCGATTGAAACGTTTTCGTTAAAATAAAGGAAGACTTGGATTAAATCAATATCAGACATTTAGTATTAATGCCATTATACATTTTGGAACAATATAGAAATATTAAGGGTATATTTCTATATTAATTACATATTTCTATATTTATTGACATTTTTTGTTGCTTGTTTTATAATTTCATTATAGTAGAGTATTTTTTTTGTGAAATGTGCTATGCTGTTTATCCTATAAAAATAAATGGCAAACTTATTGAAAAGTAAGGACGCAAAGCTTCGGATCTAAGGATTTTTATCTATGATTGCCGAGCTGCAAAGTAATTGCAGCTCGGTTTTTTGTGTTTATTTATAAAGACGAGGTCTAGCCAGTCGCATCAAAAGTCAAAAGGAGGTCACTGGGATGGATAATACGAACAGTTTAGCACGTAGAGCGTTTTAAATACAAAGGACTTACTATGTTGGGATATCTTTTTTCGTATTACTTTAAAGGTATTATTTTATGATTTATCTATGAGAACTAAAATTTATGATATATTGGAGCGATTTCATGAAAAAGAGGCAATATATATTAATAGCAACTTTTATACCTTTCGTTATGATCATGAATCAATCTTTTGTTTTTGCTGATACAGCGATTTCTGTTCCGCGTGATGCAAAAATGACTATTGAAAATGCTAAGAATGATATGGAGAAAATAGAAGAGAAGAAAAAAGAGATTCAATATAAAGAAGATGCGGCTGATTATGTGAATAGGATGCAAAAATTTTATACGGAAGCACAATCGGCTTTGATGAAGATTGAGCAAAAAAGAAAAGACTCTTTTGATCAATTGCAGAAAACAGAAGTCAATAAAGCTGTTGCGCAAGAAGCTTTGGATGAAGCAAAACAAGCCTATGACCGACTTAGCGAAGAAGTAAAAGCAGCTTATCAGACAGCAAATGATGCCTATCAGGAAGCGGCTGCTATAGAGCGTTCCTCTTATGCAGAAGAGACTAGCATTCAGCGTATGGTAGATGTAGCGAATCGGGATGGTCGAGAAATTACAGGTAATCCGGCAGATTATATCGTGGATTGGTCAAAGGTTCCTCAGGCGAAGGTTAGAGCAGATCAGTTGGAAGCTGTTGCGGATCAATTGGCGCAGGGACTTAGCAGTACGGCGGATAGCGTTTCCGCGGCTGAGGATAATTTTGCAGTTGCAGACGAATTTTATAGAAGAGCAGAACAAAATAGTATTGATTTGCAAAATGAAGAACATAGTATTGCAGAAAATATAGAAATAGCAAAGCAGAATTTACAGACGGCGACAGATAGCCAAAAAATTTTATTATATCATTTAGCACATCCGCCTGCTATGCAAGTGCTGTCTAATAGTACGCATTATTATAGCTGGATAAATTCACAGGGAAATAAAGGAACTGAATTGGCTGAATCGATATATTATGGGTATGATTCACCGCAGGAACAATATAATATGGGGATTTTTACTTCTTTGGTTTCGGCAGCGCATAATGCATCTAGTGAATCTGGAGAGATCAAGTCTTTAACCGATACAACCATGAATTTTACTAAATGCTCAGAAAGAAATGTTTTTACCACATCCTATCTTTTCCAAATATCTCTACCAACTGGAAGATCAGCTTTAGGTTGGTCGCAGCGCAATGCTAGAATGAGTGATGATCTTGTAGAAACGGAACAGTTTGGGAAGGGGTGGCAACTTCAACCAGGGATACAAACCAGTTGGAAACCCACTGCGTTTGATCAGTGGACTGTTGGTACAACTTATTTATGGAGTCAGGCCTATGACCAAACATCAGATATCAGCAATGATGATATTCATCCGGGGTATGAATGGGCAAAATGGTTGCGTTACCAACATGCAGAAAAAAAATGGCAACTTGTATCTGAAGTGATTAATACAGCATATGGTAAAACAAGTTTTGACAATGGAAACGCTTATCATTTGGGAAATGGTTGGAAATATCGTTTGACCTATAATCGGACATTAGATGAAAATAGAGATCTTTTGTTTTATTATTGGCGAGAAAATTCTGGAAGAAATGATGTAGCCAGTACTGATACACATTATGCACCGGTAAACTATTACGGCACACTTTGGAGCAAGAAACTCAATGATAAGCGTACTTTGAGGTTTAGCTTTGATGTTATGGATACCAATGGTAATCGATATGATGGGCTGGAAAGTTATTGGGATGGAAGTAATGCTGCATATCACTATAAAGAGGTCTATGGACGAAAGAAATACACTTTTGGGGTAGGTTTTGATCTGAAATTAGATAAAACAAAAACATTGAATTTTGATGTACAACATTTTCAAATGAAAGATGGTGCGTCTACCACCGGAGATGCAGCTACAGATTATCGTGGCTGGAATATTTTTCTTTCTTATAATAAAACATGGTGATATTTGTATAAAAAATTAATGAACAGCAATAAACAATAGGAGGAGATACTTTGCCGAAAACAAAGCAGGCTGGTCTATATCAACGAAAAGGCTTATTCATTCTAACCATTTTAACTACTCTTCTTTATATGGGGTGGCGAATTTTTTTTACAATCCCATTTGAAGAAGGAACGGTTGCGCTTGTTTTAGGGTTGGGGCTTCTGCTGGTAGAATTTATCGGTATGTTTGAGGCTTTTGAACATTATTACAATATGGCAGATGTCTTTGTTCCAGAAAAACAAAATCCGCCAAGTGTATGGTATCCACATGTTGATGTTTTTATTGCTACCTACAATGAGCCGCCAGAATTATTGCAAAAGACGATAAATGGTTGTTTGGGAATGGATTATCCGGATAAACAAAAAGTACATATTTATGTTTGTGATGATAATCGGCGAGTAGATATCCAGAAACTCGCAGAGCAGATGGGTGTAAATTATATTAAACGAGCAGACAATAAACATGCAAAAGCAGGAAATTATAATCATGCAATGTCGGTAACATCTTCACCACTTATTGTTACGTTGGATGCTGATATGATACCGATGCATAATTTTTTGTTGACGATTATTCCTTATTTTTATGAGGAAGAAATGGTCAAGGAAATAAGAAAAAAAGATCCACATATACCAGAGAAAAAAATAGGTTTTGTACAGTCACCACAAAGCTTTTACAACCCAGATCTTTTTCAATTCAATCTTTATTCGGAAGGGCGGATACCTGATGAGCAAGATTATTTCTATCGGGATGTGCAGTCTTCCCGTAACAAAAGCAATGCGGTTATTTATGGTGGATCCAATACGGTAATTTCACGGCAGGCGCTCAATGATGTCGGAGGATTTTTTACGGGGGTCATTACCGAGGATTTTGCTACTGGCATCATGATTCAGCGCAAAGGGTATACTTGTTATGCTATTAGTGAAACGGTTGCTTCTGGTTTGTCGCCAGCCGATTTAAAAAGCTTGATCAACCAACGGCGCCGTTGGGCAAGAGGGTGTATACAAACGATGAAAGCAACGAACTTCATTTTAAAAAAAGGTTGGTCGTTTAGCCAGCGAGTTTGCTATTTGTCTTCTGTTTTATATTGGTATGCACCAATAAAACGTCTATTTTATATTATATCGCCGATTGCGTTTTCTGTTTTTTCTATTGTTGTTGTAAAATGTACGGTACAGGAGGTTTTAGTGTTTTGGTTGCCAATGTATTTCTTCCAGGCAAGAACCTTAAAAAAATTGTCGAGTAATATACGAAATACGCGCTGGACAAGTGTGTATGAAACAATATTATTTCCCTCTTTGCTGCCGGCGATCATTTTAGAAACTTTTGGCATCAAAAATAGAAAATTTGCTGTTACCCGTAAAGACGGTGTTAAAGAAAACTTACGATTGTATCAAATAAAACATGGATTGCCTCATTTGATATTGGCTTCTTTATGCTTTATTGGCATTTTAAATTGTGTCCGTTATATGTTTGCAACGGGTTCAGCCGCATATTTGGTTATTGTATTTTGGTTGATGAGCAATTTATATACTTTACTGATGTCTGTTTTTTTCATTATGGGACGAGATATCAAACGGCAAGCAGAACGTTATCGTGTAGCGTTGCCTTGTCAAATCATGTATGATGATAAATGTATAAAAACACAAACTGTAGATATTTCGGAAAGTGGTTTTTCTTTTTTTCAGGAAAAACCGTGCTATATTCCTGATGATCAGGAGTTGAAAGGAATAATAGCAAATGACCGTCATAGTGCATCTTTTTCTTGTAAAATAGTGAAGGTCATAGAAGTTAAAAATGGTTATCACTATGCCGTATATATTATGCAGATGGATGATATTAAAAATCAACTGGCACTTTATAGCATCATTTATGATCGCCATCCATCATTACCGAAGAGTCTGGATGATTCAGCCAGTCTTCTGGATGATTTAGTCATTAATTTAACGAAAAGAATCCCGAAAAATGAATATATTAATCGCCGTCTGCCTCGGATATATTTGTATAAAAAAATAAATGCAAAAGAGTGTGCAGAATTAGAATTGATCAATTTCAACTTTGCTTGTCTTCTGATTCATTTGCCAGATAGTGATAAGACTTATGAAAAATTGACCATACCTTTGACAGAAGAAATGAATATACAGTGCAGTTTGGTCAAAAATTTTATTGCGACAGCAGGTAATCAACTTTATCGTGTGGATAATCTTGAAGAATTCGTTGATCAGAAAGAATTTAATGATATATTGGATAGCTGGATCAGCGAATACCAGAATAAAAAAATGTTGAAGGAAAGAAAACCGAAAGTTAAAGGAGTTTCACCACATGAATTTGATGAACAGTATTATATGTAAAATTTTATGGGTGATGATGATTTTTTCCTGCTTTGGCGGAAGTGCTCATGCTACACAAGCTTTATTAGGGCAGGGCAATGTGGCTTTGTATGAAGGGGCAGGGGTATTTGATGAGAAATTAAAAAATATAGGCCATGGTACATATGAGCTGAATTTTTCTACGGCAAATGATAAAAACATAGATAGTTCAGATGTTTATTTCTCTGTGCAGGGATTGACCAATTGGAGTGGCTATCATATGGTAGCCGTTCATGTGGAAAATGTTAGTGATGTTACAGCCAGAATCGGGATAGAGGTTAAATTGAGCCCACTCGTTGTGCTAACAGCAACCGAAGGGCAACCCTGTTTTTGGCAAGCAGATGGTGATACAGTCAAAACAATTGTGCTACCTACCCAAGGGATGATTGAACTTTCGCCGCAAGACAGTGGCACACTGTTTATTCCGTTTACATCGCTTAGCTATAAAGAGAGAAAATTTCCGATTACATATTTCACGGCATGGAATTTTCGTGTGAATGCCCCAAAAAACAGCAATATGGATATTCGTTTTGGTGAATTTACTTTATATCAACCGGGTGAAATTGATTTGCCGGATAGTACAGATGCAATAGAGGGGGATACTGTTATACAAATACCGCTCGAGGGAGCTGAAAGTATTGCACTCTATCATTTGGGTGATAAACAGGCCTCTTTTCATCTAGCTAAAAAATATTCTGGAATATCGCTGACCCCTCAAGGACGTTTGTCTGTTTCGGTGGATGTACAACCACAAATTATTAAGCTTTTTGCTGATGTTGAAGGGGAGAATGAACGCTTAATTAAAAATGTTACGCTCAAATTGTCGGATAAAGTGAATGTTAAAGATACTGATGGCGATGAGCCATTGTTGCTTCCGACGGATAAATTATATCCAATTTATGATCCAACTTCATTTTTGACACAGGATCGTACGTATATCATTTTGCGTTGGGTGATTTTTGGAATATTTTTAGGCTGTATGGCAGCATTTCTTTATGGTAACTATTTGCATCAAAAGGACCAAAAGAATAGGAGGTATGAATAGGAATGCTGTTTTCTAGTATTGTTTTTCTTTTTTATTTTTTGCCGGCGACGCTCGGTATTTACTATATTCTGCGCTTTTCTCGTCCACTTCAGAATCTTTTTCTTTTCTTGAGCAGTCTTGTTTTTTACGCATGGGCACAGCCAAAATTTGTTTTGTTTTTATTATTGTCCATTATAGTGAATTACAGCATAGGTATGCTTATCGATAAAGCGGAGAATCAGAAGAAAAGAAAGATATGGCTTGGCATTGGTGTCACTTTAAATATTCTTTACTTAGGATACTTTAAATATACGTATTTTATTTTTAATAACGCTGATCCGAGTGGATATCTCATTTCGTTATTGCCGACGATTATTTTGCCATTAGGTTTATCTTTTTATACATTGCAGGCAATTTCTTATGTGGTAGATGTCTATCGCAAGGATGCCGCAGTACAAAAGAATCCTTTATATTTAGGGATGTATATTGCGTTGTTTCCTCAGTTTATTTCCGGGCCGATTGTACGGTATACGCTTATGGAACAGCAAATTTCGAATAGAGAGGGAACTTTACGTATGTTTTCGGTAGGGCTTTGCCGATTCGTTAAAGGGTTGGGTAAAAAAGTATTCATTGCTAATCATATGGCTATCGTGACAGATCATATATTTGCGATGAATAGTGAAGGGCTAATGCCGATGAGTCTAGCTTTTTTAGGTTCGATTTCCTATTCTTTGCAAATTTTCTTTGATTTTGCCGCTTATTCTGATATGGCGATAGGGCTTAGCTATATGCTTGGTTTTAAAGTACCGGAAAATTTTAACTATCCTTATATTTCGAAATCCGTGACAGAATTTTGGCGACGTTGGCATATTACCTTGGGTGATTGGTTTAAAAACTATGTGTACTTTCCTTTAGGCGGTTCACGTGTAAAAAATACAGATAGACTTATTCTAAATTTGTTGATTGTTTGGATTCTCACCGGAGTTTGGCATGGTGCGAATTGGACGTTTATTATTTGGGGACTATTTAATTTTCTTTGTATAGCTATAGAAAAACTTTTTGGTTGGACGGAGAAAAAAAATATTGCTGCTATTCAGCATATTTATATGTTTTTTGTGATTGTTATTTCTTGGACATTGTTTAGGGTGGAATCTTTGACTTTGGCAGGACGCTATTTTCAGAGTATGTTCGGCGCTGCAGGCTTTTGGAGCGATTATACCTGGATGTTCCTGCGCGAATATAGTGTTTATTATGTCCTGAGTTTTATTTTTTGTATGCCAATATCTCGCAGACTTAATACGATGCTGGTTCAGAAAACGTATAAAAAATGGGGGATAATAGCGATGGGGTTTTATCCGATTTTTATGTTGATTATATTTATCATTTCCTTGTCCTTTTTGATTAAGGAAGCAGAGAATCCTTTTATTTACTTCAAATTTTAGAGGTTAAAGTTTTAAGCGTAAATAAAAGGAAAAGAGGTGTATCCAAAGGTATGATAAAAAAATTTTTTCTGATGAAAATTATTGCAGCACTTTTCTTGGTCGTTGTGTGGTATGCTTTCGCAGTAATGAATTTCATCTCATCGTTTCCGAAAATTAATGAGGGAGTTTCATACGATCTTGAAGGCGAACTCAGTGGTGACTTTTTAAGCAAAGGAAAACTATATATTGATAAACTAAATTATCATCTCAATGAAAACGTATATATGCGATATTCTTTTGTTGAATTATATGGATTTTTGCAACGCTTGATGGATAAAAATGAAGAAAATAATTTTGAAGTAGTTAAGGATAAAGAAGGCTGGGGACATTATGAATATTTTGGTAAAAATAATGGCGGTGTTGATCCTAGGCTAGCGGAGCGAGTGAAGAATTTAGCGGATTTTGCACAGAGCCAAACAAAAATTATAGCGATTATTCCGCCAGAAAAAGATATTGAAAATTATACAACCTATGCAGAAGGCCTGCCAAATGGGTATTACAATGAAAAAGCAGATGCTTATATTCGAGATTTAGCAGAGGAAAAAGTACCCTACCTTGATTTACGAGCTGATTTAAAGGATAGTTCGATAGAAAGCTCGAAAATATTCTTTAAAACAGACCATCATTGGCGGATAGAAACGGCATTTTGGGCATATCAGGATTTAGCATTATATTTACAGAAACAATATAGCTTTGAGGTAGATCCCTTTTATTTAGAAAAAAATAATTGGAATTTTTTAACTTATAAAAATGCTTATCTTGGCTCAATGGGACGAAAAACAGGCATGTATTACTCTGGTGCAGATGATATTACTTTGATTTATCCTAAATTTAATACAAAATATCAAATGCAAATGGAATATACAAAAAATATGATTTTACAGCCAGAAGGACGATTCGAAGAAACCTTGCTCTCGTATGTCCCTTTTCGAAATGGGCTAAGTCCATTTAATAGTTATTATGATAAGTATGCTTCGTATTTATCAAGCGATTACCGTTTAGCGCATATTGTGAATGAAAATAATCCAAATGGACCGAAAGTCTTATTTATTAAAGATTCAATAGCCAGACCAGTAGCTGCATTCCTTTCTACGATGTGTTCGGAGGTATGGTTAATTGATCCACGATATTATAAAGCCGATATTGAAGATTTTGTTGGGCAGCATCAGTTGGATTATATTTTTGTTATGTTTTTACCGCAAAATATTGCCCTTGATTTTTTCCCTTTTGGTAAAGAAGCTGAGAAAAAATAGTATTGATTTTGCATATAGGTATAGAATGAAGAAAGGATTTCCGGTTTAGCAGTTTAGGCTATGCTGGATAGGGTATAAACAAATGAAAACAATACAAAAAATTTTTCTATACGGTATTGTTTCTATTAGTTTTTTGATGGGGAGCTTATATATGAGTCATGCTCAGGAAATAAAGACAACTACGATGTCTACCACAGAACCTTTACCGTTTAAAAAATTAATGAATATAGGTAATGCGTTAGAGGCTCCGAAAGATATGCTCTGGGATGTTACATTGCATGATAATTATTTTACGTTGATCAAGCAAGCTGGTTTTGACGGTGTACGTTTACCCGTACGTTTTTCTGATTATGCCAAAGATCAGCCGAATGCGCAATTGGATGAACTATTTATGAAAAAATTGGATGCACATATCCAATTTGCCTTAAAGGAACACTTATATATCATTCTTGATTTTCATCATTTTAATGAGTTGATGGCTGAACCAGAGAAATATCATGACCTTTTTTTATCCATCTGGCAACAATTGGCGCATCGTTATAAGGATTATCCAGCGCAATTGGTTTTTGAAGTACTCAATGAACCGCATCAAAATTTATCTGGCGATTTATGGAATACTTATTTGGCAGAAGCTGTAGCTATTATTCGTCAGGAAAATCCTAATCGTTATATCGTTGTTGGTGGAGAAAATTTCAATAATATTGATGGGCTGGAACATTTGACTTTGCCAAAAACAAATCATTTGATTTTGACCTTTCACTATTATGAACCGCAGGAATTTACTTTTCAGGAACATCCTTATTTAGGTTATGAAACTTATAAAAATGTAAAATGGCTGGGGAACAATGAAGAAAAACAGCGGATAGAGGAACGTTTAGAAATTGTAAAAAAATGGGCAAGAGAAAATGAAGTGCCTGTTTTGCTTGGTGAGTTTGGGGTAAACGAAGCTGTACCGAAAAAAATGCGTATAGCTTGGACGACAACCGTGCGCAAAGAGGCTGAAAACGATGGTTTTTCCTGGGCATACTGGGAATTTGGTTCGATTTTTGGTGCTTATGATTTGAAGAAAAATCAATGGCATGATTTTCTGCTAAAAGCTTTACTCCATACTTGAGCTTTGTGAATAAAACTTTGCTATAAAACTAAACGAAAAATTAATTTTTCTGACTTTCATTCTGCAAATGCTAATTTATATTTCTTCTTTTGCAAGTTGACACCCCATATGTTTATGAATTTGTACAGGAATGTAAGGTGGGGCATAGTGACTTAATATAGCTTATTTGTATTTGTTGAGTAACAAAAGCTTCAATAGTTATTAAAAAAAATTAAAAACTGTAAACTACCTTATATTTCTACTGCTTTTTTGAAAATTTATATTGCCGAAATAGTATTTTTAAGATAATATTTATATGTTATAGTGTGATTTTAAGTTTCGTATATTTATAGATAGAGGTGTAAGTGTGTACAGATACATTATCAAAATGAAATTACAGAAGTTTGCAAATGCAATCCAAAACGTTTTCCATGAGAATGTTGGATTTATTGTTACACTCTTTTTGTTGAATTTTACGACGATGGCATGGTCATTAATTTCTGAACAAAAGCTAGAGGTAATGATCAGTTATGGTTTTAGTTTGTTTTTTGCCGCCTTTGGTGTTGCCGCTTTTGTCCAGATTCTTTATAATCCTATTTTGAAAAACCTAGTGAAAGCTGCTATTTTAGCTATTACAGGCGTAATTTTTGTAATAGAGTTTTTTGCGATGTATAATTATAAAATTCTCATTGGGGCAGGGATTGTTAATTCGATTTTTGAAACTAATTATCGTGAAATGGTAGAATTTTTTGAAATGTATCTAGGTTTTAAAGAGTGTATTGGTGTGTTAGGTTTATTAACAATTATTTATTTTGTGAAGAAAAAGAATTTTACGTTTTGTAAGGTGAGCCATACGAAACCGAATAAAGTTGTTATGGGAATATTGGCAATTGGCTTTCTTTATACGATCCGCATGGTATCGGTTTATGGTGAGTTTTTTACCGATCATCAATATTTGCCAATACAAAGAGCCTATGCTTCAGCACAAGTAGCGATTAAAAATATGGAAGCGTATAATAATCTAACTTCTAGATTAAATGATAAAATTGAGTTAACTGAAAATAATAGTAAAATAAAAAATGTTGTATTTATATTAGGGGAATCAACCAATCGTAATCATATGGGCTTGTATGGTTATCCATTACCTAATACCCCTAATCTGCAAAGAATGCAAGATGAGCATAATCTGTATACGTTTAGAGATGTGATTAGCCCTCATTCAACGACAATTGCGGTACTAAGTGAACTGCTTACTTTTTGCCATTTAGAATCGGATAAAAATTGGTATGAATATAATAATATCGTAGATGTCATGAATGCCGCAGGGTATAAAACCTTTTGGTTATCCAATCAAGAAAGTTCAGGCATTTGGGGGAATGTTGCGCAAATTTTCGCTCAACATAGTTCGAAACATGAATTTACAAGGATTCGCGATTCACGCGAAGATTATGGTGTTGTGGATGGCGAGCTATTTCCGCTGATTGATCGTGCAATGCAAGAACGCGCAGATAAGAATTTTTTTGTGATTCATTTAATGGGAGAACACGGTTTGTATTATAATAGATTCCCTTATGCATTTTCTAAGTTTAACAAGGATGATGTACCACTGAATGTAGATGATGATAAAAAGACAATTGTTGCGCAATATGATAATGCAATCTATTATAATGATTACATTGTAAGTTCCATTATTGATAAATTTAAAGATGATGAGACTCTTGTTATTTATGTATCCGATCATGGCGAAGCTGTTTATGATGAGTCTAGTTTTTCTGGGCACATTGAAGAAAATCCAAATCGTCATATGATTGAAATTCCGATGCTTATGTGGGCTTCTGACAAATTTAAAGAACAGTATCCAGAAAAAGTACAACGTATTAGTAAAGCACTAAATAGACCCTATATGACGGATGATATGATTCATACTGTCTTAGATCTCACAGATATTAAGACTGCTGACTATGAAGCTAAGCGTAGTATAATAAACGATCAATTTGATTCAACTCGAAAACGTATTTTTAACAAAAAAGATTATGATTTAGAAATTAAAAATGGTGAAGTTGCAAAAAGCGAATAAATAAGAAATTCAATAGATAATAGGACTGCTACGATTCTTTGTAGCAGTCCTATTTAATTCCGATCACATACTTAATGATTGACAAATTTAATGATAAATATTATTATTAAATACTACGATACCCGTGTGGGGTGTCTTAGATAAGATTTGTATATTTGGATATGCTAACGAATAAAATGTTCCGTATTATTTCGCATTATATTGTGAGAAGGGAATAGAAAAATGAAAAAGAAGTTTGAGGTCACGGGAATGAGTTGTTCAGCTTGTTCGGGACATGTAGAAAAAAATGTACGTAAGTTGTCTGGAATCAAAGAGGTTGTCGTAAATTTACTGACCAATACTATGCAAGTTACTTATGAGGAAAATCTAATTTCAGATAAAGATATTTGTACTGCGGTAGTAGAAGCGGGGTATGGTGCAACTGTCAGTGAAATGCGTTCTAATAAACAAGAAAATCAATCGGAGGAAAAACAAAATATAACACAAATTGAAATCGGTCATATGAAATTTCGTTTATTTGTGTCATTATTTTTTTCCTTGCCTTTGATGTATATTTCCATGTCTCATATGTTTGCTTTGCCCTTGCCGTTATTTTTTCATGGGACAGAAAATGCAATTACCTTTGCATTCACTCAATTTTTATTAACGTTACCCATCGTATACGTGAATCGCAATTATTTTATCTTTGGCTATAAAACCTTAATTAAAGGTGCGCCTAATATGGATGCATTGATTGCGATTGGTTCATCAGCAGCCCTGCTATATGGTGTTTTTGCTATTTATTACATTGGGTATGGTTTAGGTCATCAGGAACTTGGCGTAGTAAGGCGATATGCAGCCGATTTATATTTTGAGTCAGCAGCGATGATTTTAACGTTGATTACCTTTGGTAAATTTCTTGAAATCAAATCAAAAGGGAAAACTTCAGAAGCCATTACGAAAATGCTGAATCTTACGCCTAAGACTGCTGTAGTTTTGCGTGATGAACAAGAGGTTGAATTGCCCATTGAAGAAGTGATCGTAGGAGATATTGTTTTTGTAAAGCCTGGGCAAAGTATTCCGGTTGATGGTACTGTGGTAATGGGAAGCTCGTTTGTTGATGAAGCGGCGATTACGGGAGAAAGTATACCCGTTGCCAAACAAAAGGATGATAAAGTAATCGCGGCTACGATGAATAAAATGGGGGCACTCAAAATTGTAGCGGCGAAGGTTGGCAATGATACAACACTAGCCCAGATTATTCAATTGGTAGAAGAAGCAAGCTCAAGTAAAGCACCAATCGCAAAACTAGCCGACCAGATTAGTGGGCTTTTTGTACCAGTGGTTATTGCGATTTCCGTACTAGCGACACTTGGATGGCTAATGGTGGGAGCAACATTTGATTTTGCCTTGTCGATTGGTATTGCGGTACTCGTGATATCCTGTCCATGCGCACTTGGATTGGCCACACCGGTTGCGATTATGGTTGGTACAGGAAAAGGTGCGCAGCAGGGGATTTTAATAAAATCGGCCGAAAGTTTAGAAACAGCACATAGAGTGGATACCGTTGTTTTGGATAAAACAGGTACGATTACAGAAGGAAAACCAAAAGTAACCGATTGTATTTCTAATGCAACGATTACGGTGCAAGAACTACTAAAGATTGCGGCTTCGCTTGAAAAGCAATCAGAACACCCATTATCGATTGCGGTTGTAGAACATGCTGCTAGGCAAGCAGTTGTACTTTCACCAATTGATGAATTTCAAGCAGTTATGGGACAAGGGATTCGCGGGAAAATCGCTGGGACGCAGTATTTTGCTGGCAATGTAAAATATATGCAGGAAAATACTATTATGCTGGGGTCGTTTGTAACAAAAGGTGATGCCTTTGCTGAAAGTGGCAAGACACCACTTTATTTTGCAAATGATAAAGAAGTTATAGGAATTATTGCGGTTGCTGATACGGTAAAACCAACGAGTAAAGCAGCAATCAAACAATTGCTAGCCCAGGGGCTTGAAGTTATTATGCTGACTGGCGATCATCAACGTACGGCTGAAGCGATTCAAAAAGAAGTGAATGTTTCAAAGGTAATTGCCGAAGTTTTGCCACAAGATAAAGAAAGTGTGATTCGTGTTTTACAAGAGCAAGGGAAGAAAGTCGCAATGGTTGGGGATGGTATCAATGATGCACCTGCTCTGGTTAGAGCCGATGTAGGGATTGCAATTGGCGCTGGTGCTGATATTGCGATGGAATCAGCGGATATCGTATTGATGAAAAGTGATTTACTTGATGTAGTGACTGCAATTGCCCTTAGTAAAGCAGTGATAAAAAATATTAAGATAAATTTATTTTGGGCATTTTTTTATAATATTATTGGAATTCCGCTTGCTGCAGGGGTGTTTTATACATTCTTAGGCTGGAAGCTAAATCCAATGATTGGTGCTGCAGCGATGAGCCTGAGCTCAGTATGTGTTGTATCCAATGCGTTGCGCTTAAAGTTATTTAAGCCATACCGGGAAGAAGAAAAGGTTGAGGAACAAGTAAGTTTTATAAATTTAAATCAAATAGAAAAGGAAGAAGAAAAAATGAAAAAAGTTATAAGTATTGAAGGTATGATGTGTAATCATTGTAAGAAAAACGTAGAAAAAATTCTAAGCGAACTTGATGGCGTGGAAACTGTAGTAGTGGATTTAGATGGGAAAACTGCGACAGTAGAAAGTTCTAAAGAAGTAAGTGATGCGTTATTGACGCAAACTATTGTCGATGCTGACTATCAAGTAGTATCTATTAAATAGTCGGTTTGGAGGGCGAATCTATGAAAGCTGATCTTGGCAAGGTCAACCGTCTTTTAAAGACCGCAAGAGGTCAGATTGATGGTATATTAAAAATGGTTGAGGAAGATCGTTATTGCATTGATATTTTTAATCAAGTATTGGCAACTCGGTCGTTACTAAACTCAGTGAACAAAGAAATTATGCATGGACATATGGAGCATTGTGTAAAGCAAGCCTTTGAAGAAGGCAAAGAAAAAGAAAAAATCGAAGAAATTTTAGCAATTATGGACAAATTAGCAAAATGAAGAGAAGGAGGTTATTACCAAAGGGTGATAGCTTCTTTTTATTTGCTCAAAAAAGCGAGTCATAGTAAAATGAAAGCAGATTGTAATTTTTGAACGGAAGAGGTTGGAGTTAAATGAATACATTACCTAATATAAAGATATTGGCTATGGGAGGAACGATTGCTGGAAGTGCTGCGGATTGTGCAGATATGACAGGTTATCAAGCGGGGGTACTCAGTATAGAACTATTACTTGCAGCAATACCGCAAATTAAACAGTACGCTCGAGTAGATGGGCAGCAAGTTTGTGATATCGATAGTTGCAATATGACGGAAGATATTTGGTTTCAATTGGCAGACAAAGTGAATACGCTACTGGTGGATGAAGCGGTTGATGGTGTCGTTATTGCCCATGGAACCGATACGTTAGAAGAAACAGCGTACTTTTTAAATTTAGTCATAACAAGTGAAAAACCTGTTGTGTTGGTTGGTGCAATGCGACCGGCAACGGCGATGAGCGCAGATGGCCCCATTAATTTGTTAAATGCAGTTAGATTGGCTGCCAGTAGAGCGGCAGTTGGCAAAGGTGTTTTAGTGGCGATGAATGATGAAATTCATGGTGCACGGGATGTAACGAAGACAAATACAGTAAATGTTAGTACGTTCAAAGCATGGGAATTAGGCGTTTTAGGGTACATGAATAATGGTAAACCGAATTTTTATCGGATGACAACACGAAGACATACAAAAATGAGCGAATTCTCATTGGCTACTTTGACGAGTCTTCCACAAGTAGAGATTGTGTATGCGCATGCGAACCAAAACCGTTGTATCATTGATGCTATTGCTCATGCTGGTGCAAAGGGAATCATTTATGCTGGTATGGGAAATGGCGGTATTCATATAGATGCTGAAGCTGGATTGATCGATGCGGCAAAACAAGGCATTGTTGTTGTACGCAGTTCTCGATGTGGTGCTGGTTGTGTAGTTACTTCTAATAGTAAATGGGAAGAGCTTCAATTTATTAAAGCAGATTCTTTAAACCCGCAAAAAGCTCGTATATTACTAGGGTTGGCTTTAACGAAAACAATGGATGTAGTAGAAATACAGCGTATGTTTGATGAGTATTAAACATAGTATAAATAGAAGGTGAAAACCCCATTTAGCTAATTTATCTAAATGGGGTTAGATTTTAGCAGGAATTGCACTTATTTTGTTGAATTTTTATAATGAAACATATGTACGATAAGGAGCTT
>Ga0316613_10000883_pt1 | contig 21814 bp, 17 predicted proteins | sample OWC_soil_day10_C_2_FD_207647 | JGI IMG/M metagenome (GOLD analysis project Ga0316613, IMG submission 207647) | Wetland soil microbial communities from Old Woman Creek delta, Ohio, United States - OWC_soil_day10_CT_b | ecosystem: Environmental > Terrestrial > Soil > Wetlands | place: USA: Ohio...
ACCGACGTCGGCTACCTCACCGCCGACCCCGGGCTGACGCTTGATGCCGACGCGGTGTTCCTGCAGCTGGCCAGCCAGGTCAAGCTGAAGGCGCCGCGCCACCTGGTGACCGCGCCCTTCGTGCTGCACCGGCGGCTGCTGGCGCACATCCACCAAGTGTCGCAGGCCGCGCGGCAGGGCGCGCCGGCGCGCATCGTGGCCAAGGTCAATGCGCTGACCGACCCGGCGCTGATTCACGCGCTGGTCGCCGCCGGCCAGGCCGGCGCAGAGATCGACCTGATCGTGCGCGGTGCCTGCATGCTGCCGCCCGGCGTGCCCGGCCTGACGGACCGCATCCGGGTGCGCTCGGTGGTCGGCCGCTTCCTCGAACATTCGCGCGTGCTGTACTTCCGCTGGGGCGAGGGCAGCGACGACGAGGCGCTGTACCTGAGCAGTGCCGACTGGATGACGCGCAACATGCTCGGCCGCATCGAGGTGGCCTGGCCGGTGCGCGACGCCGCGATGCGCCAGCGGGTCATCGACGAATGCCTGGTGCCTTATCTGCACGACACGCTGGATGCCTGGACACTGTCGGCCGACGGCCAATACTGCCGTGTCGGCGAAAAGGGCATCAGCGCGCAGAAGGCGCTGATGCGCCGCTATGAAACCAAAAGGGACTGAGCGCATGGACCTGATCCTGTGGCGCCATGCCGATGCCGGCGAACCGGTTCCTGACCCTGCCGAGGACCTGCAGCGCAAGCTCACGTCCAAGGGCGAGAAGCAGGCCGCGCGCATGGCCGATTGGCTGAACCGCTTCCTGCCGGAGAGCACGCGCGTGCTGGTCAGCCCGGCGCTGCGCTGCCAGCAGACGGCGCAGGCGCTGGGCCGCAAGTTCCAGACGCGCGAAGCGCTGGGTCCGGGCGGCACGGTAGGCAACCTGCTGACGCTGGCGCGTTGGCCGGACCGGCGTGAGCCGGTGCTGATCGTCGGTCACCAGCCGACGCTGGGCCTGACTGCGGCCTCGCTGATGGCCGGCCAGCAGGGTCTGGCCGAAGCTGCCGATACGCCGGCCGCCCATGCCACACCGGCCTGGTCGGTGCGCAAGGGCGCGGTCTGGTGGCTGCGCCACCGCGAGCGCGGCGGCGTGGCCGAGGTGGTGCTGGTGTCGGCGCGCTCGCCCGACAACCTGTAGCCGTCAGCGCGGCAGGACGAGCTTCAGGCTGCCCTGGCGCGACCAGGCTTCGGCTTCCTCGCGCAGCAGGTGCAAGGTGCGCGGGTTGTTCTCGGCCCAGGCGGGCCCAAAGACCAGCAAGGCCTTGTCATTGTCGCGCTTGATCTGCAGCGCACGGGTGTCGATGGCGCCGCGCGCATGGCACTTGATGACCGCCAGCCGCAGGCACAGCGCTTGCCACGCGAACTGCGGGTTGGCCAGGCCCAAGTCCAGCTTGCGCAGGCCACCGCGCTGGCCCAGCACCAGCTCGCTGATGCGCCGCTGCTGGCTCTGCGAGAAACCGGCCGCATCGACATTGGCCACCAGGTAGGCGCTGTGGCGGTGGTGGTCGTGGTGCGACACCATCTGCCCCACTTCATGCAGGTCGCAGGCCCAGCCCAACTCGCGCTGGCTCTCGTCGAGCAGGTCGTCGCCGTCGGCCACCGACTGGTAGAGCTGTTGCGCCAGCGTGCGCACGCGCAGTGCCTGGTCGGTGGCGACGCCGAAGCGCGACTGCAGCTCGCGCACCGACTCGTCGCGCACGTCCTCCGGGTGGGCATGGCGCAGCGCCTCCAGGCGCTCGCGCAGGTCGATGATCACGCCCTGGCGCAAGGCGCCGCGCGCCGGCACCAGGCTGTCGATGCCGAAGTGCGTGGCCAGCGTGTACAGGATGGCCAGCCCGCCGGGCAGCACGGCGCGGCGGTCGACACGCAGCGCCGGCCACAGCAGCCGGTCGGTGTGGCCGGCCTCGATGCAGCCGGCGATGCACCAGCGCAGCCCGGCCGGCGTGATGCGTCCGTCGGTCACGTGGTTGGCAGCCAGCAACTGCGACACCGCGCCGACCGTACCCGACGAGCCCAGCGCCTCCTGCCAGCGCTGCGGCGCAAAGGGCTGCAGCGCCTCTTCCAACTCGGCGCCGGCCGCGATCTGCGCGGCGCGGAAGGCCTGCTCGGACAGGCGGCCGTCGCCGAAGAAGCGCATCGACAGGCTGACGCTGCCGACCTGGAAGGATTCGGCCAGCAGCGGCACGCGCCCCTGGCCGAGGATCATCTCGGTGGAACGCCCGCCGATGTCGATGACCAGTCGCGACGCATCGGTGGGCTGCAGGTGCGACACGCCGGCATAGATCAGCCGCGCCTCTTCGCGCCCGGAGATCACCTCGATCGGGTAACCCAGCGCCTCCTGCGCGCGCACCAGGAAGGCATTGCGGTTGCGCGCCTCGCGCAGCGTCTGCGTGGCCACCGCGCGCACCTGGCGCGGCGTGAAGCCGGCCAGCCGCGCCGCAAAGCGGCGCAGGCAATCCAGGCCGCGCTGCACGGCGGCCTCGGTGAGCATGCCGTCGGCGTCGAGCCCGCCGCCCAGGCGCACGGTCTCCTTCAGGTAGTCGATGCGGCGGTAGCGGCCATGCTGCAACTGCCCGATCTCGAGCCTGAAGCTGTTCGAGCCCATGTCGACGGCGGCAAGCGGACCGGAGAGGACGGGCGGTGGGCTGCGCATGCTTCGATTGTGCCTAGCCTTGGTGGCGCTGGCCGCGCCAGTGCGGTGGGCGCTGCGCCTTCCTAGAATGCCGCGCATTGAGCCCCAGGAGATGGTGTGGACGCCTCCCACCCACAGACGGATGCAGTGACTGACCGCGAAGGCCGAGGACACGGCTAAGGAATGGGGTGGGGCCTCGCAGTCGACGGCATCGAGTGCCAAAGTGGTGTTGTGTCGAACAACCCATGCAGACGGAGACCCCGAAATGAATCGTACGACGTATGGCTTGGACATTGCAGAGAACGTGATGCAGCTTCACTGGGTGGACACCGAGACGGGCGAGATCGGGCGCAAGAAGCTCGTTCGAGCCAAGCTCAGCGAATTCTTCGCTCGGCTGCAGCCGGTGCGCGTGGCGATGGAGGCGTGCGGCAGCGCGCACCACTGGGCGCGGGTGCTGAGTTCTCTGGGTCACCAGGTTGAGCTGCTGCCGGCACGCCAGGTGCGTCCGTTCGTGCGCAGCAACAAGGACGACGCGGCCGATGCCCGGGCGATCTGGGTGGCCGCGCAGCAGTCGGACATTCGACGCGTGCCGCTCAAGAGCGTGGCCCAGCAGGCGTCGCTGGCGCTGCATCGCAGCCGGCAGCACTGGGTGAGCGTGCGCACGGCCACGATCAACGCGCTGCGCGGAACGCTCTACGAGTTCGGCGTGACTCTGGCCGGGGGCAAGCATGCGGGACTGAAGGCGTTGACGACCCATCGAGCGGAGATCGACGCGAAGATCCCGGCGACGATTCAACGGCTCATCGACGGGCAACTCGCCACGCTCAAGGAGATCGGGCGGCGAATCGACGAGCTCGAGGCGGAGATCGGCGTGCAGCAAGAGCAACTGGAGGAGGCTGCGAAGCTGCGCAAAGTGCCGGGAATCGGGCTGCTGGGCGCCACGGCGCTGGCAGCCACGCTGGGCGATGGCGGCGCCTGGAAGAGCGGGCGGGAGTTCTCGGCCAGCCTGGGCTTGGTGCCGGCGCACAGCGGCACAGGCGGCAAGGCACGAGTGGGGCACCTGAGCAAGCGCGGTGACCCTTACCTGCGCACGCTGCTTATCCACGGCGCGCGAGCTGTGATCGCACGCGCCAAGCACAAGCCGAAGTGGCTCGAACAACTGCTGGCACGCCGGCCGATGAACGTGGCGGTGGCGGCGCTGGCCAACAAGATGGCACGCACGACCTGGGCGCTGGTGGCGCACGGGCGGGAGTACCAACGGGAGTGGAAGAGCACTCCGCCCAAGGGCTGCACCGCGCAAGCGGCTGCAGCGTAGATCAACCGAAACTGAAGGAGTGGAAGCCGCAAAGAGTGCGTGAGTCGAGTCGATGAAGTGATGGTGAAGCGGTCGGACCGCGGGTCGGGTAAAGCTGAATGCCTGTCAGGACAGCTTCGTGCGAAGTCCAAACCGGAGATGAGCACCGACCCCGCGAACGACCATCAAGGCCAGCAGCGGGCTTGGCCCGGACTGCATCCACAGGCCGGATATAAGACCGCAGTCATTACCGCCAAGTCAGAACTTCAAGAACTCGCTTGCCACACGGGAGGCGTCCATATAAGACAGGCATGGACTTCCAACACAGCGAGCGCGCCGCCAGGTTGCGCCAGCAGATCGATGACTTCATGGACCGGCATGTGTTCCCGGCCGAGCACCTGTACCGCGAGCAGGTGCATGGCAGCGATGCGGCGGCGCGCTACCGCACGCCGCCGGTGGTGCAGCAGCTGAAGGCGCTGGCGCGCGAGCACGGGCTGTGGAACCTGTTCCTGCCCGGCTCGCACGGCGCCGGGCTTTCCAACCTGGAGTACGCACCGCTGGCCGAATCGATGGGCCGGGTGCTGTGGGCGTCGGAGGTGTTCAACTGCTCGGCGCCGGACACCGGCAACATGGAGGTGCTGGCGCAGTACGGTACGCCCGAGCAGCAGGCGCAATGGCTGCAGCCGCTGCTGGAAGGACGCATCCGCTCGGCCTTCTCGATGACCGAGCCCGAGGTGGCATCGAGCGACGCCACCAACATCCGCTGCAGCATCCGCCGCGACGGTGACTTCTATGTCATCGACGGGCGCAAGTGGTACACCTCCGGCGCGCTCAACGAGGACTGCGAAGTCCTGATCGTGATGGGCCAGAGCGCGCCCGACCATGCCGATGTGCACCAGCGCCAGTCGATGATCCTGGTGCCGCGGCGCACGCCGGGCGTGCGCATCGTGCGCGACATGAACGTCTTCGGCTACGACGACGCGCCGGTGGGCCACCCGGAGATCGTCTACGACAACGTGCGCGTGCCGGTGAGCAATATGCTGCTCGGTGAAGGTCGCGGCTTCGAGATTGCGCAGGGCCGCCTGGGCCCAGGGCGCATCCACCACTGCATGCGGCTGATCGGCTGTGCGCAGCGCGCGCTGGAGCTGATGTGCCGCCGCGCCACGCTGCGCGTGGCCTTCGGCCGGCCGCTGGGCGAGCACGGCTCGGTGCGCGAGGACATCGCGCATGCGTACAACGACATCGAGCAGGCGCGGCTGCTGACGCTGCGCGCCGCCGACAAGATGGACCGCGAAGGCAACAAGGCCGCGCGCGATCTGATCGCCGCGGCCAAGATCGTCGTGCCGGCGATGGCCGCGCGCGTGATCGACCGCGCGATGCAGGTCTTCGGCGGCGCCGGCGTGTCGCAGGACACCTTCCTGGCCGAGGCCTATGCCTACGCGCGCTTCATGCGCATGGGCGACGGACCCGACCAGGTGCACCTGTCGGCGCTGGGCAAGGTCTTGATCAAGCGCCACGGTGCACAGGCCACACCGGCCAATGCCCAGGCGCAGCCGCGTGCGCGCTCGGCCGCGTCGCTGTTCCCGCCGCAGGCATGAGTGCCAACCCCTTCAGGCAGTCGGACGTCCGATGAACCAAGCCGCCACGCGCAGCGAAGCTGGTGTGGGGGCGGCCGAAGGAGCGAATGAGAATTTGGCTGAGCGGAGTCGAATGCCCCGCCGCCGGCTTTGCCCCGGCGCGCGCCAATGCGCCACGCACATTTCAGTCGCTCACTGCAGCCGCTCCAAGCGGTCCCAGCCCATCGGCACGTACGCCACGACAGACGAAGGCGTCGTGGTGACCGCAGGTCGCGGCCTTGTGCCGCCTCGACTACTTGCCAGCAGCCTTCTTGACGTGCTGTACGGTCACGGCCATGGCTTCGGTGTAGACCGCCTCGACCTGGTCGCCCACCTTGACCAGCTTCAGCTGCGAGGGGTCGACCGTCACGTCGACGCTGTTGCCCTTGGGGCCGCGCAGCGTGATGACGTTCTCCTTGGCGTTGACCGCGGTGACGTTGGCCATCACCACCACCTGCCGCGCGGCCGAGCCGCCGGCCACCGCGCCGGCCGGCGCCGGAGCCGAGGCGGCCTGCGACGTGCCCGAGCGGATGCTGCCCGGGCCCTTCAGCTCCAGTGTCAGCGCGCGCAGGTATTCCACGGTGACCAGGTCGCCGACGCGGATCTGGTCGAAGTTCTTGGCCTCGGGCGGTACCACCACGTCGACGATCTTGCCCTTGGCGCCCTTGAGCGTGGCGGTGCGCGTGGCCGGGTCCAGCGCCACCACGGTGGCGGTGACCGTGACGGTGCCGGCGACGCCACCCTTGCCCGGCGCGCTGGCGGCGACGACTGCGGCCACCGGCGGCTTGGCTTGCTGGGCGAAGGCCAGCGGGCTGAAGGCGCAAGCGAGCGCCAAGGTCAGGACGATGCGGTGTTTCATGGAAGCCTCATTGGTGATTGACGGATCGGCATGGCCTCTGCCATGCCGAAGGGCGCGTATTTGACCATGCGCGACTGACGCGGACCGCCGGCTAAGATGTTCGCGCCACCGTCTGCCGCGAGGACGTCTCATGGACCACCCCTTTGCCGAACTGATCGACCTGCGCACCGAGGAACAGCGCGACGGCCACAGCCGGCTGTCGCTGGTGGTGGCGCCGACCCACCTGAACCCGCACCGGGTGGTGCACGGCGCGGTGCTCTATGCGCTGGCGGACACCGGCATGGGAAGCGCGCTGTACCCGTCGCTGGTAGAAGGTGAGATCTGCGCCACCATCGAAATCAAGATCAACTACTTCAAACCGGTGAGCACGGGCACGCTGAACTGCATCACCCAGGTGGTGAACCGCGGGCGCACGGTGGCCAACCTGGAGTCCCGCCTTTTCGTCGGCGACACACTCGTCGCGCAGGCCAACGGCAACTACGCGATCTTCAGGCCGCGCACGCGGTACAGCGGCGCCTGAGCCCGGCCGACTATTTGCTGGCGGCCACCTTGGCGTCGCTGACGGCGCCGTACACCAGCCCGCGCAGCGCGGCGCGGTGCGCCTCACGTTGTTTCGGGCTTTGCATCATGTAGACGACGAACAGGTCGTTGGCCGGGTCCACCCACATGTAGGTGCCGCCGGCGCCACCCCAGTAGTACTCGCCCACAGCGCTGTCGCGCTTGCCTTCGGCGGGCGCGATGCGCACCGCGAAGCCCAGGCCGAAGCCGTAGCCCGCGCCGGGCAGGTACAGCGCGGTGCGCGCTACCTGCGGGCCGAGCTGGTCGCGTGTCATCTCCTTCAGCGTCGCGTCGCCGAGGTAGCGTTTGCCGTCGAGCTGGCCGCCGCCCCGCAGCATCAGCAGGAAGCGGGTGTAGTCGGTGGCCGTGCTCAGCAGGCCGCCGCCGCCGGACTCCATCGCCTTGGGCACGCGCGGGTCGAAAAGCGAGCTGTGGGCCGTGATGCCGTCGCCGGGGAAGGGCTCGGCCAACCGCGCCTGGCGCCCGGCATCGGTGACGTAGAAGGCGGTGTCGTTCATGCCCAGCGGGTCGAACAGCCGCACCTTCAGGAACTGGCCCAGGCGCTGGCCCGAGACCACCTCGACGACGCGCCCGAGCACGTCGGTGGAATTGCTGTAATCCCAGGTGCTGCCGGGTGGGTAGGCCAGCGGCATCCGCGCGATGGCTTCGGCGAACTGAGCGTTGCTGATGTCGCCCTCCGCGCCGATGCGCGCGTCGCGATAGGCCTGCTTCACCAGGCCCTGGCCGAAGAAGCCGTAGGTCAACCCGGAGGTGTGGCGCAGCAGGTCGCGCACCGTCATCGGCCGCTGCGCCTCCACGATCTCCAGCGTCTTGCCGCCCGCCGCGTCGACCTTCTCGACGCCGACCTTGACGGCGGCGAAGGCAGGAATGTAGGTGGACACCGGCGCGTCCAGATTCAGCTTGCCTTCTTCCACCAGCATCATCGCGGCGACGCTGGTCAGCGGCTTGGTCATCGAATAGATGCGGAAGATGTCGTCGACCTTCATCGGCGCGGCCAGCGACGGGTCGCGCTGGCCCACGGCATCGACATAGACCGGCTTGCCGCCGCGAACGACCATGACCACCGCGCCGGGGATCTTCTTCGCCGCCACCTCGGCACGCATCCAGTCGCCGATCATCGCCAGGCCGTCGCTCGACAGCCCGACCTGGTCGGGCTTGGCGTCGGCAAGGGCCTGCGCGCCGGCCTGTTTCGGACTGCCGATCAGGCTGCAGGCGGCAAGGCCGAGCGCCACAGCCAGGGCGAGACGCCGCAGGGGTGCGGCGAGTGAGGTGAGATGGGTCATGCGACGCTACCTGGGCGCAGTGAAGGCCCGGTCGCGGCGGATGTTGGGCTCGACACCCTTGCGCGTCAAGCCGGGGTTTGCCGGCGTCGAGCATCAAGCCTCGCTGGATGAAGCCTGCTCCTGTCGGCCTTCGAGCGCCTCGTGCGCGCAATTCAGCAGGCCTCGCCAGCCCTTGCCACGGTCCATCTTGCAAGACGCCCAGAACCTGCTCGATGCCCAGGCCGCGGCTCATTGCCGAGGGCTTGCGAACCGGCACCCAAGGCGCGCAGTCACTGCCTGCCAGCAGCCTTCGCACCAGGAGGCAGCAGCGTTGTCCATGGGCGCAATTTGCGTTCGAGGGGTGAGCACCCGGTCGCCCAGAACAACCTGCCCTTCGCGCGATTCGGGCTGGGTGGCGCGCACCGATATAGTGCTTTAATGGGTTCGACCCGCGCTATCGTGTTCACCTCTCGCACCGGACCTGCTCTCATGACCAAGACCCGCAAGCCCACGCCCAGCACGCAGGACTTCGATCGCGAGTTCCGCGCGCAGGTGGCGCAAATGACCGCCGGGCTCGCGCCGACGGCGTTCACCACGGCCTGGGCCGACTGGGCGATGCATCTGGCGTTGTCGCCGGCGAAGCAACGCGAGCTGTACCAGCATGCGATGGAGCGCGCGCAGGACACCTGGGCCTTCGCGTGGCGTGCCCTGGCCGGGGCGCCGGTGTCGCCGACCGAGAGCTTTGCCGGCAACCCCGACCGACGCTTCGACGCGCAGGACTGGACGCAGTTTCCGTTCAACGTCTACGCCCGCGCCTACCAGAACAACATGGCCCTGATGAACGAAGCCGTGAGTGACGTCGGCGGGGTCACCGACTATCACGCCCAGCTGATGGAGTTTGCGGTGCGCATGCTGCTCGATGCGAGCTCGCCGTCGAACTACCTGGCGTCGAATCCCGAGGTGCTGGCGCTGACGCAGTCGGAGCAAGGGCAGAACCTGGTGCGTGGCTTCGAGAATCTGGTCGAGGACCTTCAGAACACGCTGAAAGGCAGCGCGCCGGCGGGCACCGAGGAATTCGAGGTCGGCAAGACCGTCGCCGTGACCGCTGGCAAGGTGGTGTTCCGCAACGAGCTGATCGAGCTGATCCAGTACCAGCCGACAACTCCGTCGGTGCACGCCGAACCGGTCCTGATCGTGCCGGCCTGGATCATGAAGTACTACATCCTCGACCTGAGCCCGCGCAATTCGATGGTGAAGTACCTGGTCGAGCAGGGCCACACCGTGTTCATGATCTCGTGGAAGAACCCTGACGAGAAGGACCGCGACATCGGCATGGATGACTATGTCGACAAGGGCTTTCATGCCGCGCTCGACGCCGTCACCACCATCGTGCCCAAGCGCAAGGTCCACGCGGTGGGTTACTGCATCGGCGGGACCTTGCTGGCGATCGGGGCGGCAGCGCTGGCGCGTGACAAGGACGAGCGGCTGGCCTCGATCACGATGCTCGCCGCGCAGACCGACTTCTCCGAGCCGGGCGAGCTGGCCTTCTTCATCAATCCCAGCCAACTGGCCATGCTCGAAGCCACGATGCACCGCAAGGGGGTGCTCGAGAGTCGGCAGATGGGTGGCGCGTTCGCCCTGCTGCGAGCCCAGGATCTGGTGTGGCGGCCCATCGTCAACCAGTACCTGAAGGGGCAGCGCGATCGGATGATCGATCTGATGGCCTGGAACGCCGATGGCACGCGCATGCCCTGGCGCATGCACACCGAATACCTCTATCGCCTGTACCTCGACAACGAGCTGGCGACGAACCGCCTGCCGGTCGCCGGCAAGCTGATCAGGCTGTCGGACATCAGCGTGCCGATGTTCGTCGTCGGCACCGAAGCCGATCACGTCGCGCCGTGGAAGTCGGTCTACAAGGTCGACAACCTCGTGCGCTCGGACGACCTCACCTTCTTGCTGACCTCCGGCGGCCACAACGCGGGGATCGTGGCCGGCCCGGTCCATCCCAAGCGGCACTACCGCATTCGCAGGCGCCGCCTGGCTGACCCGCACCTGGCGCCAGAGGACTGGATGGAGGCGGCGGCGCAACATGAGGGCTCCTGGTGGCCGGCATGGCAGCGCTGGCTCGTGGCGCATTCCAGCGGCAAGAGCAAGCCTGCCGCAGTGGGAGCGCCGCAAAGGGGCTATCGCGTCATTGACGACGCACCCGGCCAGTACGTGCGGCAGCGGTAGCGAAGGCGAACGCGGAGCGGGGTCTCTCCAGCCGCTGGACGTCCTGGCAGACCGTCAGCGGGCGGCGAGCGCGAATCGCGATTCGTCGGTGCGCAGCACTCGTCCGTCTGCGATCAGCTCGTCGAGATGCTGCGAGATCGAGCGTGCCTCGGCGCAGCCGACCCACAGGTCACTGGCTTCGGGCGGGTAGAGCAGACGTTGCCCGACCAACTGCTCCAAGCTTTGCGGGCCGGCGGCCAGCATCTGCAGCAGCCGGGCCTCGCGTTCGTCGATGCGGCCGGCAAAGGCTTGCAGCAGGGCGTCGAACTGCGCCTGGTCGTCGATCACGCCCTTGTGGTGCGAGGTGATCCACACCGAGGCCGGCAAGTCGGCCAGGCGCTGCAGGCTGCGTCGGAAGTCGGTCAGGCTGGAGGTGGCATCGCCGTAGTAGGGGCCGAAGCTGGACAGGTCGAAGTCGCCGATGAAGGCTATGCCTTGCGGCTCGACCCGCAGTACGCAATGGCCGGCGGTGTGCCCCGGTAGGTGCACGGCGCGCACGCGCACGCCGCCCAGCTCCCACACCTGGCCGTCGGCATAGCCGGTGGCATCGGGCCGTGGGCGGTAATGGAAGTCGACCTCGATCTTGCGCCGCAGGTCGTCGAGCACCTGTGGCGGGTAGCCGTAGTGGCGGCTCAGGCCCGGCCAGCTGCGCGCCGCGTCGAGATCGGCTTCGTGGACCTGCACCAGGGCTTTCGGCAGCCGGTGCAGGCCGGCCATGTGGTCCTCGTGCACGTGGCCCAGGATCACCAGGTCCGCCGCGTCGAGTGCCGGGCCGATGTGGTTGGCCACCTGGGGTGTGTCGAAGGCCACCAACGTGTCGCTGCCGCGCACGAGCACCTGGTTGCCGTCGGGGTACTTGCCTGACTTCTCGCCGAAGTAGACGGTGACCGGGCCGCGTTGCCAGGTCGTACGGGTGGCGTCGGCCATCTCAGGCATGGGCCAGCGCGGCGAACTTGCGGCGGTGCCAGTCGGCGTCGCCGAAGCTGCTGTCGATGACCATCAGCCGTTTCATGCAGTGGCCGACCGCGAGTTCGTCGGTCATGCCCATGCCGCCGTGCATCTGGATGGCTTCGCCGCCGATCAGGCGGCCGCACCTGCCGACCATCACCTTCAAAGCCCGCAGGTCGCGCTCGGCCTCGACACTGCCCTCGTCGGCGGAACACACCGCGCGGTACAGCAGCGAGCGCGTCTGCTCCAGCGCGGTGTACATGTCCACCAGCCGGTGCTGCAGCGCCTGGAAGCTGCCGATGGTCACGCCGAACTGCTTGCGCGTCTTGACGTAGTCGAGCGTGGTGGCCTGCAGCACCTGCATGATGCCTAGGGCTTCGGCACACAGCGCCAGCGTCGCGTCGTGCACCGTGTCGCGCAGCGGCGCAAAGCCTTCGCCCGGTGCGAAAAGCAATTGCGACGCTGCCACCCGCACCTCGCGCAAGCGCAGGTTCGCGACCCATTGGCCGTCCATCAGCTGCAGCACCGTGCGCTCGACACCGGGGGCCTCGGCGTCCAGGCGCACCAGGCTGATGCCGGCCTCGTCAAAGCGGCCGCCGCTGCTGCGCGCGCTGACGATCAACTGGTCGGCTGCGGCGCCATTGAAGACCAGCGCCTTGGCGCCGTTCAGCACGTAGCCGTCGCCCGCGGGCCGCAGCAAGGTCTGCACGTCGGCCAACTCGTGGCGGCTGTCGCGTTCCAGGCAGGCCAGCGCGCCGAGCACACTGCCGTCGATGATCTTTGGCACCCATTCATCGCGCAAGGCGCCGCTGCGCTGAATCAGGCCGCCGAACAGCAGCACGGCGGGCAGGTAGGGCTCCAGCACCAGGCCCTTGCCGAGTTGCTCCACCAGCAGCATCGTGCCCAGCGCGCCGCCGCCCAGGCCGCCGAGTGCGTCGTCGAAGGGCAGGGCCAGCCAGCCCAGCTGCGCCATCTCGCGCCAATGCTCGCGGCTGAAGCCGGGCGCTTGCGCTGCCAGCTTGCGGCGTGCGTCGAAGGGGTAGCGCTGCTGCACCCAGCGCGCCACGCTGTCCTGCAGCGCGGCATCGTCTTCGGACAGGTCGAAGTTCATCGTTACAGCCCCAGTACGGCCTTGGCCGTGATGTTCTTCTGCACCTCGTTCGAGCCGCCGTAGATGGTGCTGGCCCGGCCGTACATGAAGGCGCGCCGCGCCTCGTCGCCGAAGTCGTGGCCGATGGCCTGCGCGTCCAGCGCACCGGGCAGCACCGCGCCGTAAAGCCCGGCCATGTCCATCATCAGCTGCTGGATGGCCTGCTGCACCTCGCTGCCCTTGATCTTCAGCAGCGAGCTTTCCGCCCCGGGCCCCTTGCCCTTGGAGGCCTCGAACAGCGCGCGCAGCTCCATCGTCTCCAGTGCCATCAGTTCGATCTCGATGTCGGCCAGCCGCGCCTGGAACAGCGGGTCGTCGAGCAGTGGCTTGCCGGCGCTGGTTTCGCGGCGCGCCAGCTCGCGCAGCCGATGGATCCGTCGCTTGGAGTCGCCGACGCCGGCGATGGCCGTGCGCTCGTGCGCGAGCAGCGACTTGGCGTAGGTCCAGCCCTTGTCCTGCTCGCCGATGAGGTTGGCCACCGGCACGCGCACATGGTCGAAGAACACCTCGTTGAGGCTGTGCTCGCCGTCGATCGAGATGATCGGGCTGATGCGGATGCCCGGCGTCCTCATGTCGATGAGCAGGAAGCTGATGCCGTCCTGCCGGCGTGCCGAGGCTTCGGTGCGCACCAGGCAGAACATCCAGTCGGCATGTTGCGCGTAGGTGGTCCAGATCTTCGAGCCGTTGACGATGTAGTGGTCACCGGCGCGCTCCGCGCGCGTCTTCAGCGCCGCCAGATCGGAGCCTGCGCCCGGCTCGGAGTAGCCCTGGCACCACCAGTCCTGCCCGCGCAGGATGCGCGGCAGGAAGCGCGCCTTCTGCTCCTCGCTGCCGTACTTGATGATCACCGGGCCGACCATCTTCAGACCGAAGGGCAGCACGTCGGGCGCGCCGATCGCCGAGCGCTCGGTTTCGTAGATGAAGCGTTGGGTGGGAGTCCATTCGCAGCCGCCGTAGGACTTCGGCCAGCCCGGCGCGACCCAGCCGCGTTCGAACAGCCGCCATTGCCATTCCACGATGGCCTGCGGGTAGCTGGCGTCGTCGTCGATACGCGCGGCCAGCTCCGGCGTCCAGGCCTGCTGCAGGAAGGCGCGCACTTCGGCGCGAAAGGCGTTTTCCTCGTCCGAGAAACGGATGTCCAAGGGATGCTCCTTCAGTGGGCGGTGCGTTGGTACCAGGCCACGCCGTCGGCATCGATGTCGCGCTTCACCTCGCCGCGCTGCAGCAGGTAGTTGAGGCAGGCCAGGCTTTCGCCGGTGGCCAGGTTCAGCAGCCCGGCGTCGCCTTCGCCGATGGCACGCGCAAAGAGCGCGGCGAAGACATCGATCGCCCGCTTGGGCTCGGCCAGCGACTTGCGCAGCCGCGCCAGCGTGCGCAGCTGCGTGGCGGCCAGGTAGTCCAGCCGCGCATGCAGGCCACGGAAGACCTCGTTGTGCGACGGCAGCACCAGCACGTCGTCCGGCACCTGCGCCTTGATCTTGGCCAACGAGGCCAGCCAGTCGGCCATCGGGTTCTCGTCGGGCTCGGTCGGGTGCACCGACACGTTGGACGAGATGCGCGGCAGCACCTGGTCTCCCGAAATCAGCAGCTTCAGCTCCGGGCAGTGCAGGCAGGCATGCTCGGGCGAATGGCCGGTGCCGACGATCACGCGCCAGTCGTGCCGGCCGATGCGCAGCACTTCACCATCGCCAATGCGCCGGTAGCTGTCGGGCAGCGCATGGATGCGCTTGCCGAAGTTGCCGAAGCGCGCGCGGTAGTTCTCGATGGCGGCGTCGCTCCAGCCGGCGCGGTGATAGAAGACGATGCCGTCGTCCGGCGCCTCGCGACCGGTGTCGGCGGTGAGCACGCGGCAGTGCAGGTACTCCAGCCGCGTCATCCACAGCCGGCATTTGAACTTCTTGGTCAGCCAGCCGGCCATGCCGACATGGTCTGGGTGCATGTGGGTGACGAAGATGCGGCTCAGGCTCTTGCCGTGCGTGGCCTGCGTGAACAGCTGGCGCCAGGCGGCCAGCGTCTCGTCGGTGCGCATCCCCGTGTCCACCACCGCCCAGCCATCGTCTTCCTCGATGCCCCAGATGTTGATGTGGTTCAGCATCATCGGCAGCGGCATGCGCATCCACACCACTCCGGGCGCCACCTCGAGCGCCGCCCCCGGCTCGGGCGGCTGCTCGAAGGGGTAGACCAGCGTGGGTTTTGGCAGCCGGTCGCGCTCAGCAGCGATCTCAGTCATCGAGGCGTCCTTGCGAAGTGCTCAGCGCATCAAGCGGCCGCCGCGGATCCGGCTTTGCCGGTCCGCCAGCGGCGCCCCCTTGAGGGGGAGCGCCGAAGGCGCTGCGGGGGTGGGCCAATTTATCGCGGCGCCATGCGGATGGCGCCGTCGATGCGGACGGATTCGCCGTTCATGTAGCCGGTGGTCACCATGAACTCGGCCAGTGCGGCGTACTCGTCGGGTTGGCCCAGGCGCTTGGGGAAGGGCACCGACGCGGCCAGCGCGTCCTTGACGTTGTCGGGCAGGCCGGCCAGCAGCGGGGTCTCGAAGATGCCCGGCAGGATGGTGTTGACGCGGATGCCCTCGGTCATCAGGTCACGCGCGATCGGCAGCGTCATGCCGACGATGCCGGCCTTGGAGGCCGAGTACGAGGCCTGGCCGATCTGGCCGTCCTGCGCCGCCACCGACGCGGTGTTGACGATGGCGCCGCGTTCGCCGTGCTCCAGCGCGGGCAGCGTCATCATGCCCGCGGCGCTCTTGGCGATGCAGCGGAAGGTGCCGACCAGGTTGATCTGGATGATGCGGTCGAAGTTCAAGGTCGGGAAGGCCTTGATCTCGCCGGTCTTCTTGTCGCGGCTGGCGGTCTTGATGGCATTACCGGTGCCGGCGCAGTTGATCAACACGCGCTCCTGGCCGATGGCTGCGCGGGCCTTGGCGAAGCCGGCGTCGACCTGCTCCTCGTTGGTCACGTCGACCTTGCAGAACACGCCGCCGATTTCCTTGGCCAGCGCTTCGCCGGCTTCGGCGTTCAGGTCGAACAGCGCCACCTTGACGCCGTGCTTGGCCAGGCGGCGTGCGGTGGCGGCGCCCAGGCCGGAAGCGCCACCGGTGACGATGGCCGAGATGTCGGAAGAGAGTTTCATGGGGTTGCCTCTATGTGGGGGTGTCACTTGCGCGACGGATCATCCGTGGCGCTCACGCGGTATGCTGCGCCTTCACATTCTGTGCCCGAAAGCGTCGGGTCCCACTGCAAAGGAAACACATCATGGCTGAAGCTTATATCGTCGCCGCCGCCCGCACTGCCGGCGGCAAGCGTGGGGGCCGCGTCTCGGGCTGGCATCCGGTGGACCTGGCCGCGCAGGTGATCGATGCCCTGGTCGAGCGCAGCGGCGCCGATCCGGCGCTGGTGGAAGACGTGATCATGGGCTGCGTGCTGCAGGCGGGCGAGCAGAGCGGCTGCATCGGCCGCATGGCGGCGCTGGCCTCCAAGCTGCCGATGAACGTGCCGGGCGTGACCATCGACCGGCAATGCGGCTCGTCGCAGCAGGCGCTGCACTTCGCCGCGCAGGCGGTGATGTCGGGCACGATGGACTGCGTCATCGCCGCCGGTGTGGAGAGCATGTCGCGCATCCCGATGGCGGTGCTGCCCAAGGTCTACAAGGAAGCGGGCCTCGGCCACTACATGAGCCCGGTCATCAAGGAGAGGTTCCCCGGGCCGCAGTTCAGCCAGTTCATGGGCGCGGAGATGATGTGCGAGAAGTACAAGCTGTCGAAGGACGATCTCGACCGCTTCTCGCTGCAAAGCCATCAGCGCGCCAAGGCGGCGACGCTGGAAGGCGCGTTCAGGGCCGAGATCGTGCCTGTGGCGGTGCGCATGGCCGAAGGCCCGGCGATAGATGGGCAACACGTCGCCGACGAAGGCATCCGCATGGAGGCCACGCTCGAAGGCATCGCCGGCGTCAAGCTGCTGCGCGAGGGCGGCTACATCACCGCGGCCAGCGCCAGCCAGATCTGCGACGGCGCTTCGGGCGTGATGGTCGTCAACGAGAAGGGCCTGAAGGCGCTGGGCGTGAAGCCGCTGGCCCGCATTCACCACATGACGGTGATCGGCGGCGACCCGGTGATCATGCTCGAAGCCCCGCTGCCGGCGACGCACCATGCGCTGAAGAAGGCGGGCATGAAGATCGACGACATCGACCTGTTCGAGGTCAACGAAGCCTTCGCTTCGGTGCCGCTGGCCTGGCTGCAGAACACCGGCGCCGACCCGGCGCGGCTCAACGTCAACGGCGGCGCCATCGCGTTGGGCCACCCGCTGGGCGCGTCGGGAACCAAGCTGATGACCACGCTGGTGCACGCACTGCATGCGCGCGGCAAGCGCTACGGATTGCAGACCATGTGCGAAGGCGGGGGCCAGGCCAACGTCACCATCGTCGAACGCCTGTGAACCAAGAAGGAGCGACGCGATGATTCCCCGCAAGCTGTTCAGCGAAGAGCATGAGAGCTTTCGCGCGTCGTTCCGCAAGTTCCTGGAAAAGGAAGTCATCCCGCACCACGAAGCGTGGGAAGAGCGCGGCTATGTCGACCGCGAGGTCTGGCAGAAGGCGGGGGCCAACGGCTTCCTGTGCCCGAGCATGCCCGAGCAATACGGCGGTTCGGGCGCGGATCGCCTGTACAGCATGGTGATGATGGAGGAGACGGCCAAGGCCCGCACTTCGGGGTTGGGCTTTTCGCTGCACTCGGAGATCGTCGCGCCCTACCTCCTGAAGTACGGCAGCGACGAGCAGAAGGCCAACTACCTGCCGCGCATGGCGCGCGGCGAGATCATCGGCGCGATCGCGATGAGCGAGCCCGGCGTCGGCTCCGACCTGCAATCGGTGAAGACCAGCGCGGTCAAGGACGGCGAGGGCTACTACACCGTCAACGGCGCCAAGACCTTCATCACCAACGGCTGGAATGCCGACCTGGTGATCACCGTGGCCAAGACCAACCCGGCCCTCGGCGCCAAGGGCACGAGCCTGGTGCTGGTGGAGCGCGGCATGCCGGGCTTCGAGCGTGGCAAGCGGCTGAAGAAGCTGGGGCTGAAGGCGCAGGACACGTCGGAGCTGTTCTTCGACAACGTCAAAGTCCCCGAAGCCAACCTGCTGGGCGCCGAGGGCCAGGGCTTTGTCTACCTGATGCAGGAACTGCCCTGGGAGCGCATGCAGATCGCCATCGGCGCCGTGGCTTCGGCGCAGCAGGCGATCGAGGACACGATGGCCTATGTGCGCGAGCGCAAGGTCTTCGGCAATGCAGTGGCCAGCTTCCAGAACACACGCTTCAAACTGGCCGAGATGCAGTCGCAGGTGCAGATGGCGCGGGTCTTCGTCGACCACTGCATGAGCCTGCTGCTGGCCGGCGAGCTGGACGCGCCCACCGCGTCGATGGCCAAGCTCAACTGCACCGACATGGCCGGCAAGGTCATCGACGAATGCCTGCAACTGCACGGCGGCTACGGCTTCATGTGGGAATACCCGATCGCGCGCGCCTATGCCGATACGCGGGTGTCGCGCATCTACGGCGGCACGAACGAGATCATGAAAGAGGTGATCGCACGGTCCATGGGTTTGGGCAAGTAGCGCGCCCATGGAGGCGATCGATGGGCGCATGCCGGTGCTCGTCGGTTGCGGCGATGTCACCGACCTGGACACGTCGGCCGAGGCCGGCCGCTCTCCCTACGACCTGATCGCGCAGGCGGCGCGGCTGGCGCTGCGGGATGCGGGTGCCGCCGGCATCGGCGAGGCCATCGACACGGTGGCGATGATCCGCAGCTTTGCCGACACTTCGCCGCGCTTCGCGACGAAGCTCGGCACCTCGACCAATCCGCCGCGCAGCGTGGCGCAGCGGCTGGGGCTGAACGCTTCTCGCCACATCTACAGCTACAGCGGCGGCAACATGCCGCAGTACCTGCTGAACCAGTTTGCCGAAACCATCGCCCGCGGCGAGATGGACACCGTGCTGCTGTGCGGCGGCGAGGCGCTGCGCACCCAGCATGGGCTGGAACGCACGGGTGCCGCCGGCGTGTGGAACGAGGATCCCGGCGGCACGCCCGAGCTGATCGGCGAAGCGCGCCGGGGCTGGAACGAGCATGAAGAGCTGCACCGCATGCGCGCGGCCATCGTTATGTACCCGCTGTTCGAGAACGCGATCCGCGGCGCGCGCGGGCGCTCGATCGAGGTGCACCAGCAGGCCATCGGCACGCTGATGGCCCGCTTTGCCGCCGTGGCCGCCGCGAACCCGCTGGCCACGCGGCGCCAGGGCTACAGCGCCGAGCAACTGGTGACGGTGAACGACGCCAACCGCTGGATCGGCTTCCCCTACCCGAAGCTGATGAACGCCCATGCCTTCATCGACCAGGCGGCGGCCGTGGTCATGACCAGCGTGGCCACGGCGCGCGAACTCGGCATTCCGCGCGACAAGTGGGTGTTCCTGCACGGCTGTGCCGATGCGCACGACCACTGGTACGTCAGCGAGCGCATCGACCTGCATTCGTCGCCGGCCATCCGCGCCGCGTCGCGCCAGGCGCTGGACATGGCCGGCAAGACGCTGGCCGACATCGACGTGATCGACCTGTACAGCTGCTTCGCTTCGGCGGTGCAGATCGGCTGCCGCGAGATCGGCCTGGCCGAGGACGATCTGCGCGGCCTGACGGTCACCGGCGGGCTGCCCTTCTTCGGCGGGCCGGGCAACAACTACGTGACGCATTCGATCAGCGAGATGATGCGGCGGATGCGCGCGCGGCCCGGCGCTTTTGGCTTGGTGACCGCCAACGGCAACTACGTCACCAAACACTCCTTCGGCGTGTATTCGACCGCAGCGCCGGCCGGGCCCTGGTGGCGTGAGCGCCCGGCGGCGCTGCAATCGCGCATGGACGCGCTGCCGAAGGCGCCGTTCACCGAGACGCCGCAGGGCGAGGCCACCATCGAAACCTATACCGTGATGCACGGCAAGGCGGGACCGGAGTTCGCGGTGGTCTTCGGACGCCTGAACGCCACCGGCCAGCGCTTCATCGCCAACCTGAGCGAGGACCCGGCGGCGCTGTGGGATCTGCAAAATCGCGACAGCCTCGGCCGGCCCGGGCGGGTGACGCAGGCCGAAGGCCGCAATCTGTTCACGCCCCACTGATTCGACAAGGAGACGACACGATGTACCCAGGCAAGTACGCCACCCAGCACCCTGACCGGGCAGCCTTCATCATGGCCAGCACCGGTGAGGCCGTCAGCTATCGCGACTTCGAAGCGCGCAGCAACCGGCTGGCGCACCTGCTGCGTTCACAGGGGCTGCAGAGGCTGGACCACTACGCCATGTTCCTGGAGAACAACAACCGCTTCCTGGAAAGCTGCTCGGCCGGCTACCGCGCGGGGCTTTACTTCACCTGCATCAACAGCTACCTCACGGCCGAGGAGCTGGCCTACATCGTCAAGAACAGCGAATCGAAGCTGCTGATCACCTCGCGCGCCAAGCTGGCGGTGGCGGCCGAGGCGCTGAAGTCCTGCCCGCAGGTCAAGCTGTGCCTGGTGGTGGACGGCAGCCCTGACATGGCCGCACCCTTCCAGGACTTCGCCACCGCCACCGCGGCCTTTCCCGACACGCCGATCGCCGACGAATGGCTGGGCACGGCGATGCTGTACTCATCGGGCACGACAGGCCGGCCCAAGGGCATCCTGCGGCCGCTGCCGGAAGGTCCGCCGACTGAGGCGCTGCCGATCTTCGGGTTCCTGCAGAAGCTGTGGCGCTATCGCGAGGACATGATCTACCTGTCGCCGGCGCCGCTGTACCACTCGGCGCCGAACGCGGCAGTGAGCCTGACGCTGGGCGTGGGCGGCACGGTGATCGTCATGGAGCACTTCGACCCGGAGCAGTACCTGAGCCTGATCGAGAAGTACAAGGTCACGCACAGCCAGCTGGTGCCGACGATGTTCAGCCGTCTGCTCAAGCTGCCGCCGGAACTGCGCAACAAGTACGACCGCTCGACGCTGGAGATCGCGATCCATGCCGCCGCTCCCTGCCCGGTGCAGGTGAAGGAGCAGATGATCGAATGGTGGGGCCCGATCATCCACGAGTACTACGGCGCCACCGAGGGCCTGGGCTTCACCGCCTGCGACAGCGAACAGTGGCTGGCACACAAGGGCTCGGTCGGCAAGGTGATGATCGGCGACCTGCACATCCTGGACGAGAACATGCAGCCGGCGCCCAAGGGCGTGCCCGGTGAGATCTGGTTCAAGACGGCCACGCCCTTTGTCTACTTCAACGACCCCGAGCGCACTCAAGCGACGCGCTCGGCCGACGGCACGATGAGCACGGTGGGCGACGTGGGCTATGTCGACGATGACGGCTTCCTGTACCTGACCGACCGCTCCAGCTTCATGATCATCAGCGGCGGCGTCAACATCTACCCGCAGGAATGCGAGAACCTGCTGATCACCCACCCCAAGGTGGCGGATGCGGCGGTGTTCGGTGTGCCCAACGAGGAGATGGGCGAGGAGGTCAAGGCCGTGGTGCAGCCCGTGCCGGGTGTTGCCGCAAGCCCCGAGCTGGAGGCCGAGCTGATCGCCTTCTGCCAGGCGCACCTGGCCAAGCTGAAGTGCCCGCGCAGCGTGGACTTCATGGACCCGCTGCCGCGGCTGCCCACCGGCAAGTTGTACAAGAAGCCGCTGCGCGAGAAGTACTGGGCGGGGCACAAGTCGCGGATTGTCTGAGACCGCCGACAGCGTCTGATCCCGGCGCCCGAGGCCGCTGCGCATGCATTTGCTGCTGCTCCAGCTCGCGGCGCACCCGGAAGAGATCGCCGCTACCAAGCTGGATCACTGTCTGCCGAATGGAGCCTTCTTCCTGGACTTCAGCCGGCCGCTGGTCCGGCAGCGCTTCTGTGGCGTCTGGAACCGCTGGATTGGCACGACCATGGCCTTGTACGTGCCGGTCATCCACGAGGGCGAGGCTGCCGGCCGGTGCGTGATTGCGGTCGAGCGCGTCGACCCGTACTTCAAGGAACTGCAGCGTCTGTGGCAGGAGCGCCATCCGCTGACCCGAAGCGCGCCCCATCACGTCATCGATGGACTGCGTGTCGAAGCCGACTTCGCCGCGCAGTTCCCCGACGACGCCCGGCAGGCGGCGTCGAACCCGCCCGCGCTACGCCGCCGGG
>Ga0316613_10000885_pt1 | contig 21801 bp, 19 predicted proteins | sample OWC_soil_day10_C_2_FD_207647 | JGI IMG/M metagenome (GOLD analysis project Ga0316613, IMG submission 207647) | Wetland soil microbial communities from Old Woman Creek delta, Ohio, United States - OWC_soil_day10_CT_b | ecosystem: Environmental > Terrestrial > Soil > Wetlands | place: USA: Ohio...
AAGTGTATTCGCTGCGGCACATGCCGCTCTGTCTGCCCGGTATTTCAAGTCTCAGATAATGAAAATACCACAGCCAGAGGCAAGGTTAAGCTGTTAGAAGCTGTTAGTGAAGGAAAATTAACGTTAACCCCTGAACTGCAAGCCAGAATGTCTAAATGCTTATTATGTAAAGCCTGTGCTGTAGGCTGCCCGTCAGGTGTTAAAACAGACGAGCTATTCTTAAGCGCCAGGAGGGCTTTGGCTGCCCAAAACGGTTTGCCATTGGCCAAAAGACTGGCGTTTACCGGCCTGACCTATCGCAAGCTGTTTGATTTGGGACTCAAAATGGGTTCCTTGTTCCAGGGGCTTGTCTTTAAAGATGCTCCTGATGGCAGGGGAAAGCTGGCACGGATTCCCTTGCCTGGCGCCGGACTCGGACAACGGCGAATCATTCCACCACTCGCAACCACACCCTTGCGCAGTCGGGTACCGGAAATCAATACGGTAGCTGCGCCTAAGGCCCGGGTGGCATTTTATACAGGCTGTATGCTCAACTATGTCTATCCCGAATCAGGCGAAGCTATTGTCAAAATTCTTAAGGCTCATAATGTCGAGGTAGTTATTCCAGCCAAGCAAAGTTGCTGCGGCACACCAGCCTTTACCTCTGGCGACTATCAGGTAGGACGATATTTAGCAGAAGAAAACGTTAAGCTGCTTGCAGCCGGCAATTATGATGGTATCATTACTGGATGTGCGTCCTGCGGCGCGGCTTTAAAACACGAATATGGTGCTATTATTGAAGATCCAGAAATAAAACAATTGTGGGAAAATATGTCGGAAAAAGTAAAAGATATAACAGAATTTGTTGTTGGTGAGGGAATCAAGCAGGATTTGCGCGAGGTAAGAGCTAAGATTACTTATCATGATCCTTGTCACCTTGTTAGAGGTATGGGAGTGTCGAAAGAACCACGGCAGCTGCTGCAGGCTCTTCCGGGCGTGGACTATGCCGAAATGAAGGATGCTGCCAAATGCTGCGGCGCAGGTGGTACTTTCAGCATGTCGCACTATGATGTTTCTCGTACTATCAATGATTGGAAGCTAGATAACGCTGAAAAGACGGGAGCCACAATTTTGGCTACCGGCTGTTCGGCTTGTCGGATGCATATTACTGACGGCCTAGGTCAGCGACACAGCCAGATGAAGGTAGTACATACAGCCGAAATTATTGCTAAGGCTTACGGCCTGGATTAGGAGGACGAGAAGATGCAGCAACAAGTGATTGTTGAGCTAAGACGTTTGGTTGGTGCTCAATATGTTATGGATCAGCTAGAAGATCGAATTTGTTACTCATTTGATGCCACCTTCCGAGACTTTCCCCCTGATGTGGTCGTTAAACCAGGTAGTGTGGCTGAGATTGCTGAGATTGTCAAGTTGGCCGGAAGCTACAATGTGCCGATAACGGCTAGAGGGGCGGCCACCGGCTTATCTGGTGGGTCAGTTCCGCTCAAGGGTGGAATTAGTCTTGTTCTCACCCGGCTTAACAAGATTATTGATATTGATACGGCAAACCGGGTGGCTGTAGTGGAGACCGGTGTGATTACCCAGGATTTTGTTAATGCTGTAACCCAGGCTGGGCTCTTCTATCCGCCTGATCCGGCCAGTGCCAAAACTTCAACCATCGGTGGCAATATTGCTGAATGTGCCGGTGGGCCTCGCGGAGTTAAGTATGGCATTACCAGGGACTATGTGCTAGGGATGGAAGTAGTTTTACCTGATGGCAGTGTCGTCGAATTGGGTAATAAATTTGACAGCGAGATGGCTGGTCCCGACTGGGGAATGCTGCTTGTTGGCTCTGAAGGAACGCTGGGTATTGTTACTAAGGTTTATCTGAAACTTGTAGACAAACCGAGTGCCAAACAAACCTTATTAGCCATTTTTACCAGCCTGGATGATGCCGCTCGCACGGTAAGTGAGATGATTGCCTCAGGTACAATACCGACTACGCTGGAGATTATGGACAACTTGACAATTCGGGCGGTGGAGGATTATCTTAAGGTAGGACTGCCGGTGAGTGCGGAAGCCATTCTCTTAATTGAGGTCGATGGCAGTGCGAAGGCTATTGTCAAACAGGCTGAGCATGTTATCAAGGTGTGCCAGAAATGCGGTGCGACCGAGATACAGACGGCTTCGACGCCGGAAGATATTGATAAATTGTGGCGCGCCCGCCGGGCTATTTCACCAGCCTGTGGCAAGATAAATCCGACGAAAATTTCCGAGGATGCTACTGTACCGCGCAGTCAAATTCCGGCCATGGTTCGCCGCCTGCGGGAGATAGCTCAAAAATACAACTTAAAGATGGTTATTTTTGGTCATGCAGGTGACGGTAATCTCCATCCCAATATTTTAAGCAATAAGCATGACCACGAAGAAATGGAGCGAGTAGAGCAGGCCGTAGAGGAATTGTTCAAGGCCGCTTTAGAATTGGGTGGCACGCTGTCAGGCGAACATGGTATTGGTTATATGAAAGCTCCGTTCTTAGAGTGGGAGACAGGGAAAACAGGTTTTGCTGTGGGCAAAACGCTCAAAAATGTTATTGACCCGCAAGGGTTATTAAATCCTGGCAAGCTATTTACTGCATAGCAGTGCTTGCTGGAAATCATGATATGGGAGGAACCAAAATGCTAAAAACCGTGCCCAAATATTGTAAAGGTTGTGCAATATGTGTCGAGCTTTGTCCCAAAAAGGTATTAAAGCTTGATGAACTTGGTAAGATTGTGGTTGCTAATCCTGATGATTGTGTTGCTTGTGGGCAATGTCAACTAAGATGTCCTGATTATGCTATCTATCTAATTACAGATAAATAACTTATAATGAACGGAGGAATGTACTTATGGCAAAAGCATTACTTATGCAGGGAAATAGTGCTTGTGCAGAAGGCGCACTTGCCGCCGGAGCCAGGTTTTTTGCCGGCTATCCGATAACACCGTCCACTGAGGTGGCTGAGCTATTGGCCAAACGATTACCGCAAGTTGGCGGTACTTTTATCCAGATGGAAGACGAAATTGCCGGGATGGCAGCTACTATCGGCGCAGCCTTAACCGGAGTTAAGTCCTTAACGGCCACCAGCGGCCCAGGATTTTCGTTAAAACAAGAATTAATTGGTTATGCATCAATGGCTGAGGTTCCTTGTGTCATTGTCAATGTGCAGCGGGTTGGTCCCAGTACTGGTCAGCCGACTTCACCAGCGCAGGCTGATATCATGCAAGCACGCTGGGGGTCGCATGGCGACCGGGGCGTTATTGCGCTCAGTCCGTCCAGTGTGCCGGAATGCTACACGCTGACAATAGAAGCATTTAACCTTGCCGAGAAATATCGTACACCAGTGGTACTCCTGCTTGACGAAATTGTTGGTCATATGCGGGAAAAAATTGAGATTCCCGACCAAGCCAGCCTGAAAATTGTTAACCGTAAAAAACCTACGTTGCCGCCAGGCGAGTTTCTTCCCTACAAGCCAGAGGAGGATGGTGTACCGCCGATGCCGGCCTATGGCGACGGTTACCGTTTCCATGTTACCGGATTGGCCCATGATTATACTGGTTTCCCCAGTGGCGCCAATAGCACCTCCCATGAATTGATTGCCAGACTGCATACTAAAATCAATGATCATGTTGATGATATTGTTACTTTTGAAGAGCAGAATCTTGACGATGCTGACATTGCCGTAGTGGCTTTCGGCGGCACCGCCCGGACAGCCTATGCTGCTATTGAAATGGCGCGTGAGCAGGGTATTAAGGCAGGTTTATTCCGGCCGATCACCATCTGGCCATCACCGGAAAAACAGCTTAAAGCTTTGGCGAAAAAAGTTAAAACCATTATTGTGGCTGAACTTAACTATGGACAGTATGTTGGTGAGGTAGAACGCATTGTTGCCGGACAGGCCAAGGTTGTGTCCTTGCCCAAGTGGAATAATGATCCAATCACACCTGCTGAAATGGTAGCAGCCATTAAAGAGGCCAACTAAGGAGGGAACAAACATGGAAGAATTATTGAAAAAATATTATCGTCCCAAGCTGCCGCATATGTGGTGTCCAGGCTGTGGCAATGGCATTGTAACAGCCGCTATTGTCAAGGCAATTGATAAGCTTGGACTTGATCAGGATAAAACAACCATTGTGTCAGGTATTGGCTGTTCATCACGGGCACCCGGCTATCTGCATTTTGATACCTTGCACACTGCACATGGTCGGGCACTGCCGTTTGCTACTGGGATTAAGCTGGCCAAGCCTGATCACAAAGTTATAGTTATCAGTGGCGATGGCGATGCAACTGCTATTGGCGGCAATCATTTCATCCATGCTGCTAGAAGGAATATCGACATTACTCTTATTGTATATAACAACAATATTTATGGTATGACTGGCGGACAATATTCGCCGTTAACACCCCATATGGCGAAAGCCACCACGGCACCTTATGGCAACGTCGACCGTGCCTTCGATTTAGCTCAGCTGGCTAAAGGTGCAGGGGCTACCTTTGTTGCCCGGTCAACGACCTATCACGCTAAACAACTGTCCGAACTTGTGGCCAAAGCAATTTCACATGAAGGCTTTTCTGTAGTTGAAGCCATGACAGGCTGCCCGATTTCTTTTGGCAGGCAGAACAAGATGGCAAAACCTGCCGCCCTTTTAGCCTGGCAGCGGGATAATACTATTACCGTGGAAGCTGCCGCTAAGCTTAACCCCGAACAAGTGGCCGGGAAAATTCTCATTGGCCTCTTACATGAAGAAGTTGCTCCTGAATATGTTACTGAATATGCCAAGGTCATAAAACAAGCGATGGGAGGGGGGCGTTAGTATGATGGAAATCAGATTAAGCGGCTCTGGCGGTCAAGGATTAATTCTTGCCGGCATCATCCTTGCCGAGGCAGCCATTGGTGATGGTAAAGAAGCTATCCAGTCCCAGTCTTATGGACCAGAAGCCCGTGGTGGCTCCAGTAAGTCAGAGGTTATCATTAGTGATAAACGCATCCACTATCCCAAAGTAACCAACCCCAATCTGCTGCTGGCTATGACTCAGGAAGCATTAAATAAATACGGCGCAGATTTGAAGGACGACGGACTGCTCATTGTAGATAGTACACTTGTCCGGGAAGTACCGGAGCGATTTAAAAATGTACATACAGTTCCTATCACCCAATTGGCCAAAGAGAAATGTGGTCGGGAACTGTTCGCCAATATTGTTGCACTAGGGACAATTACCAAACTTACGAGTGCTGTCAGCCTTGAGGCTATCGAAAAAGCTGTGCTTGCCCGCGTGCCTAAAGGTACTGAGGAAATGAACAAACAGGCATTGCAAATTGGTTATCAGGCAGTATAAGTGAATAACAACCTCTGGCAGTTAAGAGCCAGAGGTTGTTGTTTATTAAAAATTGTTTTTGAGCACAGATAGTTATTGTGATACAACCACATCTTCGAATGTATAATGTATACATTCGAAGATGTGGTTTACATGCGCAAGAAAAAGTTATATAGTAAAGACATGAAAAATTATAAACTCAATAATCAGATAAAAACATCATATCGTACGCTACCTGGTATGATTACCAATATTCTTCGTGAATCCATTCTATCTGGGGAACTTAGCGGAGGAGTTCAGCTCAAGCAGGAAGAATTAGCTACAAAATTTAACGTAAGCATGAGTGCCCTGCGGGAAGCATTGAAAAGCCTGGAAGCAGAGGGATTGGTGAGTTTTTATCCTAACCGCGGGGCGGTGGTTAGTGAATTATCCGCAGATGAAGCTAAGGAGATATTTGACATACGGCTTTTTTTAGAATTAGGGGCACTAGAGTTGGCTACTCCTAATTTGACTGATGCAGATTTGGCTGAGGCGCACGAAATTTTAAAAAAAGCAGATGAAGAAACTCAGAGTGAACACTGGGGTGAACTAAATTGGCAGTTTCACGAAACTTTGTATCGGCCCGCAAATAGGCCAAAACTACTTACGTTAATTCAAAATATGCATAATAATGTTGAACGTTATATGCGCTTATACTTATCAGCGATGCACTATCAGACAAAATCGCAAGAAGAGCATCACGCATTACTAAATGCTTGCACTAAAGGCGATATCAAAGGTGCTCAAAAATTATTACGCAAACATATGGCTGATGCGAGTGTTAATTTAATTGAATACTTAAGTTAAGCGGTTAACTGGGTATTCTTTTAATTATTATTTTCGATTTTCGAAAATCGAAAATAATAATTAGCACTAGTATATTTTTGAGAAGTGTATCCAAATTTAAGGAGGAACAAATATATGTCGAGTAAACGAATTGAAGGTTTTAAGAAGTCGTATATAGATGCCAAGCCGTCTATCAGTGTTCATCGGGCAGTGGCTTTTACGACATCATACAAAAATACTGAAGGTGAATCAGTTATTATACGGCGAGCGAAAGCATTTCAAGCTGTATGTAAAAGTATTCCAGTAACCATTTTTGATAATGAACTTATTGTTGGGGTCGTCGGCGAATTTCTGAAGGCGGGTGTTGTTTGTCCGGAATATTCCTGGAAATGGGTTGAAGAGGAAATGGACTCGTTTGAAAGTCGGGATCAGGACCCCTATCGCATTGATGCGGAGGCAAAAGATACATTGCGTAAAGAAATTTTTCCTTACTGGAAAGGCAAGTCGCTGGAGGAAACTTTTCTATCTCGCCTTAATAAAGAAACGGCGAAAATTTTGATTGATACTGGAATTATTGACAATGATTCCAAGTGGAGAAACGCAGTTGGCGAAATTACTGCTGATTATCAAGATATCGTTTTCAAAAAAGGGTTTGAGGGGCTCAAAGAAGAGGCACTCAAGCATTTGGCAAGTTTGGAACCGATTACTGCTGAAGCAATAGAAAAAATTGATTTTTACAATGCTGCCATTATAGTCTGTGATGGAATTGTCACTCTGGCCCATCGCTATTCGGAGAAAGCAATGGAAATGGCACAAACGGAAACAGATGCTTGTCGGAAAGAAGAATTGCTTGAAATTTCAAGAATTTGCCGGAAAGTGCCGGAACATCCCCCGGAAACTTTTTACGAAGCTTTGCAGACCGTATGGTTTACTCAACTGGGCTCAGTACTGTCTGAAAACTCCCTGGCATTAAATCTGGGCAGGTTCGATCAATATATGTATCCATATTACTCCAATGATATAAAAGCAGGTACTACTACTAAAGATGAAGCACAAGAACTGATTGAGGCACTTTGGATCAAACTTTCTGAATGGGTATGGGCTATTTCGAGTAATACGGCTAAATTTTTTGCTGGGTATAATGCATTCCAAAATTTGACCGTAGGTGGCAGAACAAGAGATGGTCGGGATGCAACCAATGATCTTTCTTATATGTGTCTGAAAGCAACTGAAAACGTAAAAACACATCAACCAGGTTTGAGTGTGCGAATTCATCCTGATAGTCCGGATGAATTTCTATTAGCAGTATGTAAACTGATTCGAGTCGGGACCGGGTTTCCAGCAGTACACAACGACAAGGTTGGTTCCCAAATGCTGCTGGCGGAGGGACTATCACCTGAAGATGCGCGGGACTGGAGTAACTGCGGCTGTGTAGTACCGCACTTTAGAAAAATAGGCCAGTGGACGTCAGCAGTTAATATTAATTTAGCCGCTGCCCTTGAATACGCCTTCAATGGCGGCAAAAGCCGCATTACAGGAGAAGATATGGGACTCCAGGAAGTCCCCGTCTCTGAGTTCAAGAGCTATGAAGAAGTAAAAGCAGCCTTTTATAGACAACTTGCTTACCTGATAAAGCATTCTGCTATCGGCTCAGTTACTCTTCAGCAGGTTCATGCCGAAATGGTGCCTAGACCATATATCTCTATGCTTGTCGATGGCTGCATGGAGAAGGGAAAGGACCTTAGTAAAGGTGGTGCTAAATACAATCTTTCGCCAGTATTTACTGGAATTGGAGTGGCTGACTCGGCCAACTCTTTGGCGGCGATTAAGAAACTAGTATTTGAGGATAAAAAATATACAGTAGAAGAGATTGACAGAGCGTTAGCTGCCGACTGGAAAGGTTACGAGGAAATGAGACAAGCAGTACTTGCTTGTCCGAAGTATGGCAATGATGATGACTATGTTGACTCAATTGCTGTAGAAATAACTGACTTTTATTATAGAGAAGTGCATTCCTATAAAGATTATTTCGGAACACCTTTTACTTCGGCATTCATGGGAATTTCCAATTATATTCCATGTGGAAGTGTGATTGGTGCAACTCCAGACGGTAGAAAAGCAAAGACCCCATTGACTGAAGGAGTTTCACCACATGCGGGTACTGATTTGACAAGTCCTACTGCCTCAATGCGTTCTGTTGCTAAAATCAATCATGATGTACATTCTGGCGGTACATTGATGAATATGAAATTTGCTCCTGATCTATTGAAATCGGACAGAAACCTGAAAAATTTGGCAGCTCTCATTAGAGCCTATTTTGCACTTGGTGCTTTTCATGTTCAATTTAACGTAATTTCCACTGAAGTATTGAGAAAAGCCCAGGAACACCCAGAAAACTACAAAGACTTGCTTGTCAGAGTAGCAGGTTATAGTACACAATTTGTCAACCTTTCCCGTGAAGCTCAGAATGCGATTATTGAAAGAACTACCTATGAAACAATGTAAAGGTACTATATTTCAAATACAGCGATGGTCGATTAATGACGGCGAAGGAGTTAGAAGTACTGTTTTTCTAAAAGGCTGTCCGCTGCGATGTAAATGGTGTGCAAATCCGGAGTCTTGGAATAAAAAACCTGAAGTGTTGTTTTTTCAAGAAAAATGTGTTGGCTGTAATCGCTGTAGTTCTGTTTGTAGTACGAACGCAATTACCATAGAGAAAGATATAAATCATTTTAATCGTGAAGAATGCTGTGGCTGTGCTAAGTGCTGTGAAGTATGCCCAACAGGTGCTCGTAAGATGATAGGGTCTACAGTGACTGTCGAAGACGTTCTAAAAGTAATCAAAAGAGATGCTATCTTTTATCGGGAGTCCGGAGGTGGAGTCACATTTTCCGGGGGAGAACCATTTGCTCAACCTGAATTTTTACGGCAACTTGTGGTAGCTTGTAACCAACTCGGATTAGATACTGCTGTTGAAACGAGCGGTTACTTTGATTTTGAGCAAGTAAAAGACATCATAGAACGTTTAGATTGCATTTTTGTGGATATCAAGCATATGGACGACGAGACTCATAAGAAAATGACTGGAGTTAGTAACCATACGATTTTAGAAAACATCGCACAGATATCGCAGATACATCCGAATACAATTGTTCGTGTTCCGCTTATGGAAGAAATTAACGCCAATGAGCAAAATATCAAAAGTATGTGCGAATTTCTTAAGAAAAATACGCGGGTGAAAGGTGTCGAACTTCTTCCTTATCATGATTTTGGTGAGTCGAAGTACAGTGCCGTTGGAGCTCATAGTCAGACTTTCACAACTCCCAATGATGCAAAAATGGAAGACATAAAAACAATAATATCGACCTATGGTATCCGTATTTTAGATTTTAAGTAGTTTAGTGATATCTATCAACAGTTTCCGAGAAAAAGGATTGCAGGGTTATTTGTAAAGCAATGGTGCTTTAAATGGAGAATAGTAAAGAACATCTTCGTTTGAAGCACCTTTTATTACAGTAAAATTAACAGAATAAATATTAACTTCAAATATTGAGAATTAATCGTTGATTGATATATTGGGACTTAAGAAAGCGTTCCCAATATATAAAAAAAATAATAGGAGGATAAAAATGACTAACAAAAAGCAGGAAGCATTTCAGTTTGTAGATGACCATCGTGAGGAAATGGTATCACTGTGGAAGGAAGTTGTAATGATGGAGGGCGGCCCGCATGAAAAAGAAGGAATTAACAAAGTTGGCGCCCGCTTTAAAAAGATTCTGGATGGCGAAGGCGCAATTTCACGTACGATTGAGTTCGAAAAAGCCGGGAGCATGCTGATTAGCGAGATTGGTGAAAATCATTCCAAGCCAGGTGTGATTTTTCTGGGACATATGGATACTGCTATTGCTGCAGGTGCAATAGCAGAGCGTCCTTTTACCATAAAAGATGGCAAAGCTTATGGACCGGGCGTTCTCGACATGAAAGGCGGTATTGTGTCTGCTCTTTATGCTGTAAAAGCTTTGAAATCCATTGGCTATGATTCACGTTCGATTAAAGTCCTTTTGGCGGGGGATGAAGAGGTTTTACACGCCAATTCTAATGCACCGGATCTATTAATGAAGGAAGCAAAAGGCTATGGTGCGGCATTTAATATGGAAACAGGCTTTGTAGACGATGGAATTGTTGTCGGGCGTAAGGGTGTATCCCGGATTATGATGGAAGTGAAAGGTGTCGCCGCACATGCAGGAAATGATCCGGAAAACGGTCGGAGCGCAATCCTAGAAATAGCACATAAGATTATCGACGTACAAAAATTAACGGATTGGGAAAAGGGCATCACCTTTAATGTAGGCGTGATGCAAGGGGGAAAGACCTCGACTGCTATTCCCGATTATGCGAAGATTTTTATCGATGTACGCTATAAAAACCCGGATGACTTACCTGAATTCATTAAACAGCTCGAAGAGGTTGGCAACAAAACTTACATTGAAGGTACGACCACCACGGTGACCTTTATGGACGGTATGAAGCCGATGAAAACAACGGATGGAGTTAAACAATTATTTGAAGTAGTGAAAAAAGCATATGAAGAAAACGGTTTTGGAACGCCGTATGCGAAGATGGTGGGCGGTGCTTCCGATTCGGCCTATACGGTTTTGGCAGGGGTGCCGACGGTATGTTCTATGGGAGTAAAAGGCGGACGCAATCACAGTCCGGAGGAATATGCCATTGTCGAAAGCCTGTTTGAAAGAGCCAAACTGTTAATTGCCTGCGTACTTAATTTAGACAACATTTAGTTATCTAAATTTGGGATATAGAGTAATTATTTTTGTTAGTGTATTAGATATTTTAATTTAAGGAGGAGAGCACATGGCAGAGCAAAATCAGGAAAAGTACAAAGTTACCTGGAAGGGCTGGTTAGCATTAATCATTTTGATTATTTCTTTTTCCGGGGTGTTTGCGAAGGTTGAGGGCCCTTTGAGGGCGTTGGATTTTCAGGTACTAACTGGAGATTTTGGGCAAGTAGCCAAGGGGGTTATCTTTACTGGCAAAGGAGGTGTCGGGGCACGAGATGGTTTCATGTTTGCTTTGACGCTTTTCCCGACGCTGATGTTTGCACTGGGATGTATTCAAGTAGCCGAGTCGCTTGGCGCTTTGCGGGCGGCTGAAGTATTATTTCGCCCTATTTTACGGCCTTTCATGGGGATTCCGGGTGCTAGCGGGCTGGCCTTTGTCAGCAGCTTCACCAGTTCTGATGTGGCGGCGGTAATGACTAAGGGATTAGTGGAAGACAAGATGATGACGGAAGAAGAACGAGCAGTATTTGTCGCCTACCAGTATGCCGGGTCCGCTCCGGTTACCAATACCTTCGGCACTGGAGCCGCCTTGCTGCCAATCAGCGTTTTGCCGGTGGGTATTATTATTGGGCTGATCTTTATTGTTAAAGTCATGGGTGCTAATTTGTTCCGCTTGTATCTAAAATGGCATGCGTCCAAAAACAGGGTAGAAGGGGGTGAAGCAAATGGCTAATGAGAATTCCGCAGGAATGGATTTGCAGAAAGTTAAACCCAGTATAGTTGAAGAATTTGTGGCGGGAGCTAAAAAAGGTTTTTATATTGGCGCAGAAATGATTGCTCCGGCCATGGTTTTGGCGTATGTACTCATTCAGTTTTTAGATATCACCGGGTTAATGAAGATTGTAGGTAACATACTTGAGCCAGTAATGGCAGTATTCGGTCTGCCGGGGGAGGCTGTGTTTGCTCTGGTTGCTGCCTTCTTTGCCAAGGCCGCAGGCTGTGCTACCGCGGCTACCTTATATTCTAAAGGCGTTATCACTGCTGCTCAGGCGACTATCTTGTTTCCAGCGTGTGTAACCATGGGAACGCTGATTGGTCACTTTGTGCGTATTGTAATTGTCTCGAACGTCAATAGAAAATGGCATGCGCTGCTAATATGTGTTCCACTAGTAGATGCTGCAGTTGTTATGTTGTTGACCAGATTGGTTTTGAATGTTATGGGATTAAACGGATAACTTCTACAGGGAGAGATGAGGGGGCAGAATTTGTGTGTTAAACCAGACAAGCCTGCCCCCTTGGCTTTGTAACTATGAACGAAACGCAATACATGCTTGATTAATTTCTAAGCTACGCAGAGTACTTTCACACTACAAGCGGGTGGATGTTAGTTACTATTCTCACCTGCAAGCCTAAGACATAACCATGGATATTAAACTGGGGGCTCTTAGCTGAGGAGGAGACATTGGATAAGGTTATTGCTAACAAAATTATGGATTTTATTTTTCAAGAAACAGGATTAAGTGCGGTTATCTGTGACCATGAAGGGTTAATTGTTGCAGCTAAAGATGGTTCCAGAGTGGGCAAAGTTCACAGTGGATCTCAAAAGGTACTTACCGAGAAAATTGAGCATCGAATTGTAACCGCTGAAGATGAGCAACGTTCGGGTGGGGCTATTAAAATGGGTGTTCATCTGCCTATTGTGTATAAAAACGAGTGGGTTGGTAGCTTCGGTATAGGCGGAGACCCTATCTATTCAAAACCTATCGCCCAAATTGCTACAGGTATCATTCGATGGGAGATACAGGCGGCGGAAAACAAGGAAATGTTGCTCGATCAAGCCCAGCAAGTTAACGATTCGATCACAAATATCGCAGCTACTATCGAGGAATTGAATGCTTCTCAGGAGGACCTAGCTGCCACGATGCAGGATGTAGCTAATTTATCTGATAGCGTGTCAGCTAATGTCAATAATACCGATACTGTTATATCAACCATTCAGCAGATAGCTAGTCAGACGAATCTGCTCGGTCTTAATGCCGCGATTGAGGCTGCTAGAGTTGGTGAGCACGGCAGAGGGTTTGCTGTCGTAGCTGAAGAGGTTCGAAAACTCTCCGATCAGAGTCAGCATTCCGCCAAAGATATTAAGGCCACACTCCAGGAGTTAAAGTCGTCGATGGAAATGGTTATTAATCATACTCAGCAAACAGCGGGTATAACCAAAGAACAAGCCAAGGCGACTGAGTCTATTACCGAAAGGGTAATAACATTAAAGTATGTTGGCCAAAAACTGCTTTCCATGGCAAAAGATGAATAGAAATACGTAACATGAAATACCGAAGGCCTTTTAGTTTTAAAAGGCCTTTGGTATTATCCATAATTAGCCTGCAGCGTAATGGCCAGATTTTAGCTAATAGCGCAAGTTGTCGTTACTTAACCAAAAAAAGTTAGGAGTGAGTACATGAATAGTCAGAAAGAGCAAGTTTCCCAATTTATTGATGAGCACCGGGGTGAAATGTTAACACTGTGGCAGGAGCTTGTCAACATGGAAAGCGGATCACAGAATAAGCCGGGAATTGATGCTGTTGCAAGCAAAATTCAGCAAGTGTTGGCAGACGATGGGGCAGTTACTCAGATAATTGAGATGGAGCAAGCCGGAAACATGATGATCGGTGAGATTGGTGCTGATAGAAAAAAAACGAAAGTTTTATTTCTTGGTCATATGGATACCGTTTTTCCAGTGGGGACTGTTGCCAAGCGGCCATTTACGATTCGAGACGGTGTTGCTTATGGGCCCGGTGTCCTCGATATGAAAGGCGGGATTGTGGCTGCACTATATGCCATGAAGGCGCTGCAGGCAGCCCAATACAGTGCACGGCCGCTGAAGATGATTTTGGCTGGTGATGAAGAGATAGCCCATGTGAAATCCAATGCAGCTGACGCATTTATGGCAGAAGCACGGGGAGCGGCAGCTGCGTTTAACTGTGAAACAGGATTTGCGGATGATGCGATCGTTGTCGGGAGAAAGGGGAGCGCTTTATTTGAAATAGAAATTAAAGGTGTTGCTGTACACGCTGGCAACGAGCCAGAAAACGGGCGGAGTGCCATTTTGGAAATAGCCCACAAAGTAATCGATATTCAGAATTTGACAAACTGGGAAACCGGTACAACGTTTAATGTCGGTCTGATTCAGGGGGGGACAGTCCCCAATGCAGTACCAGGTCAGGCGAAAATCGTCGTGGATGTTCGGTATCTTGAGCCTGCATTATTGCCGGAGATCCGCCGACAAGTGCAGGAAGTCGCTGCTAAAACCTATGTCCAGGGGACGACTACCACGGTTGCTGAGATTCCGGGTATTGCCCCGATGAAAAGAACATCAGGTGTTGATGAACTTTTTTCCATCGTCAAAAAAACCTACAAGGAAATGGAGCTGGGGACACCGTATGCAAAATTGGTCGGCGGCGGGTCAGATTCGGCGTACAGCGTGATGGCCGGCGTACCCACTGTTTGCGCCATGGGGGTTAAGGGCGGTAGAAACCATAGCCCGGAAGAGTTCGCCATTGTGGAAAGCTTGTTTGAGCGGGCAAAATTATTAGCCTTATGTACAATTAATTTGGACGTCGAATAAGAAATATGTAAAAGTTGGTGATTAAGTCGTATTATTTGGAAAAAAACAAGTGCCGATAGAGAATGTAGCTGCTAAAGTAGAGTCAATTCCCTATGAGGTCATGTGCAGAGTTAGTAAACGGGTACTACAGTGGCCATTGTAAAAGCAAGTGATAAAATTCAGCTTGAACAGGATAGAACAGTTGTTTCAGGTATCGGTTGTTCTTCCCGTGCATTAGGGTATTTGAATTTTAATACAGTTAATTCCGCGCATGGTAGAGCCTTGCCGATTGCCAGACCGAAAGCCAGAGGCGGATCGAGTAAATCGGAAGTATTGATTTACTCGATCCATTATCCTAAAGTTACGGAAGCCGATTTAATACTGGCCATGAGCAGGAAGTTTGCAACAATATACAGCTATGGTTCATTGAAGTTATTACAGCAAAAATTTGTAACTTTAAGAAATACGGCAGATTTATGGCGTCGTACAAGGAGGAGCATAATAGTGAGATCTAAAATACAAAATAATCAAGCAAATATAGTTGCCCAAAAAACTAAATTTTACCAATCCCTGCTTTTTCAAGTGTGGGTTGCCATTGTAGCAGGAATTGTGGTGGGATATATCTATCCGTCTTTTGGTACGAGTATGAAGCCTCTTGGTGATGCATTCATCAAACTTATTAAGATGCTTATCGGTCCAATTATTTTTTGCACGATTGTCACTGGTATCGCTGGAATGGGAGATATGAAAAAAGTTGGACGAGTGGGTATGAAAGCCCTGATTTATTTCGAAGGTATTACGACATTTGCATTATTTTTTGGCTGGGCAGCCGTTACTCTATTACAGCCGGGGACAGGAATGAATATAGATGTTTCCAGTCTGGATGCCGATACAGTCTCGGTGTATACTAATGCTGTAAAATCCCAAAGTTCAAGCAATTTTTTTATGAATATTATTCCAATAACTGTAGTAGATGCTTTTGCTAAAGGAGAAATTTTGCAGATACTCTTATTTTCTCTGCTGTTCGGTGGGGCCTTGTCAGCAATGGGGCAAAAGGGAAAATTTTTGTTTCGTGTTATTGATCAAGTTTCCAACACTCTTTTTGGAATAGTAGACATTATTATGAAGGGTGCATCGATTGGTGTATTTGGCGCAATAGCGTTTACCATTGGCAAATATGGGATCGCTTCTTTAGGACCACTGGTAAAATTGCTGGCTGTTTTCTATATGACTTGTATTATTTTTGTTTTTGTAGTCATGGGGCCGGTGGCCAAGTGGGCGGGATTTAGTCTTTTAAAATACATAGCCTATATCAAAGAAGAACTTGTGATTGTATTAGGAACATCGTCGTCCGAAAGCGTTTTGCCACGCATGATGGAAAAGATGGAAAACCTGGGCTGTTCCAAGTCAGTTGTCGGACTTGTAATTCCGACAGGATATTCTTTTAATTTGGATGGTACCTCTATTTATTTGACTATGGCGGCTATCTTTCTAGCACAGGCGACGAATGCTAATCTTGCAGCAATTGAGGAAATAACGATATTGGCAGTATTGCTTGTGACTTCTAAAGGAGCATCAGGAGTAACCGGTGCCGGGTTTATTGTATTGGCTGCAACATTGTCAACAGTACCGGGCATTCCAGTAGCGGCATTGGGTGTGATTTTTGGTATTGACCGCTTTTTGTCGATGGGAAGGGCTTTGACTAATTTGGTAGGAAATGGGATAGCAACTATAGTTGTTTCAAAATGGGAACACGAATTAGACATTACACAGTTCCAAAAAGTTTTGGGAAACGGGACATCAAGTTTAGGGCAAAACATAATGCATTAAAAAAGATAGACCATAAAGGAGTTACATTACAGTACAAAACATGGTTGTAATGGGTTTCCGCAGTAGATGATACTTTAGCTTGCGCGCAAGCTAAAACAAATAACGATTGTATTCAAGAATAATAAAGTTGTACACCTAAAATGCCGTATTTTTATAAAATGCGGCATTTTGCGTGCGCCCAGTGTAGGACTATCCGTAATGAAGTAAAGGTGGAACCTTGAGGTAATACGGAAGTGCTAAGTAGTGGTCATACGCCGAAAGGAAAAGAGCCAGCATAATGCCAGCTCCATTTAAAACTTACTGAACCGCCGTATACCGAACGGTACGTACGGTGGTGTGAGAGGACGGCGGTTAGTCACCGTATCCTACTCGATTATTGACAGTTAGAAACTTGGCGGAGTTACGGCGAAGATCACGGTCGCCTCCGTTTCATTATGATTTTCCCACATATGAGGCAAACAGGGGAGGATTTTTACACTATCGCCTTCTGCAAGTTTTTCGACAGAGTCCCCTAGATATAGTGTGAGCGTCCCTGACAATACATATGCAATTTCCTCACCTTTATGGGATAAGGGCATTTGAGAGGACTGGGATCGGGGAGGAATAGTCATTAAAACCATTTCGATTGCTCCGTTTAGGTCTGGGGAAAGCAACGTATATTCCCAATTACTATGAGGGAATATAATTTTTTTTCGATTGTTGGTGCGGGTAATTAAATTATTAACAGTTGCAGGCTCGATAAAAAGACTAAAAAGTGGTACATCCAATGAGACTGCAATCATGCGAAGCGTATTGAGTGATGGATTTGCAAGTCCGCGTTCAATTTGACTTAACAAGGAAGAGGTAACGTTGATTTTTTCCGCCAGCTGGCGAAGATTGAGATTTTTGCTGGCTCGCGCAGCAGCAATTCTCTGTCCTAGTTCTACACTGTCATCAGTATTTTGCATTTAACCACATTCTCCTAATAAGAGTATTTTACGTTTAATACAATTTAATATTAGCAGAACCTATGTTGCTTCACAACTATTAAGTTCTATTGTTGTAATTTTTCACTTTTTGGCTTATGTCGGCTGAATTCGCTTAAGAACGGTTACCACTTTAGCCTTATAGCATTGTTTAGAATTCGAAATATTTTAATCAATTTATCTTTAAAAGTATTGCAAATATTATGGACATGATGTATATTAAATGTAATTAAATAGTTAAATATAATTTAATTGTTTTAAAAAAATAAAATATAGTTAAATGATTTTAAGGAGAAGATATTGATATCTTTGTTAGAGTTCGATATTTAGTTTTTCTTAATTTTCAATTATGGGAGGCTGCTATATGAACAATTTTACTTTTCTTGAAAAAAATTTTGAAGAATGGAAAACGAAATATCCACTTATGGAAGATATTATGAATACCCGTGCGGTATTTTGGACGAATTCACTTTATGGAAACAAACAAGGAGAAAAGCCACGTTCTATAACGGCAGAGGACATGAATGATGCAGAGGCAAGACTCGCAAGGTTTGCTCCATATATTATGAAGGCTTTTCCGGAAACCTACAGTCATAATGGCATTATTGAATCTCCGCTTGAACGTATTCCTGCCATGCAGCAAAAACTTAGCGACTTATATGGAATCCAAATTTCTGGAACGCTATACACCAAATTAGACAGTCATCTTCCTATTTCCGGGTCGATAAAAGCCCGGGGCGGTGTTTATGAAGTGCTTTACCTGGCGGAAACTATTGCGATGAAGCATATTGGATTTTCGTGGACAGATGATTATTCAGTATTAATAAACGATAATTATCGGAATTTGTTTGCAAAATACTCCATTGTTGTTGGTTCAACGGGAAATCTAGGTCTGAGCATTGGAATTATGGGAGCAGCATTGGGGTTTCGGGTAGTCGTACATATGTCTATGGATGCCAAACATTGGAAGAAGAATATGCTCCGGAGCAAAGGCGTTACCGTAATTGAACACGCTTCGGATTATTCCAAGGCGGTTGAAGCTGGGCGTAAGGAAGCGGAAAAGGATTCTATGAGCTACTTTATTGATGATGAGAACTCGCGGAATCTTTTCCTGGGATATGCGGTAGCCGCTAAAAGATTGCAGCAGCAGTTAAGCAATCTTAATATTGTCGTCGATGAAGAGCATCCTCTCTTTGTATATTTACCATGTGGTGTGGGAGGAGGGCCGGGTGGGGTTACTTTCGGCCTAAAGTCGATATTTAAAGAGCATGTCCATTGCTTTTTTGCAGAACCAACTCATTCACCGGCAATGTTGCTTGGGTTAATGACAGGGATGCACGAAAAAATATCTGTTCAGGATTTTGGTATTGATAATCGAACGGCCGCGGACGGGCTGGCTGTAGGCAGACCATCTGGGTTGGTAGGAAAAACATTGGAACGAGATATTGCCGGTGTATTTACTGTGCAAGATGAGCAACTCTATCTGTTGTTAAGAATGTTAGCAGACTCGGAAAACAAGTTTTTAGAACCATCTGCCTTAGCTGGATTCGACGGCCCGCTGCAATTGCTTGCAACACAATCGGGAAGAAGATTTCTCAAGGAAAGAAATCTTATAGACAAAATGTCTAACGCTACACAAATTATCTGGGCAACAGGGGGAAACATGGTTCCTAAGGCAGAAATGGATGAATTTTACTGTCAGGGCGTACAAGCAGCAGTAAAGCTGTGAAGATATTAAATAGTAAATGTATTGTGCCTGAAAGAAGAAGGGGGGCTTGTATTATCAGGCATGAGAATTTAAAAAGTATAGAAGGAAGGTTATACAAAATGAAAAAAGTAGTGTACACAAAGCAAGCACCACAAACAATTGGTCCATACTCCCAAGCAATTGTTGCCAATGGTTTTTTGTTTGTATCCGGACAAATTCCGGTAAACCCAGCTAATGGTGAAATCAGTACAGACATTAAAAAACAAACAGAACAATCATTGGCTAATGTAAAAGCTATTTTAGCCGCCGAAGGAAGTACCACTGCAGATGTAGTTAAAACAACAATTTTTATTAAAAATATTAATGATTTCACACTCATTGGAGGTGCTTCAATATGCTAAAGACGAACCAACTGACTACTCCCAGTTTTTTAGTCGATTTGGATAAATTCGAGCAAAATATTAAGGAAACGGCAGAGTTATGCAAAGTAAATGGTAAAGAACTCTGCCCAATGGTGAAAACACATAAAAGTATTGAGGTTGCCACAATGCAACAGGCACATGGTGCTGCCAGCTTCTTAGTAGGAACATTGGATGAAGCGGAAAAACTAGTGGAACATGGTTTTAAAGAAATTGTGCTGGCATACCCGATTGCAGCCGCTGAGAATATCGCTAGAGTCATTGAACTAGCCAAAAAAGCTCACATTATTATAAGTTTTGATGGTTTTGAAGCAGCTTCGCAAATGCAAGACCTGCTTGCAAAGGAAAACCTTAGAATGGATTATCTGATTATCATTGATTGCGGGTTGCATAGATTTGGTGTAAAACCGGATAAGGTTTTAGAATTTGCCCAATCAATAAGTAATTTAGCTGCTTTGGATTTTAAAGGAATTGCAACTCATCCAGGGCATGTTTATGGAATAAGCTGTTTGTCAGAGATTGAAAAAGTAGCCCAAGAGGAGACCGATGCCCTAGAAATTGCAAAAAATCTGTTGTCTAAAGCGGGATTTGCTGTAAAAATTGTTGCTACAGGCAGTACGCCGACGCTGCCGTTTGTAGTTCAAAATAATACGGTTACCACTCTACGACCCGGAAACTATGTTTTCTATGATGCTATACAAGTAGCCCTAGCCATAGTACCAAATGAAAGGTGCTCACTAACTGTTTTGGCAACTATCATTGCTAATCCAAGCGAAAATCTTTTCATTATGGACGCAGGAAGCAAGTGTTTCGGTTTAGACAAGGGGGCACACAGCGCTTCCTTGGTAAACGGTTATGGCATTATAAAAAATCACCCTGAATTAATTGTGGAAGGGTTATCCGAAGAAGTTGGCAAAATCATAGCAACTAAACATACAGACTTAAAAGTCGGCGATAAAATTGAGGTTATTCCAAACCACGCTTGTGCCGCCGCGAACATGACAAACTTTTTAATCGGACATCGAAATGGTGTTGTTGAGAGAATGATAAATATTAATGCCAGAGGCGGGACAGATCAAAAAGTATTGTTAAAAGAATGAGGCGAGAAATTTGATAAAAAGTATCCAGACCAAACTGACAATAACTGTGCTGACTATTTTTTTAGTTGCGCTCAGTGTGCTAGGGGGAATTAATTACTGGAAGGCTCGGGGAATTATTACCGAAAGCATTACCAAAGAGATAACAAATCAGACTGATACTTCAGCCAGCGGCATTGGGGACTGGTTGGAAGCACGTAAAACCGAACTTACAGTCATGGCACTGACCCCGGCGATAAAAAGCGGCAATCGGGAGCTGATTGTACCACTCATCGACAACGTCGCCAAAGGAAAATCGATATATTCTATTATTGGTTATATTTATCCTGACGGGGCTGTTGTAAATACACTGGGGACTTCCGTCAATCTTAAAGAGAGGGAGTATTTTAAGAAGGCAATGAAGGGGGAAAATTTTATTGCTGATCCCTTTCCGTCTAAAACTTCCGGTCATTTGAACATAGTCGTAGCCGTCCCTGTTAAAGAGAATGGTATGGTAACAGGAGTGCTCTATGGAGCCATTGATGTGGAGGGGTTGACGGAAAGAGTTTTAGATATACAGGTCGGTCAAACCGGATATGGTTATGTAGTACAGGGAGATGGCTCGGATGCGTTAATAGCGCTCGTCCGGTTGTTCGGAGAGGGGGAGGAGGCTGTGAAGCCTATTTTCTACTCGACAGATTTTGAGGGTCATGGAGGTCTTATAAAACAAGGGGTGTCAAATACGAAACCCGGAACAGGTGGCTGTACTGTTTGCGTCCAGTAACCCCCGTAACCCCTCGGCCTTTGCCGGAAAAAGCGTTCCGCAGGAGAAAAGCCGGGCGGTATTCCGTTAAGAAATCCGTACTGTCTGAGCGTAGCGAGTTTACAGATTTTAGGAATATCGCATGGCTTTTCAGCTTTTGGAGGTTTGGGGCCTAGACCTTGTATTCGATTGACCAAATATCTGATGTGTGCAAATCCAAAGAACTAGCCAAAAGTCAAGCCCATCCCATTTTAAGGATTGTTACCGCAAAGTACTCAAAGGAATAACGGTATCGTGGACGATAGCATTACTATTTTTTGGCTGAAGATTAAAAGGCCGCGATAGCGGTTTTTCTTATATTGTCCATTATTTCAGAAGGTTTTTTAAAGTTTACTTTCGACCTAAAAATGACAAACTAGATATAGTTATAGCGGTAACAATGCTGTGATGAGAATCACAGCAAACTGTGACATACGCCAGC
>Ga0316613_10000888_pt1 | contig 21720 bp, 22 predicted proteins | sample OWC_soil_day10_C_2_FD_207647 | JGI IMG/M metagenome (GOLD analysis project Ga0316613, IMG submission 207647) | Wetland soil microbial communities from Old Woman Creek delta, Ohio, United States - OWC_soil_day10_CT_b | ecosystem: Environmental > Terrestrial > Soil > Wetlands | place: USA: Ohio...
TCAGGGTTGTTAACCCTGATTTGGCAAATTGTCCGTCCTATACTGAATCGGCGGACATTTGTTCGATGTCAGAAGAAGGGGACGAGTCATGGGGAAGTCGAAAGAAGCCGTGAAGGAAGCAAAAAAGCAACCGGTGAAGACGGTGAAGGAGAAACGGGTGGAGAAGCTCTCTAAAAAACACCCTGTTGAGACCGTTCCTGTCATTCCTCCCGGGAAAATCTGAGTTCGCGGTGTGTGGTTGTGTCCCGTCGTGCTGAAGTCCGATGGGTATGGATCACTGTCAGATAGAGCTGATGAAGGGGGCTTTCGATGTCAGACAACGTCTACAAGATGGTTGAAATCGTCGGGTCTTCGAAACTGGGGATTGATGATGCAATCCGCAATGCGATTGAGACCAGTGCCAAGACCATTCGGCATATTTCCTGGTTTGAAGTGGTCAGGACAACAGGGCATGTCGCCGAGGATAAGGTGGCGCAGTTTCAGGTCACGTTGAAAATCGGTTTTCGCATTGAGGAAGGCGACTTGGGGAGCGTGTGAGGCTCCGTTTTCGCGCTGCCTGGATCTGCTGAATTTGCTGAGGGATCGGTTGCCTCGGGGCGTGCGTTGTATTCTCCGGGCGGGTTTCCTATGCTGAAGAGCGCAAATCGGGCCTTGCCGGGGCCGTCGATTCTGGCGTTGCGCGGCCCCGGAGACAAGAAGAGGGAGCATGAGCAAGATTCGCATTGCCACTGTCTGGCTTGACGGCTGCTCGGGGTGCCACATGTCGTTCCTCGACATGGACGAGCGCCTGCTTGCTATCGCGGATCAGATTGATCTCGTATACAGCCCTCTGGTCGACGCCAAGGAGTATCCGGAGAACGTGGACCTTGCTCTAGTCGAGGGCGCGATCAGTAGCGAGGACGATCTGCGCAAGGTCAAGACTGTCCGCTCACGCACGCGGGTGCTGATGGCGCTTGGCGACTGCGCGGTGACCAGCAACGTGCCCGGCATGCGCAACTACTTCAAGCGTGACGAACTCCTGAGTCGCGCTTACATCGAGAATGCCACCGTTCGTCCCGGCATTCCGACGGAAGTTGTTCCGCGGTTGCTGCCCAAATCAAAGCCAGTGCATGAGTACGTCGATGTCGATATCTACGTTCCCGGTTGTCCGCCGTCCGCGGATATCATTTTCAGCGCTGTAGCGGCTTTGCTCGATGGGCGCATGCCGGAGCTGAACAGGAAGGCGAGTTTCGGCTGAGTCGCGGGGAATGCCATGACACAAACCATCACGATTGATCCTGTCACGCGCATCGAGGGACACTCGAAGATTACTATCAAGCTCGACGACAACGGCCGGGTCGAGCGGGCGCGCTTTCACATCACGCAGTTCCGCGGCTTTGAGAAATTCACGGAAGGACGGCCTTTTCAGGAAATGCCGTCCCTGACCGCCCGTACATGCGGAATCTGCCCGATCAGCCATCTGCTTGCCTCGGCCAAGGCGTGTGACGATCTGATGGCAGTGACCATTCCGGCGTCGGCGGCGATGCTCCGGCGGGTGATCAATTTCGGACAACTCATCCAGTCGCATGCGCTGAGTTTCTTTCATCTCAGCTCGCCGGACTTGTTGCTCGGGATGGATTCCGATCCGGCGAATCGGCACATTCTAGGCGTGGGCGCCAAATTTCCCGAATTGGCGGAGGATGGCATCTGGTTGCGCAAGTTCGGACAGCAGGTCATCGAGCGTTTGGGCGGCAAACGGATTCATCCGGCGTGGATTGTTCCTGGCGGAGTCAGTCTGCCGCTGAGCGAGTCGGTTCGCGATGAAATCCTGGCCGAAATTCCCAAAGCCATGGCTATTGCGCGCAGAACGCTCGACTGGTTCAAGACGGTCGTCGGCTCGTTCCAGGCCGAGATCGACAGCTTTGCCAACTTTCCCAGCCTGTTTCTCGCGATGGTTTCGCCTGACGGGAAAATCGAGCATTACGACGGGCAGCTGCGTGTTGTCGATGCACAGCGCCGGATTGTCGTGGATGGCATTGCGCCGAAGGATTACGCCAGTTATTTCGGCGAAGCCGTCGAGCCGGACAGCTATCTGAAGTCACCGTATTTCAAACCACTTGGCTATCCCGAAGGCCTGTACCGTGTCGGGCCGCTGGCACGCTTGAATGTTTGCCAGCGCATGGGAACTCCCGCTGCCGATCGCGAGCTGGATGATTTCCGTGCGCTGCAGCCGGAGAGCGCCGTGCTCAGTTCGTTCCACTTCCACTACGCTCGCCTCGTGGAAATCGTCTACGCGTTGGAGCGTGTGGCCGAACTGCTGGGAGCTCCGGAGATTCTGGATACGCAGGTGCGGGCCTTTGCCAGCCCGAACAAACGGGAAGGTTTCGGTGTTTCCGAGGCGCCTCGTGGAACCCTGATTCACCATTACCGGATCGATGCGAACGGACTGATCACGTGGATCAACCTGATCATCGCCACGGGGCACAATAACCTGGCGATGAACCAGGGCATCACGCAGGTGGCCAGGCGCTTCGTGGATGGACAGCGGATCACCGAAGGGGCACTCAATCGCGTCGAAGCGGTCATCCGCTGCTATGACCCCTGTCTGAGTTGCTCGACGCATGCGCTTGGCCAGATGCTGTTGCGTATCGAGCTCGTCGATGCCGACGGCGTGCTCCTGGACGCGTGTCAACGTGGTTAGCGACTCAACCGGACGACGTTGCGGCACAACGTCGTACTGCTCACCGACGCTGGTCATTGGTTACGGCAATGACTTGCGCGGCGATGATGCAGCGGGGATCCGGGCCGCCGCGTTGATTGCCAGTCAATCGAGCCCGCCACACGTCATTATTACCCAGCAGCTTACCCCGGACTTGGCTGCCGATATTGCGCGAGCCGGCCGTGTCGTGTTTGTCGACGCCTATGAAGCCAAAGAGGACGGAGCGAAGCTTCGCGTGGAGAAAGTCGTTCCATCGAAGGAAGCAGCAGCCTCGCCCCCGGAATGGGGGCATCACAGTGATCCGGCGAGTCTTGTCGATCTGGCTGGGCGGCTTTTCGGCGCGGCTCCCGATGCCTGGATTGTGGGCATTCCAGCATTCTGTTTCGATACCGGCGATACGTTGTCTGCCGGAACACTGAACTGGATCGACGAGGCGGTTGCGCTGATAGAGGAGAGTGTGTTTTTTACGTAATAGACCGTTGGGAGGACGATCCAAAATGACTGCGACAGATTGCGCGCCCCTTGCGAACGACGTCATCGACGCGATCGTCGAGCGTCATCCGGACAAAACCGGCGATGTGCTCAGCGTCCTGGAGGAAGTCCAGCAGGCGCATCTTCTCAGGTACTTGCCACTGCTGACACTGGACTACGTGGCCTCGCGCATGGGTGTGTCGCGCTCACAGGTACTCAGCGTCGCCACGTTCTATTCCTTCTTCAATCTCAAGCCGCAGGGCCGGCATACGGTGACCGTCTGCCGCGGCACGGCCTGCCACACACGCGGTTCGAAGCAACTGCTCGATTCGCTCAAGGCCAGTGCGGGTTTTCACGATGATGAGGGCGAGGAGGGTGATGCGGCGATCTCGTTTACCACGCCCGACTTCGGGCTGACCATCCGCACCGTCGCCTGCTTCGGTCAGTGTGCGCTGGCACCTGTCGCCGCGATCGACAACGAGATCCACGGGCATGTCAGCGACTTCAAGTTGAAGAAGCTTGTCGCAGCCATTGACCGAGGGACGTCGTCATGAGAATCCACGATCTCGACGGCCTCCACGACATTCGCCGTACCGGCCTGATGAAGCTTCTGCCCGGCAAGCCGCGGGTCGGTGTGGGCATGGGCACCTGCGGCATCGGCAACGGCGCACGCGAGGTGTTCCTGGCGCTGGAGCGAGAGCTTGCAAGGCAGGGCGTGGACGCTCAGCTCACGCCGGTCGGCTGCTTCGGTTTCTGTGCGGCCGAGCCGCTGGTGAATGTGCATGTGCCGGGGTTTCCGCTCGTGGTGCTAGGCGGTGTCGTTCCCGATGACGCGGAATCGATCGTTGCCGCCATTGCGGGGCGCCGCCCGCCCGACGACAAGGCCATCTGCCGCATCGAGGAGTGGGACCACCTGACCGGCCACGTGATGTACGGGCGTGGTCTCCCCGAATTGCCGCACTGGAACGAAATCCCCTTCTTCAAGGGGCAGAAGAAGATCGTCCTGCGCAACTGTGGGCTGATCAATCCCGAGGACATCGAGGAATACATCGCCGTTGGAGGCTACCACGCCTTCTACCAGGCGACGCAGAAGCCGAACGTTACCGAGATCATCGAGGAGGTGAAGAAATCGAAGCTGCGCGGGCGCGGCGGCGCCGGCTATCCGACCGGCGTGAAATGGGATCTGCTGAGCAAGGCCGTTGCCGACCAGAAATACATCATCTGCAACGCCGACGAGGGTGATCCGGGCGCGTACATGAACCGCAACGAGATCGAGAGCGACCCGCACATGCTCATCGAGGGCATGCTGATCGGCGCCTTCGCCACGGGCGCGACCGAGGGCATCGTCTACCTGCGCGCCGAATACCCGCTCGCCGTGCAGCGGTTGAAGCACGCCGTGGCCGAAGCGCGCGAATTCGGGCTGATCGGCGACAACGTTCTGGGCACCAGCTTCTGCTTTGACATCAAGCTGGTCGAAGGGGCCGGCGCCTTCGTCTGCGGCGAGGAAACCGCGATGATCGAGTCGCTCGAAGGCCGCGCCGGACGTCCGCGTCCGCGCCCGCCGTTCCCCGCGCAGAAAGGACTGTGGGGCAAGCCGACGAACATCAATAACGTCGAGACGTGGTGCAATGTACCCGTGATCGTGGCGCGCGGCGGTGCGTGGTTCAGCGAGATCGGCACAGCGCAGAGTTCCGGTACCAAGGTCTTTTCGCTGGTCGGCAAGATCAGGAACACCGGCCTCGTCGAACTGCCGCTCGGCACCCCGCTGAAGAATGTCATCTACGACATCGGCCAGGGCAGCCCCGGCGGCAAGCGTGTCAAGGCACTGCAGTCGGGCGGGCCGTCGGGCGGCTGCATCCCCGCCGAGCTCTTCGACGTGACGATCGACTACGAGTCGCTGGCCCAGATTGGCGCGATCATGGGGTCGGGCGGCATGGTGGTGATGGACGAAGACAACTGCATGGTCGACGTCGCGCGCTACTTCGTCGAATTCACGCACTCCGAATCCTGCGGCAAGTGCATCCCGTGCCGCGCCGGGCTCGACCAGGCGTTGCGCATCCTGAAGAAAATCACCGGTGGCCAGGCCGAGGAGTCCGACATCCAGAATCTGGAAGAACTCGGTCAGATGATCAAGGAAATGTCGCTGTGCGGCCTCGGGCAGACGGCGCCGAACCCGGTGCTGACGACCCTGCGCTACTTCCGCAACGAATACGAGGAACATCTGCGCGCCCGCCGCTGTCGAGCCGGCGTATGCGATGATCTGTTCCTCTCGCCATGCGAGAATTCGTGCCCGCTGCACATGCGCATCCCGCAGTTCCTCGAATTGACGAAGGAGGGGCGCATCGCTGATGCCGCCGAGATGATCTGGCTCGACAACCCGCTGCCCGGTTCGACCGGACGCATCTGCCAGCATCCGTGCGAGAGCCTTTGCCGGCGCAAGACGGTCGATGCGCCGCTTAACATGCGCGAGGTGCATCGCTTCATCTCCGATCAGGTTTTTGGCGGTCCGCTGCTGGAGGAAGTTGCGACACGCCTGGCCACGCACCGCATGGTGCCGACGGGAAAGCGGATCGCCGTCGTTGGCGCCGGTCCGTCCGGGCTTGCGGCGGCCTACTATCTGGCGATGCTGGGGCACGCGGTGACGGTTTTCGAAGCGAGGGAAGAGGCGGGCGGCATGCTGCGTTACTCGCTGCCGCAGTACCGTCTGCCGAAAAACGTGTTGAGCCAGGAGCTTGGAATCATCGCTGGACTTGGTGTGACGTTCCGCTTTGGGCAGAAATTGGGCGCCGGTGTCTCGCTCGACGTGCTGGAGGCCGAGAATGATGCGGTGTTCCTCGCCACCGGAACCTGGAAGGCGATGAGCGCCGGCATTACCGGCGAGGAGGCGCCAAGCGTGTGGCACGCGATCCACTTCCTCGAACAGGTGGCGCGTGGCGAACCCACGAATATCGGGCAGAAAGTCGTCGTCATCGGTGGCGGCAATGCGGCGGTCGATTCGGCACGCACCGCGTTGCGCCTGGGATGCGAAGTGACGATTGCCTATCGTCGTGAACGGCAGGATATGCCGGCGATTGCACAGGAAGTGGATGATGCCGAGGCCGAAGGTGTCGGATTGCAGTTCCTTCTGGCGCCGCAACGCGTGATTACCGACAAGCGCGGGCGCGTCACCGGCATCGAACTGATGCGCACCAAGCTCGGCGACTACGCGCTCGACGGGCGGCGCCGCCCGGTGTCGACCAGCGAGAAAATCATCGTGCCGTGCGACAACATCATCCTGGCCATCGGTGAGCGGCCGGACGCCGAACCGCTGCGCTGCTTCGGCATCCACGTGCGTGAGAACGACACGGCGGCGGCCGATTGGGTAACGTATGAAACCAACCGGCCAAAGGTATTCGCGGGCGGCGACCTGGTGACCGGGGCGTCGAATGTTTCCTCGACGATGGCTACCGGCAAGGCAGCGGCGCGGGCGATAGACACCATCCTGACCGGGGAGGATCGCCTGCCGGAATTGCTTGGCCGCTTTGACGTGGCGCAGCTCGTGCCCGCCGAGCCGGATGGTGGCCTGCGGCAAATATCCGCAGAATTGCTGCCTGCTCAACGCAAGAGCGGGTTTGAAGAAGTCATGCCCGGGTTGACGCAGGCACAAGCGGCTGCGGAGAGCTGCCGCTGCCTGCGCTGCGACGTGCGCGAAACCTGCACGGCGAGGGAGTGAGACCATGCCGAAAGCCATTACGCTGAAGATTGCCGGAAACGAACTCAAAGCCGCCGAAGGCAACACGATCCTCGACGTGGCACGGGCCAACGATGTCTTCATTCCGACTCTGTGCAACTTCGCGGGGCTCTCGAACGTCGGCGCCTGCCGCTTGTGCATGGTCGAGGTGCGCGGTGTGCCGCGCCTGCTGCCGTCGTGCGCGACGGTGATCGTCGAAGGCATGGAGGTGACCGTCGATTCGCCGAAGGTTACGAAGTACCGCAAGATGATCCTTGAACTGCTGCTCGCCGAGCGTAACCACGTTTGCGCCGTCTGCGTTTCGAACGGGCATTGCGAATTGCAGTCGCTGGCGCAACGTCTGGAGGTGCATCACACGCGCTATCCCTACCGCTATCCGCGCTTCAAGGTTGACGCGTCGCACGCCCGATTCATCCATGACCCGAACCGCTGCATTCTGTGCACCCGCTGCCTGCGGGCCTGCGAGGAAGTGGAGGGCGCCCGGACGTGGAACGTCATGGGCCGCGGCATCCGCTCGGTGATGGTTACCGATCTCCACCAGCCGTGGGGTGAGTCGCCGTCCTGCACGTCATGCGGTAAGTGCGTCCAGGTGTGCCCGACGGGCGCACTGAGCAACAAGGGGTGCAGTGTCGGCGAGATGGTGCGGCGTGAGAACGTGATTCCCTATCTCAGGTCGATGCGCTGCGGCGGACGTTGAAGAAACGGATTACGCGGCAACAGGTGCATGCGTCGTCTTGTGCTTCTTGCGTGCGCGGATGTTGAGCGCTTCCACTGCCAGCGAAAAAGCCATCGCCGTGTAGATATAACCCTTGGGAACATGCATGTCGAACGCCTCGCCGACTAGCACCGTTCCGACCATGACCAGGAAGGCAAGCGCCAGGACTTTGACCGACGGGTGGTTATCCACGAATTCGCCAATGGGTTTTGCGGCGAACAGCATTACTCCCACGGCCGCGATGACGGCTGCCGCCATCACGCCCAGGTTGTCGACCATACCCACGGCGGTAATGACCGAGTCAAGCGAAAAGACGATGTCGATTACTGCAATCTGGCCGATGATCGCCCAGAAAAGTCTGCTCCCGGCCGCCTTCAGCGTGGCGGCATCGGTTGTGGGAGGTGCGTCTTCCTCGGGGGCCTCCACTTCGATGAAGATTTCATGCGATGCCTTGTACAGCAGGAACAGCCCGCCGCCCAGCAGAACCAGGTCGCGTCCGCTGATGCCTTGGCCAAAAGCACTGAATAGATCGGCTTTTAGGCTCATCACCCAGCTCAGCGAGGCGAGGAGCAGCAGGCGGCTCACCATGGCCAGGCTCAGGCCCAGCCGCCGGGCGCGGTCCCGCATTTGTTGCGGAAGCCTGCCGACCAGTATGGAGATGAAGATAATGTTATCCACGCCGAGTACGATTTCCAGCATCGTGAGCATGGAAAAAGCGATCCAGATGTTCGGGTCGAGAAGAAAGTCCATGGCCATGTCCTTGAATACTTGTATTTGGGAAGTGTCGTTTCGATGATGACTTCTGGCTGCAAGTTTGGTTCCTGATAGCAGGCACCGAGCATCACCAAGAAAAGCAGGCTCCAATGGTCTGGTTTTTGCGTTTACGGATAAACCTGCAATAAACTTAGGTTTAGTTCGTAAATTACGAAATGTTTTTATGTTCAATTATCGTCACCTGTATTACTTCTGGATGGTGGGCAAGGAAGGCGGTTTCGCCAAAGCCGCTGATCGTCTGGGCATGGCGATTCAGACCATCAGCGCGCAAGTACGCGAACTCGAAAAATCGCTCGGCCATCAATTGCTTAAGCCTGCGGGCCGTGGCGTTGCGCTGACCGAGGCGGGGCAGGCCGCGTTTTCTCGCGCGGAAAGCATTTTCCAGATGGGGCAGGACCTCGTTGATGCGGTACAGGATGCCGCGACGCGGCGCGTTGTCCGGCTTGCTGTTGGTTTGTCGGACGGTATTTCGAAGTTGGCCGCTCATGCGCTCCTGGGGCCGGTGCTGGATACGCCGGATCTGAAACTCGTGTGCCATGAAGGTGAGTTTGAGCAGTTGCAAGCGGAGTTGGCGCTGCACAAGCTTGATCTGGTCCTGGCCGGCCAGCCAGCGCCTGCCAACCCGAATCTGCGTTTGAGCAGCGACCGGCTGGTTGCTTCCCCGGTCGATTGGTATGGTCCGGAAGCGTTGGTAGCCAAGAGTGCGGTCGATACTTTCCCGAAATCGCTGGAGCATTTGCCCGTGCTACTTCCGACCGGGCATTCCGTGTTGCGTTCGAGCCTGGATCAATGGTTTCTTGCGCAAGGCTTGCGCTTGCGCGTGGTCGGGGAGTTTGAGGATAGCGCGTTGATGTCCGTGTTTGCCGCTCGCGGTCTGGGCGTATTTCCTGTCAGCCGGCTTGGCGCCGACGATGTCGGGTTGATGTCCGGTGTGAGGTTGTTGGGAAGGTGCGAAGGTGTCGACGAGGAAATCTACGCGATTCGCAGTCATCGTGGTCAGCATCACCCGCTGGTACAGAAAATACTGTCCCATCAGGCGTTTCAGGGGCGATGAACGGGCGCTCGCGGTTGTTGAGCAGGATGGCGACGCATGGTTGACCTATGCTTGGAACTGGTTTCCAGAAAAACGAAAGGAATGATCCATGTGCAAGCGTCTGAGAGGTCTGTTGTTCGGTTGTCTGGCGTTTTCTTGTGTTTCCGTTTCGGCGGGCGAGCCCGTCCTTGCATGGCAAGCCTATAACGGGACGCTCTTCATTACCGGCGGTGTTGGCGAGGAGGAGATGGAACAGATCAACGCGTCACGCGGCGAATTCAACCTTCAGTTGTTGATGGCAGAGAAATCAGGAACTTACGTGACTGGCGTGCAGGTCACCATTACTGACTCCAAAGGAGCAACTTCGCTCGATGTCGATAGTGCCGGGCCGTATCTTCTGGTCAAGTTGCCCGCAGGTACGTACCAGATCAAAGCTGTTTATGACGATCGTTCGCAGAACAAACGTGTCGAGCTTCGCGAGGGGAAAGCGCAGAAGATGATCTTTTCGTGGTGAATACCCGACCGTAAAGAAACGAAATGCGGGAGCAAGATTCTGAAAAAGAAGCGCAGGATTGTGAAACCCTTTTTCGGGGTGTTCGTAGAGTGAGGAAGCGGCGCGCCTGTCGGCATGTTCAAGCGCTGCTTTTCTATCAGCGCAGTCGATTCCCGGAAATTGTGTGGATCAAGATGGAGTAGCGATGCTGGCTTGGTTGCGTCTCTCCGATATATGAAATGTGGCTAGTCAAGTCGCGCTGGAATTCATCGGCTCCCGGTGGTAAAATCCGACGCCTTTGCTGATCGACTATCGGTTGGCAGAGACTGGGGCTGACCTGATGGTCGGCCACAACCCTGGGGGCAAGTATCAACTGTCCTCAAATACGCACATTCGCCCGTTCAAGGGTGTCCGTTCCTGCGGACTTGGTTGGAGGCGAATGGTGGCTTAACCCTTAAAGGAAGACATATATGTCCGCAACGATGCGTCAAATGCTGGAGGCCGGTGTTCACTTCGGCCATCAAACCCGCTTCTGGAACCCCAAGATGGCTCAGTACATCTTCGGTGCACGGAGCAAGATTCACATCGTTAACCTCGAAAAGACCCTCGCGAAATACAACGAAGCGATGGCTTTCGTCCGCAAATTGGCGGCAAACAAAGGCACGATCCTGTTCGTTGGCACCAAGCGCCAATCGCGTGAAATCATCGCCGAAGAAGCGACGCGTTGTACTTCTCCGTTTGTCGATCAGCGCTGGCTCGGCGGGATGCTGACCAACTTCAAGACGATCAAGCAATCGACCAAGCGTCTCAAGGAAATGGAGGCTATGGTGGAAGATGGCTCTCTCGACAAGCTCGGGAAGAAGGAAGCGCTGATGACGCAGCGTGAGCTGGCCAAGCTTCAGAAGTCGATCGGCGGGATCAAGGAAATGAACAATCTGCCCGACGCGCTTTTTGTCATCGACGTCGGTTATCACAAGATCGCCATTTCCGAGGCGAACAAGCTGGGTATCCCGGTTATCGCCGTGGTCGATACCAACCATTCGCCCGATGGCGTTGATTACGTGATTCCAGGTAACGATGACTCCTCCAGCGCGATCCGCTTGTACGCGCGCGGTGTTGCCGATTCCATCCTCGAAGGGCGTAGCCAGTTCGTGGAAGATATCATCGCGGCGACTTCCGGAGATGAGTTCGTCGAGGAGTCCGAATAGTTGCCCCTTGTTGATCCCATGGGACAACAACTGGTAGCGGGTTATTGACTGATTGTTTCAACAGGGCACGGCCGGTCTTCCGGCCGTGCCTGTAATTGGAGATAGAAAATGGCGGCAATTACTGCAAGCATGGTAGCTGAACTGCGCGCAAAGACGGATGCGCCGATGATGGAATGCAAGAAGGCACTGACCGAAGCTGATGGAGACATGGGCAAGGCTGAAGAGCTTCTGCGCGTTAAGTTGGGAAACAAGGCCACCAAGGCGGCGGCCCGGATTACTGCGGAAGGTCTGGTTGCCGTCAGCATCAGCGCGGATGGCAAACAAGGCTCGATTATCGAGGTTAACTGCGAGACCGATTTCGTGGCAAAGAACGATGAATTCCAGGCCTTGACGAAGAATTGTGCCGACCTCGTCGCCGCCAAGAATCCTGCTGATGTTGCCGCGCTTTCCGCGCTGTCGTTGGGTGAAGGCACCGTTGAAACGACCCGTACGGCGCTGGTCGGCAAGATCGGTGAAAACATGACCATCCGCCGTTTCGTTCGTGTCGAGGCCAAGGGCAAGCTGGTTTCGTACATTCACGGTGGCGCAAAAATCGGTGTGTTGCTGGATCTGGTAGGTGGAGACGAGCAGTTGGGCAAGGATCTGGCGATGCACATTGCTGCGTCCAAGCCAAAGGCCTTGAATGCTGATGGCGTGCCGGCCGAGTTGTTGGAAACGGAGCGCCGCATTGCAATCGAAAAGGCGCGTGCTGACAACAAGCCGGAGGCCATGTTGGCGAAAATTGCCGAAGGGACTGTTCAGAAGTACCTGAAAGACGTGACTTTGCTCGCTCAGGTCTTCGTGAAGGCGGAAGACGGAAAGCAGACGATCGAACAGCTGCTCAAGGCCAAGGGCGCTTCGGTTGCCGGCTTTACGCTGTACGTCGTCGGCGAAGGGTTGGAGAAGCGTGCGAACGATTTTGCTGCGGAAGTCGCTGCTCAGGCGGCCGCTGCTGCGAAGAACTAAGAAGCCTGACTGACAGGGGACACACCGCCATGACCGAAGTTGCAACAACTCCCAAGTTCAAACGCATTCTGCTGAAGCTTTCGGGCGAAGCCCTGATGGGGGCCGACTCTTACGGTATCAACCGGCAGACAATTACCGAAATCGTCAGCGAGATAAAAAGCGTTGTCGACATGGGGGTTCAGGTTGGCGTGGTCATCGGCGGTGGCAATATTTTCCGCGGCGTTGCTCCTGCCGCGAACGGGATGGACCGTGCTCAGGCCGATTATATGGGCATGCTGGCAACCGTGATGAACGGTCTCGCGTTGCAGGATGCCATGCGCGTCGCCGGTATCGTTGCGCGCGTCCAGTCAGCGTTTAATATTGAGCAAGTGGTCGAGCCCTATATTCGTGGTCGGGCGATTCGTTATCTGGAACAAGGGCGTACCGTCATCTTTGCCGGCGGCACCGGCAATCCTTTCTTCACGACCGATACTGCCGCTGCATTGCGCGGCGCGGAGATCGGTGCCGAGATCGTGCTCAAGGCGACGAAAGTCGATGGCGTCTATACGGCAGATCCAAAGAAAGATCCTACGGCTACGCGTTACGACCAGATTACTTTTGACGAGGCTATTTCGAGAAACCTCGCCATCATGGATACTACGGCTTTCGCGTTGTGTCGTGATCGTAAATTGCCCATCAAGGTTTTTTCCATTTTCAAGGCAGGAGCGCTCAAGCGGGTCGTTCTCGGCGAGAACGAGGGCACTTTGGTGCATTGCTGAGGGAGAGTGAAATGTCGATTGCAGATGTGAAGAAAAACACTGAACACAAGATGCAGAAGTCGCTTGAAGCGCTTCGTGTCGACTTGGCCAAGATTCGTACCGGTCGGGCGCATGTCGGGTTGCTGGATCATGTGCAAGTCGACTACTACGGTTCGATGGTCCCGGTGAACACCGTGGCCAACATCACTGTCATCGATCCTCGGACGCTTGGCGTACAAGCGTGGGAAAAGGGAATGGCCGCAAAGATCGAAAAAGCGATCCGTGATGGCGATCTCGGTCTGAATCCGTCATCTCAGGGGGAGTTGATTCGCGTGCCGATGCCGCCCCTGACTGAAGAGCGTCGTCGCGATTTGATCAAGGTGGTGAAGCACGAGTGCGAGAATGCGCGGATCGCCATGCGCAACCTTCGGCGTGACGCGAATGCCGCACTGAAGGATCTTCTCAAGAAGAAGGAATGTTCCGAGGATGACGAGCGGCGTGCACAAGAAGAAATCCAGAAGCTTACCGACAAGTACGTGGCGGAAGTCGATAAGCAGTTCTCGCAGAAAGAAACAGAATTGATGGCCATCTAGTCTGCAGCAGGGGCTTGGCAGATGGCTTTCTTCAAGAGTTCTACGCGATCCGTACCGGACGCGGCGCGAGTCCCGCGCCATGTCGCCATCATTATGGATGGCAACGGGCGCTGGGCCAAGAAGCGCTTCCTTCCTCGTTTTGCGGGGCATCGTCGCGGTGTCGAGACGGTACGTGGTGCGGTTCGGTATTGTCTTGATCACGGGATTGAGTTCCTGACACTGTTTGCCTTCAGTTCTGAAAACTGGCGTAGGCCATCGGAGGAAGTGTCGCTGCTGATGCAGCTTTTTGCCCGCGCGTTGATGCAGGAAGTCTCCAAGCTGAAAAGCAATGGCGTTCGGTTGAGAGTGATCGGGGACCTCTCCCGGTTCGATGCTGATCTGCAGGCGTTGATTCGTGCCTCGGAGGAGAAGACGTCCTCCAATACAAAACTTACCTTGAGCATTGCCGCGAATTACGGTGGTCGTTGGGACATCGTCCAGGCAGTCAACCGGATGGCTTTGGCGTGTCCCGGGAGGCTCGGTGAATGGACTGAGGATGATCTTTCTCCATTTTTGTCAATGAGTTACGCACCGGAGCCCGATCTCTTCATACGCACCGGAGGCGAGGAGCGAATCAGCAACTTCTTGCTCTGGCAACTCGCTTACACCGAGTTTTACTTTACGGCCACTCTATGGCCGGAGTTCGATTCCGCATCGTTTGACCAGGCGATTGCATCCTTTCGGCAGCGCGAGCGTCGTTTCGGCCGTACCAGCGAGCAACTTGTGGAAATAACAGCGGACAAAACTGGGTGTAGCCAGGAGACGGAAATGAGTCTGGAATTGGACCATTTGGACCAATCATCGAATGTAAAGCGCGATGCTTAAAGCTCGCATCGTCACCGCGCTGTTCCTTTTCGCCGCTTTCTTTTGCGCGCTCTTCTATTTTCCTCCTGCAGGATGGCTAGGGTTTTCCGCGTTGGTCGCGGTCCTCGCTTTTTGGGAGTGGGGCGGGTTGATGCGACTTCCCGCCTCGGGGCGTTGTGTGATGGGCGCGGCAAGTCTGGTTGTCATGATCTTGATGACATGGTTTTTTCCCGAAGCGCTTGGACTCTCTGGCGGAGCGGTGGGTAAACTTTGGAGCCTGGGGCGTTGGTTGTACCTTCCTTCTGCCGTGTTCTGGCTGTGCGTCGCGCCCTTATGGTTGAAATGCAAATGGAGCGTGTCGCATCCGCTGGTGGGTTGTGTTGTCGGGGCGCTGGTGATACTTCCGGCGTGGCTGGCCTTGGTTCAACTCAGGCAGCTTGGCGCAGGGCAATTGCTGGCAATCATGGGCGTCGTGTGGCTGGCGGATATCGCGGCCTACTTTTCGGGGCGCGCGCTCGGTCGTCATAAACTGGCCCCAGGCATCAGCCCGGGAAAAACTTGGGAAGGTGCCGTCGGCGGCGTTGTGGCGGTAATCGTCTATGGGTTCCTGTTTGCTTCCCGCCTGCCGGAAACGCTTTCCGGAAACAGCCTGTTGTTGTTCTGCGGGCTTGTGCTTATCACGATGGTCAGCGTTGTCGGGGATCTGTTCGAGTCCCTATTGAAACGCCAAGTGGGTCTGAAGGACAGCAGCAGTCTGCTTCCCGGGCATGGCGGAGTCCTTGATCGGATTGATAGCCTGACGTCAACGTTGCCCCTCGTAGCGCTTTTCTGGTTCGGAACCAGTGTCTGAATGAAGAGGTAACATGGTGCAGAACCTCACAATCCTTGGTTCAACCGGTTCCATTGGTGTCAGTACCCTTGATGTGATCAGGCTGCATCGGCAGCGCTACAAGGTGGTTGCCTTGTGTGCGCACACTCAGATCGATCGCTTGTTCGATCAGTGCATTGAGTTTGTCCCGAACTTTGCTGTTGTGCGCGACGAAACCCTTGCCGCTGAGTTGCAGAGGCGCTTGCGTTTTGCCGGATGCCCCACGCAGGTGGAGTCGGGGCGGGATGCCCTGATTCATATGGCAGAATTGCCCGAAGTGGATGCTGTCATGGCCGCCATCGTCGGAGCGGCAGGGTTGCCGCCCACCCTCGCTGCGGCCGTGGCGGGGAAAAAAGTGCTGCTGGCCAACAAGGAAGCTCTGGTGATGGCTGGTCCCGTGTTCATGCACGCGGTTCGAACGTGCGGGGCTAGGTTATTGCCGATCGACTCCGAGCACAATGCGATTTTTCAATCACTTCCGTCCGACTATTCGGGAAATCCCTCCCGGAGCGGCGTTCAGGGCATATTGCTGACCGCATCGGGTGGTCCGTTTCGGGATACGCCGGTCGATCTTCTTGAGCGTGTTACACCGGCACAGGCCTGTGCTCATCCCAATTGGGTCATGGGCAGAAAAATCTCAGTCGATTCGGCGACGATGATGAACAAGGGGCTGGAAATGATCGAAGCCCACCTGTTGTTCAATGTCCCCGCGGAGAGAATCCAGGTGGTTGTCCACCCCCAGAGTGTGATCCATTCGCTTGTTCAGTACGTTGACGGATCTGTTCTTGCTGAACTCGGGAATCCTGACATGCGGACGCCCATTGCTCATGCGTTGGCTTATCCTGAGCGAGTTCTTTCCGGGGTGGCCCCGCTTGACCTGTTTGAAATCGCTTCGCTGCATTTCGAGCGGCCCGATTTTGACCGCTTTCCGTGCCTTGGGCTTGCCTATCGGGCGTTGCGGGAGGGAGGCAGTGCGCCGGCGACACTGAACGCAGCCAATGAAGTGGCTGTCGAGGCGTTTCTGGATGGAAAAATCCGCTTCACGCACATTGCTCGAGTGATCGAAAGCACGATGGATGAAGCCCCGGCGATGAAGTTGTCTTCGTTGGATGATGTGCTGGCAGCGGATTCCGTGGCGCGACGAATTGCTGCCAGCCTCATTGATGAAGTAGCGAACGCATGAACGATTTCTTCGTTTACCTCTTTGCGTTTGGGCTCTTGCTCGGCGTTTTGATTGTCGTGCATGAATTCGGCCATTACGTTGTTGCACGCTGGGTCGGCGTCAAGGTTTTGCGATTTTCGGTCGGATTCGGCAGGCCGGTTTTCATGACCCGGCTGGGGCGCGATGGCACGGAATGGGCAATTGGAGTGTTCCCGCTGGGCGGCTATGTCAGGATGCTCGATGAAGGCGAGGGCGAGGTCGCTCCGCACGAGCTGCATCGCAGTTTCAACCGGCAAAGCGTATGGAAACGTATGGCGGTTGTGGCGGCTGGCCCGTTGGCCAATTTGTTGCTTGCCGTGGTTGTTTATTGGGGCTTGTTCATGCATGGCATGGAAGAGTTGCGCCCTATTCTTGGCGCGCCTGTTGCGGAGAGCCCCGCGGCGGCGGCTGGAATCAAAGACGGAGAGCGGGTTCTCAAGGTTGGCGGAGATACTGTTCAGACTTGGTCCGAAATGCGCTGGATTTTGCTCCGCCAGATGGTGGAGCAGGACTCGATTGAAATGGAAGTCATTAACCAGCGCAATGAAATCAGTTTTCGTCGCCTTGGCTTGTTGGATGCGCGGAAAGTGGACAATGGAAGCGACCCTCTGGAGAAATTGGGGTTGCGCTTTTCCCGGCCGAAGCTGCCGCCGGTAGTCGGGAAGATCTTGCCAGGGAGCGTGGCCATGGCAGCCGGGGTCGTGCCTGGTGACAAGGTGGTAAGTATCGACGGCAAGCCGATCACCTCTTGGTCGGAAGTGGTCGAAACTGTTAGCGCATCGCCAGGAAGTCCTCTTTCGTTCGTGCTGACGCATGGCGATGACGTTCGCGTCGTAGAAATGACGCCGGCTGCGGTTGATAACAATGGGCGGGAAATCGGCAGAATCGGGGCTGCGGTTGATGAGACGGGATTGTCACGCGACGATCTGCTGGTTACGGTGCGCTATGGGGTTGCTTCCGCCCTTGGCAAGGCCTTTGAAGAGACGTGGGACAAGTCCTTGTTCAGCCTTCGGATGATGGGGAAGATGGTTACCGGCGCACTGTCCTGGCGGAATATCAGCGGCCCGGTGACGATTGCGGACTACGCGGGCCAGTCGGCCAAGCTGGGCGCAAGTCACTATTTGAAATTTCTGGCATTAGTCAGTATCAGTCTGGCTGTGCTCAATTTGCTGCCTATTCCGATTCTGGATGGTGGCCATTTACTGTATTATGTAGCGGAAATTGTCAGAGGCAGGCCGCTTTCGGACCAAAGCATGGTGATCGGTCAGAAAATCGGATTGGCGTTTATTTTGATGCTGATGGCCTTCGCTCTCTACAATGACCTCACTCGATTGATTCCTGGCTGATCCATGAAGAGAAACCTCGTTGCCGGTGCGATTGCCGCACTTTGCGTGTCATCCGTTTTTGCATTTGAGTCTTTTGTTGTCAAGGATATTCGGGTCGAAGGTATCCAACGAACAGAAGCAGGTACTGTGTTCAGTTATCTTCCGGTGAAAGTCGGCGAGACGATGACTGATGAGAAGGCGGCTCAGGCCATCAAGGCCTTGTTTGCCACCGGCTTTTTCAAGGACGTGCGGATCGATATCGATGGCTCGGTTGTCGTCGTGATCGTCGAGGAGCGACCTGCCATTGCGCAGATCGATTTTGTTGGACTCAAGGAGTTCGACAAGGACCAGATGATCAAGGGGCTGAAAGAGGCGGGCTTCGCCATTTCTCGCTCCTTTGATCGAAGCATGCTTGAACGGGCCGAGCAGGAATTGAAGCGCCAGTACCTGACACGCGGCAAGTATTCGATGACGGTCACCACGACAGTCACCCCGCTAGAACGGAACCGGGTCGCGGTCAATTTCAATATCGAAGAGGGCGATGCAGCGTTGATCAGACAGATCAACATCGTGGGAGCAAGTTCTTTCAAGGAAAAGGAACTTCTCGAAAACTTCCAGTTGCAGACGCCCAATTGGATCAGTTGGTATACGAAAAACGATCAGTACTCGAAGCAGAAGTTGTCCGCGGACTTGGAAAGTCTGCGTTCCTTCTACCTCAACCGCGGGTTTCTCGAGTTCAATATCGAGTCGACGCAGGTGTCGATCAGCCCCGATAAGAAGGACATCTACATCACCATCAGCGTTTCCGAAGGCGAGCGTTATGTTGTGTCCTCGGTCAAGCTGGCGGGTGATCTGATCCTGGCTGAAGAGGATTTCAAAAAGGCCATGAAGATCAAGGCGGGTGATGTCTTCTCGCGGGAAAACCTGAACGAGAGCACGAAGGCTATCAGCGAAAAGCTTTCTGCCAAGGGCTACGCGTTCGCCAACGTCAATGCCGCGCCTGAAGTTGATAAGGAAAAGCGTCAGGTGGCTTTCACGATTTTCGTTGACCCTGGCAAGAGAGTCTACGTGCGTCGTATTAACGTGGGCGGTAATACGAAAACACGCGACGAGGTCGTCAGGCAAGAAGTTCGTCAGATGGAAGGTGGCTGGTATGACGATGATCGAGTCAAGCTCTCCAAGCAGCGTATCGACAAGACCGACTATTTTTCGGAAGTGACAGTCGAAACGCCTCCTGTTCCGGGAACGACTGATCAGATTGACGTGAATTACAACGTGACCGAGAAGTCGACGGGTAACGTCTCGGTGGGTGCGGGCTATTCGCAGTCGGAAAAAGTGATGCTGTCCGGATCGATTTCGCAGTCCAATATTTTCGGTAGCGGCAGGTATGTTTCCGTCACGCTGGGGACGGGTAAGGTCAATCGGGCGATTGGCCTCAGCTATACCAATCCGTATTTCACGGTCGACGGAGTTAGCCAAGGGTTTGATGTGTATCACAAGAAAACCAATCCGACTTCGCTGGGCTACGTCTACAAGACGGAGGCTACAGGCGGGGGGGTGCGGTTCGGTATTCCGATTGCGGAAAAACAATCGATCAACTTTGGCGCTGCGTTTGATTACACCAAGGTCGAGATCGACCTGAACGATGATGACACTCCGCTGCAGTATCAGAAGTTCGTCAAGACCTTCTGTGGCGAAAATGAGAATACCTGTGGCAACACTTCGCTTCCTTTGTCTGTGGGCTGGGTAAGCGACGGGAAGGATAGTGTCATCAGCCCGACACGTGGGACCTATCAGAAAGCCAATTTCGAAGTGAGCCCTGCCGGGGATTTGCGTTATTACAAAGCAACTTATCAACACCAGCGTTATTTTCCTGTAACTAGGAGCATGGTTTTCATGCTTAACGGCGAAGTGGGATATGCCAAGGGCTTGCAAGGTCAGGAAGTGCCGTTCTTCAAGAACTTCTACGCAGGCGGGGTGAGTTCGGTTCGAGGCTACGATACGGCGAGTCTCGGTCCTTATGAAATCGACAGCGATGGCGATGAGGTTCGTTTGGGTGGTATCAAGCGCTTTGTGTTCAATGCGGAACTGTCCATGCCGCTGCCTGGTTTCGGTGCTGACAAATCGATGCGGTTTGGGCCGTTCTTCGATGCGGGGCAGGTTTATTCCGATGAGAAGACGAGTTCCACCTGCAGTAGCGGCGAAGGTGTCTGTGACCAAGGACCTGTCCGCATGTCGGTCGGCTTGGCGGCAAGCTGGCTCTCGCCCTTGGGGCCGCTCAAATTCAGCGTGGCCCAGCCATTGAACAAGCAAAAAAATGATAACATCCAAGTCTTCCAGTTCCAGATGGGAACGGTGTTTTAGTCTAGGAGAAAAAGCTTGAATACGAAATTTGCCACCTTGCTGGTTGCTCTGTTGGTGTCGCTGCCAGTGTCGTATGTGTCGGCATCCGAATCGGTGAAGATTGGTTACGTCAATACTCAGCGCATTTTCCGTGACGCACCTGCGGCAGTTAAGGCTGCGAAGAAAATCGAAGCAGAGTTTTCCAAGCGTGATCAGGAGCTTCAGCGTATGGCTAAGCAACTGCAGGGCATGCAGGAAACACTTGAAAAGAATGCGGTGACGATGGCCGACTCGGATCGTCGGGCTAAGGAAAAGGAGCTCAACGAACTGTCGCGTGAGTTCCAGCGCAAGCAGCGTGAGTTCAGAGAAGATCTCAATCTTCGCCAGAACGAGGAAAATGCGGCGATTATCGAGAAAGCCAACAAAGCGATCAAGCAGTTGGCCGAGTCGGAAAAGTATGACCTGATCGTTCAGGATGTGGTGTGGGCCAGCCCAAAGCTCGACATTACCGAGAAGATCATCAAGGCTTTGGCCTCTGAGAACAAGTAAGCGACGTGGCGAAGCGCGAAGGGGTGCGTCTCGACGAGATCGTCAATCGGCTGGGTGGGCAACTTGAAGGTGATGCCTCTGTAGTCATCACCCAAGTGGCTACATTGGCATCCGCGCGTGAAGGGCAGATTGCGTTTCTCGCGAATCCGAAGTATCGCCAGCAATTGCAGACGACAGGTGCTTCTGCGGTGATTGTTCCGCCGAAATTTGCAGGCGAGACGTCGCTTCCGAGGATCGTTCACCCGAATTCCTACGCTTACTATGCGCGTGTTGTGGCGTTGCTGAATCCACCTGATCTTGGGGCCGTCGGTGTTCATCCCAGTGCAGTGGTCAATAGCGATGTGCCCAAGACGGCTCGCATCGCCGAGAACGTTGTCGTGGGCAGGAACGTGGTGCTCGGCGACAACGTGACGCTTTATCCCGGATGTGTCATCGGGGACGGCGTCTCGATCGGCGACGATTCGGTTTTGTATCCGAATGTCGTGATATACAGGGACTGCGTGATTGGCCGGCGTGCCGTCATTCAGGCGGGGGCGGTGATCGGCAGCGACGGCTTTGGATTTGCCAAGGAAGGCGATTGCTGGATCAAGATCCCGCAGATTGGACGTGTCGTGATCGGCGACGACGTGGAAGTTGGCGCGAATACATCAGTCGATCGTGGTGCGTTGGACGACACGGTTATTGGTAACGGTGTGAAACTGGATAACCAGATTCAGATTGCACACAACGTGGTTGTCGGCGATTACACGGCCATGGCGGGTTGTGTGGGTATCGCCGGGAGTACCCGGATTGGCCGGCGTTGTACAATCGGCGGCGCCGGCATGATTGTTGGCCACCTTGATCTGGCCGATGACGTGCATGTCTCCGCGGGAACGATGGTAACCAAAAACCTTCGTCAACCGGGGCAGTACACCAGCATTTTCCCTTTGGAAGCGCACGAAGAGTGGTTGCAGAACGCTGCACAGATCAAGCGTCTTGCGAAACTTGCCGAGCGTGTTTCCGAGCTTGAAAAAAAACTCGAATCAATGGAGAAAACATCTTGAATACAATGGATATTCACGAAATACTCAAACACCTTCCACATCGTTATCCGTTTCTTCTGGTGGACCGGGTTGTTGATTTCGAGCCAGGGAA
>Ga0316613_10000889_pt1 | contig 21717 bp, 20 predicted proteins | sample OWC_soil_day10_C_2_FD_207647 | JGI IMG/M metagenome (GOLD analysis project Ga0316613, IMG submission 207647) | Wetland soil microbial communities from Old Woman Creek delta, Ohio, United States - OWC_soil_day10_CT_b | ecosystem: Environmental > Terrestrial > Soil > Wetlands | place: USA: Ohio...
TTATCCGGTCCCAGACAGATATAACTTCTTCTATTATAGAAGATCCCGGACAGGACTGGAGCCAGAATGAGGGAATCCTGATTCATGATTCACAGTCAGTAGACGATCTGGAGCAGATTGCACAGAAACTGAAAGAGAAAGGTGAAATATATGTATTAGCTGGCTGTGCCGGATTTGCAGGGCTGCTTCCTGAGCTGACAGGGCTTAGCGGGAGCAAACCTCAAATACCGGAGATATCTCCTCATTTGCTCATTGCATGCGGCAGTATTCATCCGGTATCTCTGGCCCAATGCAGCTATGCTTCAAGAAACGGGGCTCCTCATTACTACCTGACTCCGGAAGATAAACTCAATCTTTCTTTTGCAAATGGAGAGGCGGCGCGCAGTCTGGTAAATCAGGTGTTTCAATCCTGTGAGAAATCACCTGTGGTTATTTTAAATGCCAACGGACCAAACGAGCCAGGGAAGACCTACGCATATGCAAAAGAAAAAGGAATTGGACTTTCACAGATCAGAGAAAATGTAGTCACTGTAATGGCGCAGCTGATCGAAAATCTGATTGACCGTGGAGTAAACGCTACTGTTTTTCTTATGGGCGGAGATCTTCTATACCAGTTTGTAAAACAGACTGGTATCAACGTTATTTCACCTGTCTGCGAGGTTGAACAGGGTGTTGTACTCTCAGAAATCCTCTACAAAGGAAAAAGAATCAATATTATATCAAAGTCCGGTGGTTTCGGCAGAGAATCTCTCTTTATAGATTTGTCAGATCGGTTTCAAAAATTTTAAAAACAAATGTTGGGAATATGAAATCTGTGTATCCGGCAAAGAAATAATTGCCTAAAAAATACAAATCAGGAGGATAACAACATGCAATACGCAAAATTACCTGGCCTGACCTGGGATGGCACTATTTACCAAAATGATGATATGGGAATTCTGGAAGCACTCCTTCCTACCGGTGGATATCCTACCGCCCATGCTCCGGCAATGCTTGAACTGCCTGACGGCGATCTGCTGTGCTGCTGGTTTGCAGGCACCTACGAAGGCAGCGCCGATATCCATATTATCTGCTCACTTCTTCCGAAAGACGGATCTGCATGGCTTCCGCCTCTGGATATCTCCGGTGACCCTGATCGCAGTGAGCAGAACCCCTCCTTATTCTACGGTCCTGATCATGCTGTATGGGCAATGTACACCGCCCAGCTGGATCGTCTGGAAGGCAAAGATAACATGCAGTATACAGCCGTAGTGCGCTGTCAGAAGAGTACCGATGGGGGGAGAACATGGGGAGCCTATGAAACAGTGTTTCCCGAAGAAGGAACCTTTTGCCGCCAGCCGATTCAGATACTTTCATCTGGACGGTGGATTTTCGCCAACTGGCTGTGCACAGATTCGAAAGACGGGCTGTCCGGAGATCCCACCGCTTTCCGCATCTCTGATGACGAAGGAAAGACGTGGCGTATGGTGATGATGCCTAAAAGCAACGGTCATGTTCATGCCAATGTCATAGAGCTGGAAAACGGTCATCTGGTTGCTTTTATGCGTAACCGTGAAGCTTTCCGCATTCACCGCAGTGAGTCCTTTGACTGGGGCGAGACCTGGAGCGAGCCGGCTCCCACTCCTCTTCCAAACAACAACTCCAGTATCAGTGCAGTGAAACTGCTAAGCGGACGCATCGCCATTGCCTACAACCCCACCTGCACACCCGATCCCCAGCCTGGTAAGGCTGCATGGCCCGGTCTTCGCTGCCCGGTTGCGGTTGCGGTGACTGAGGATGGCGGTCTGACTTTCCCCATCATCCGCTATATGGAACGTGGCGAAGGCTTCATGGGTGAAGAAAACAAAACTAATAACCGGCAGTATGAATATCCCTATCTGATGCAGTCAAACGATGGGGCGCTCCATCTGGCCTATGCCTCTTACACCCGCGCCGGAGTGAAATACCTTCGATTCACCGAGGAGGATGTTCTGGGACAAAAGAGAGAGCGGGTTGGACTCTATAACCCAACTGCTGCCCAGAGCCATTAATATCACAGAAAGGATTTAAAATGCTGAAAACCTATAACATTAAAATGCCCCACGCCGTATATGGCGGAGAAAACGCCATGGAAAGCATTACCACCATCTTAAAAAACCGAAAGGTGAACCGGGTTGCCATGTTTACAGATAAGGGGATCGAGGAATCCGGCCTGTTTTCCCTGACTGAGGAAGCCGTAAAAGCTGCAGGAGCCGATTACTATGTCCTGGATGAACTCCCTCCGGAACCGACTTATAACGCAGTTCAAAAGCTGGTAGACCAGTTTAAAGCCAGCAAAGCAGATATGATTGTGGCATGTGGGGGCGGCAGCGTCATGGATGCAGCCAAGCTGGCAAGTATTCTTGTCACTGACGAGTACGGTGTGAAGGAACTGTTAGACGATCCGGGCCGCGCACAAAAGTGTGTTCCCATTATTCTGATTCCCACCACTGCAGGTACTGGAGCAGAGGTTACTCCCAATGCCATTGTTGCCGTTCCGGAAAAAGAATTAAAGGTGGGAATTGTCAACGAGAATATGATTGCTGACTATGTGATACTGGATGCCAGAATGATTAAGAACGTACCCCGCAAGATTGCAGCAGCTACGGGTGTGGATGCTCTGGCCCACTGCATTGAGTGCTTTACCAGCAATAAAGCAAATCCATTCAGCGATTTGTACGCACTTGAGGGTCTGGATCTGATTCTTAACAACATCATGGATGCATGTAACGATCCTGATGCAATGGAAGCAAAAAACAGGATGCAGATTGCGGCCTATTACGGCGGACTGGCTATTACTGCCTCCGGCACGACTGCCGTACACGCATTAAGCTATCCCCTTGGCGGTAAATACCACATTCCGCACGGAGTATCCAACGCAATGTTACTGGCTCCTGTCATGGGATTCAACGAACCGGTATGCCGTGAGAAATTCGCTGCTGTTTATGACCGGTGTGTTCACACCGAAACAAGCTGCCAGACATTGGAGGAAAAAAGTGCTTATCTGCTTGCATGGATGGAGAAAATCGTAAAAGACTTAGAAATTCCCACCAGCTTAAAAGAGTTTGGAGTACCCGCCGAAGACTTAGACGGACTGGTGGAAGCCGGTATGCAGGTAACACGCCTTCTGGTAAACAATATGCGGGAAGTTACTCCTGCTGATGCCAGGTCAATGTATGAGAAAATTATTTATTAAGAGGAGATTATTATCATGAAGAACGTCGAACTAAAAGGCATTATTCCACCAATTCTAACCCCTATGAATGCCGATGAATCCCTTAATCTGGAGGAGCTGCGTAACCAGATTGAACGAATGCTGGAGGGTGGTGTTCATGGTCTGTTCCCATTCGGAACCAACGGAGAAGGTTATATTTTAAACGAAACAGAAAAAATTGAAGTGCTTGAGGCTGCCATCGATCAGGTAAAACACCGTGTTCCGGTATATGCAGGTACAGGCTGCATTTCCACGTCAGATACCATTCGTGTCAGCCGGAAAGCGCAGGAGCTTGGCGCTGATGTGCTGTCCATTATCACACCCAGCTTTGCTCTTGCTTCACAAAAAGAGCTCTACGATCACTACGTGGAGATTGCTAAGCATGTAGACATTCCAATCGTGCTGTACAACATTCCTGCACGTACAGGCAATAAATTACTTCCTGAGACCGTTGCAAAGCTGGCAAAAGATGTAGACCTTATTATGGGTGCCAAAGATTCCAGCGGTGACTGGGATAACCTACTTGCCTATATTAACCTTACAAAGGACTTAGATAAAGATTTCAGAGTATTATCCGGAAACGATTCCCTTATCCTTCCCTGCCTTGAAGCAGGCGGTGCCGGCGGTATTGCCGGATGTGCCAACGTATATCCACATGTTCTTGCATCTATTTATGAACTGTTTCAGACCGGTAAACTGGAAGAGGCTAAGGCTGCTCAGGACTCCATCGCCTCATTCCGCGCCGTATTCAAATTTGGCAATCCTAATACGGTTGTTAAAAAGGCTGTTTCTTTACTTGGTTATCCGGTAGGTGACTGCCGCCGTCCTTTTAACTATCTATGCGACGAAGGAATTGACGCACTAAAACAAGTTTTAAAGGAAAATGCCGACAGAGGGATGTGCTGATATGAATAATCAAATGAGACCTATTATTGGAATTTCCATGGGTGATCCTTTTGGAAATGGCCCGGAGATTACGGTTCGGGCATTGGCAGATGAAAAACTCTATGAGCGCTGTAAGCCTTTGATAGTAGGGGATGAAACTTCCATAAGTTACGCTTTAAAGGTGGCTGAAAAAGTTCATGGCATTCATTTGAAACTGAATGTTATCTCTTCTCCCTCTGAAGGCAAATACACCTATGGCACCATTGATCTGATGGATCTGAAACTGATTCCTGGAGATGCAATTCCGGATACCTCAGGACTGAATGAACCAAAACCGTTTGGTGTAGGTGCATGTGCACTGGGTGGTGAGGCAGCCTTCCAGTATGTAGTAAAAGTGATTCAGTTGGCTATGGATCGCCAGATTGATGCTACCGTTACCAACGCACTGAGTAAAGAAGCCATAAACATGGCAGGGCATCATTATTCCGGCCATACCGAGATTTATGCTGATTATACGGATACACCCAAGTACACTATGATGCTGGCTCACGGTGACCTGCGGGTAGTCCATGTTTCCACTCATGTGTCGCTGCGGGAAGCTTGTGATCGTGTTAAAAAGGACCGTGTTCTGGATTGCATTCGCATTGCCAATGAAGGCTGCAAAGCCCTGGGTATAAAAGAACCTAAAATCGGAGTAGCGGGGTTAAATCCCCACTGTGGTGAGAACGGCATGTTTGGCTGGGAGGAAGCAGAAGAAATTCAGCCTGCCATTGATGCAGCCATTGCTGAGGGAATTATTATCCCGGAAAAGAAGCCCACCCCTCCCGATACCATATTTTCTAAAGCACTGGGCGGTTGGTACGATATTGTTGTCGCCATGTACCATGATCAGGGTCATATTCCCCTAAAGGTAAAAGGGTTTGTTTATAACCGTGAAGAAAAACACTGGGAAGCGGTTGAAGGTGTTAACGTGACTCTCGGACTGCCTATTATTCGTGCCAGTGTAGACCATGGAACCGGTATCGATCTTGCTGGCAGCGGCCGCTCCAGTGAGCTGAGTCTGGTCAATGCAATTGATTACGCCATCCTTATGGTTCATGCCAGAAAAGAATCCTGAAATTGATAAATTGCACCCTACTGCCAATTAATATAGCTTTATATAAGAGAGGAGTCCAAACAAATGACTATCCCAATGATTATTGCTCTTGCTATCACAATTCTCATGATTATTTTGATTATGACAGACAAACTTCCATTCGGTGCACCTCCAATACTTGCCTGTCTTCTAATGGTTCTTTTCGGCATAACCGATATCAAGACTGCTTTTGGCGGTTTTTCTAACGCTACCATTATTATGCTTGCCTCTTTCATGGCAATCGTGGCCGCTCTTCAAAAGACAAGCCTGATTGGCGCTTTCAGAAAAACAATTATGAATATGGCTAACAAAGGCGGATACAAGGCATATATCATGTTGTTTATTATCGTCATGCTGGCCAGCAGTATCTTTGGAACAGGTTCCACTGCATTCTATGTTCTTACTTTAGGTATCTTATCTACAATACAGTATTCTGACAAATTACCTCGCGGTAAGGTGATTGCTGCTGCTGGTTTCGCAGCTAACCACCCACTGATCCCAATTAATGTCACATTACAATATGGCATTGTAATCGCTGTATTAGCAGCTGCCAAATCCGGAATTACCAGCGTTTCCTTAGCAAAATTCTCTATCGTGAATCTGATTCTTTCCCTGGCTTATGTGGCATGGGCTTTAATTGGTTACAAAATACTGCCAAACAAAAATGTGGAAGATACAGAAACCGGCACAGATAAATCCAAAGATACCGTTTACGATTTGCCAAAATGGAAAGAAAATGCAACCTATGCGGCCTTTATCGCAGCTGTTATCGGTATGATTCTTCAAAGTAAAGTAGGCGATGCCGGATATATGATTCCTGGTTTATCCGCAGGTCTGGTTTTAGTGATCGGTGTTCTGAATTTTGATGAAATTCGTAATAACATTGGGGCTCCAATTATTTTAATGTCAGCTGGCGTTATTGGTGTTGCTGATGCTCTTGGCGGTACCGGATTAACTGCTTTAGTTGGAGAAACGGTAGCTAATATGCTTGGAACAAATATCAATCCTTTCATTCTTATTTTTGTATTCTGTATGTTAACAAGTGTACTTGCAACCCTTACAGGATCCACAATCGGTACTGTGTATGTTTTTGCACCTATGGCGATTGCTACCTGCATGAGCCTTGGGCTGAATCCCACAGCTGCCGCTGCTGCAATTGTAATATCAGGCTGGAATGGTCATTTCTTACCAATTGACGGTATGCCAGCTATGGTAATGGGGATTGGTAAATATAAACTGACAGAGTTTTGGAAATACACGATTCCGATGTACTTTATCCGACTGCTTGCTTTAACTGCCGGAGCTCTGCTGTTGTTCCCGATGTAAAATGCCAAATTACTTAAATCAGAAAGAGGTACAGTTATGAATAATAAATATGAACTGGAGCATATCGGCATAAACACTCCAAATGCGGAAGAAGCAGAAAAACTGGCGCAGCTGCTGAGTATGATGTTTAACCTGGAGCCTCGCCACGGGCAAAAGTCTGAGTTTGGAGGTCCTTATTTTGAATGTATGAAAGCTCCTTTCCTGGGTTCAAACGGTCACATTGCCATGCGTACACCGGATTTAACCTCTGCCGTTCTGGAATTGAAAGAGAAAGGCTTTTCCTTTAACATGGATACTGCCGCATATTTTGAAGATGGAACATTGAAAAATGTCTATTTAGACGGTGAGTTTGGAGGCTTTGCCATTCATATTATGCAAAAATAACGGTTAAAAACCGCTGATCCATTGGCGAATGAAACATCGCTTTTGGATCAGCGGTTTTTTATGAATCAGAGAAGCTCATGAATGTCTTTTGTCTCATGATCCTCATATTTGACTACGTTGCCTTCCCAGGTTCTGAATTTTACATAACCCGGACCTCTGGAAATAATATAATTGGGGAATATAGGGGTTTTGCCCTGCCCCTTTGGCGCATTGACAATAAATGTGGGAATTGCCATACCGGAGGTGTATCCTCTTAAATATTCCATAATCTCAATGCCATCTTCAATGGATGTGTTAAAATGGGTGGTTCCCTGAACGTGCTTTGCATGAAAAATATAATATGGCCGTACCCTGCATTTTAACAATTCATGATTGAGCACACGCATTACAAATTTGTCATTGTTAATACCATTTAACAAAACTGCCTGATTTCCCAGAACGATTCCTGCATCTGCAAGCCTTTCACAGGCTGCTTTTGATTCTTCAGTAATCTCCAAGGGGTGATTAAAATGAGTGTTTAAATAGATGGGGTGGTATTTCTTTAACATATCGCAAAGCTCTTTGGTGATTCTCTGCGGCATGGTTACGGGAATTCTGCTGCCAAGCCTTATGTAATCCACATGAGGAATCTCTTTTAACTGGCTGATAATCCATTCCAGCTGCTGATCTGACAGTGTCAGCGCATCTCCTCCTGTGATGAGAACATCCCTGATTTCTTCATTTTCTCTAATGTAATTAATGGATTCTTCAATCTTGTCACGGGAATTATGGACATCCTGTTCCCCAATGTTGCGCCGTCTCTGGCAGTGCCTGCAGTACATGGCACATTCATTTGTTACATTGATAATCAGGCGGTCCGGATACCGTCTGGTAATACACCCCGCTGGATTGGTATACTCCTCTGCCATAGGATCTAAATCCGTACAGCTGTCTTCCAGCTTCTTATCGTTTGGGACACTCATCAGACGTATGGGATCAAAGCTGTCGTCCGGATCTGCAAGACTTAGGTAATAAGGGGAAACTGCCCACCGAAATTTTTTCCCCACTTCCTGTATCAGCTGCTTCTCTTTTTCGCTGACAGGAAGAATCCGGCTTAAGCTCTCCACATCTGTGATTCTGTTTCTCAATTGCCATCTGTAATCATTCCAGTCCTCTTCCGTTGCCGAATAAATATGAAGTATTCTGTTTTTCCGTTCCTTCAGCACATCTTCTTTGCTGATACCAGTGGGAATTGATTTCCTTGCCTCAAGAAAATCTTCAATCCTCCCCTTCAGTTCATCTGCCCGCTGTAGTGATATTTGACGTTTTTTTTCTTTTTCCATATATTTATTCTCCTTTTGCTCCAAAAGAAACAACTTCATTATAACAAATAAGTTGTTACTACGTCAATAAAATTTATTCTGTAAAAGAAAAAAAAGAAGCCCGCTTTTATAAGCTGACCTCTTCACTTACACTAACAGATTCTTGGAAGACCTTCTCCATATAAAAGATCGATGGTTCTCAGTCCATTAAGTCTGGTTTTCATTCTGACTCCGTTTCCCTCAAGAATTGTTCCAATTATTCTGGCATTTGTCCCATATTTACTGTTCTGCACTGCTTTTAATGCCCTTTCGGCCTGATTTCCCGGGACAACAGCTATCATCTTTCCCTCATTTGCCATATAAAGAGGATCCAGCCCCAGTATTCCGCAGAAGCCTTTCACCTGGGGACTAACGGGAAGAGCCGCCTCCCAGATCTCCACACTGCATGAAGACTGCTCTGCTGCTTCATTTAATACTGTGGCAAGACCGCCTCTGGTGACATCCCGCATGCAGTGAACCCTGATCTGGCTGTCCAATAAGTTCTGGACTATGGAGTTAAGCGGCGCACAATCGCTGGCGATCTGATTTTCTATCCCCATGCGGTGGGAAAGAATCGCTGCATGATGCTCTCCTAAGTTTCCGGATAAAATAATGGCATCACCTGGTTTACAGTGAGAGATACTGATACCGCCTTTCTTCACTTCCCCGATTCCGGACGTATTAATAAAAACCCCGCCATTTCCATCCACTACCTTGGTATCTCCTGCTACAATCCGGACTCCTGCTTCTTTCGCAGTCAAAGCCATGGTGAGGGCGATTTCCTCTATGGTTTCCAGCTCAGTCCCTTCTTCTATAATAAAGCCTGCAGTGAGATATTTGGGAACAGCACCCATCATGGATAAATCATTCACGGTCCCGCATACTGCCAGCTTCCCAATATTTCCTCCTCTAAAAAACAGAGGGGTAACAACAAAGGAATCTGTTGTGTAGGCAATCTTCCCCTCAACAGACAGCACTGCCGCATCTTCTAGTCTGTTTAACGTTTTATTATTGAAATGTTTTAAAAAAACCTGATTAATCAGATCACCGGTCTGCTTGCCACCGCTGCCATAAGACATATCAATTTTCATAGCCTTTGTCCTGCTCCTTTCGTCTGCTATTGTAAAATGGATTCGTTATGAATTCTGATACCAGATCCCGCAGGCTCCTTCCGATGACACCATACAGGGACCAATCGCGTGAAGCGGCGTGCAGGCAGTCTTAAACAGCGGACATTCTGCCGGATTCTTACGCCCCAGAATTACGTCTGTACATTTGCACCCGTTGGGCATTTCCTCGTTTACGCCCTCAATACGGCTGCCTCCGTCAAACATCTCATATTTCTTCTTCAGCCTTAAAGCGGAATTTTCAATGATACCAATCCCCCGCCAGAAATCATCTCCCTGTTCAAAATACTCTGAAAGCAGGGCACGGGCTTTTTCATTGCCTTTTTCCTTTACTGCAGTTGCGTACATATTTTTCACTTCATATCGCCCTGCTTTTAACTGGCTCATGATTTCATAGACTGCTGCCAGAATATGCTCTCCCTCAAAGCCTGCAATTACAAAAGGCTTCTGGTATTTTTCTGCCAGTTCCAGATAGCTGTCAGCCCCTGTAATCACGCTGACATGGCCAGGGCTTAAGAATGCATCAATATTTTTTTCCCTCTCACAGATATAGGAAAGGGCCGGTACCATTGTTTTTACAGAAGTTAAAAGTTTCAGATTGTTAATATTTTTTTGCTGCATTTCCTCCATCATGAGAGCATAGATAGGGGCAGTCGTCTCAAACCCCACAGCTGCAAACAGATACTGGATATTTTTATGCTCTCTGGCCTCCCTTAAAGCCATTAAAGGAGAATAGAGAATTTTTACATTTCCTCCTGCTGCCTTTGCTTCTGTTAAGGACATGCTGCTGCCTTTTACTTTCATCATATCGCCAAAAGTCAAAACACAGTGATCCTCCTTTAAGGAGAATTCTGTCAGACGGTCGATATAGGCAGCTGAGGTAACACAAACCGGACAGCCGGGACCGGAAATCAGTTTAATTTTAGGAGAAATCATACTTCTGATTCCGTTTTTAAAAATGCTGGAAGTATGGGTTCCGCACACCTCCATAATCTTAACCGGCTTACCGTCATAAGATTTCAGTTCATCAATCACTTCCTGGATCTTCATACCTGTCCTCCTGAAGTTCTGAAAAAAGGCTTAAGATATCCTCTGCCATTTCCCCGCTTATTACTTCTATGGCACAGCCTGCGTGGATCAAAACGTAATCTCCGATTCCAGCATCCACAAGCTTTATATTCACATCGGTGATATTATCCATTACATTTACTCTTGCATAATCGCCCCGTATCTCTATGACTTTTCCTGGTATTGCAACGCACATGGGATTTTCTCCTTTCTTCCAGCTACATGTTGCCTTCCTTCCAATGTTCTCTGCCTAAGTAGATCTGTCCAAGACTTAGTCCGCCGTCCCCCGGAGGTACAAGGCGGTTTACGTATATACGAAAGCCTCTTTCCTTTAAAAGAGCAAGCGTCAGTTCTGTAAGTACCGTATTCTGAAATACGCCTCCGCTCAATGCTACCTCACTGGTATGATAACAGCTTCTCAGCATTTCACAGATTTCTCCAATTCCTTCTGCTACTGCATGGTGAAAGCCCAGAGCCAGTGCTCCGGTTTTCTCTCTGTCTTTGCAGTTTACTGCTGCTTCGAAAAATGGTCTGGGGTCCAGTTTTAAAACACCCTCCTCTTTTGTTATCAGAAATGGCAGGGATGGAGGTTTTATATGTTCTCTTCTGGCAATTTCAGCCTCCCGCTCAAGCAGTATGGCGCATTCTCCCTCATACCTGTTCTCGTGGGCAACCTGAAGGACAGAGGCCGCTGCATCAAAGAGCCTGCCCATACTGGAAGTTAAAACCGTGTTAATTTTTTGATCCAGTGCAGCCGTTATCAACTGTTTTCTCTCATCCAGAAAGCAACTGTCAAGACCTGCATAATGGAGATAACAGACTGCAGTCTTTTTTCCATCCCGCATGGACTGATCACCTCCAAGAATGGGGAACGGGCTCAAATGAGCAGCCCGAACAAATTCCGTTCCTTCGCAGATCAAGAATTCCCCTCCCCATATGCTCCCATCGGTTCCATAGCCGGTTCCGTCAAATGCCACGCCTATTACAGGACCTTTCAGCCCATGCTCCGCCATAACAGATGCAATATGGGCATGATGATGCTGAACTTTTATCATTGGGAGCATCAGGCTTTGGGTAAAACGGGAAGAGTAATAATTAGGGTGCAGGTCACAAACTGCCAGCTTGGGGGTGATGTTTAACAGGCGTGTTAAATCTTTGTAGGATTTTTTATATTCCTCCATAACACTGCATTCTTCCAAATCACCGAAATACTGGGATACAACTGCTTTTGTCCCGCGGCTGAGACAAAAAGCCGCTTTCAAATCTCCTCCCGCAGCAAAAGCCTCTGCTTCCCCGGCTTTTTCTTTTTGCAGAATAACCGGATAGGGTACATATCCCCGACTCCTTCTGATGAGCTGAGGACTGCCTGCCACGATCTTAGCTACAGAATCATCTACGGATCTTACTATTCTTCTTCTATGATACAATACTCCATCAATGTATGGATCCGAAAGAGAACACATACACTCATCTTCACGGATAATTGGCTGTCCTGATTCATTGGCGCTTGTCATAATAAGGGGGCCAAGTTCTTCCGTCAGCAGATGCTGGAGGGGAGTATAGGGCAGAAACGCACCGCAGTACAGGCTTTTCTTATTGGTGGACGGAGCCATGAGGTCTTCCTGCATGGGTAGCAGTACGATGGGTCTTGCTTTGGATGTCAGAAGTATCTCTTCTTCTTTTGAAACATCACAGTACTTCTTTATTTCAGAAACAGAATGGTACATAACGGCAAAAGGCTTTTCTTCCCGTCCTTTGCATTGACGCAGCCGGACTACCGATGTCTCGAGAAAAGGCGAACACACCAGGTGATAACCTCCGATTCCTTTTACTGCCACAATTCCGCCATCTCCCAGTACCTTCATGGCTTTTTTTAAGGCCTCCCGGTCGGTAAGTTCATCTGCTTCCTGCTGCCTGTTATCCTGGTATAAAAGATAGGGGCCGCAGTCATTGCAGGAAATTGTCTGCGCATGAAACCGCCTGCTTTCAGGAGAAGTGTATTCCTTATTGCAGGCACTGCACATGGGGAAATCCTTCATGACAGTGTTGTCTCTGTCATAGGGCATTTCTTCTATTATTGTATATCTGGGACCGCACGCCATACAGCTGATAAATGGATTGCCATATCTTCTATCCGATGGATCAGCTAGTTCTTTTAAGCATTCCGGGCAGACCGGCAAATCTGCAGGTATCATGGAAACTTCTTCTGCTTCCCCGCTTGGTATAATAGCAAAATTATTAAGAGCAGAGACTGGCAGCTCTTTCATCTCCATATTTAAAATCTCATATCTTTGATCTTTATTTTCTTTTAAATCAGATAAGAACTGGTCCAGTGCTGTTTTTGATGCCTGTGCCACAATTTCCACATCACCGCCAACGTTTCGTACCCAGCCTTTCAACCCCAGTTTTCTGGCTGCACGATAAACAAGGGGTCGGAATCCAACCCCCTGTACAATACCGCAGACTTTAATTTTTACTGCTGTTTCTTTATTTTTTCCATTATCCATTCTGCTGCCTTTTCATAGCCTTCTCCGGTCTTTCCTGAGACCTTGATCACCGGAGCTGTTTTATTTAATGCCCGTACTCCCTTCATGAAGAAGTCTTCATCGAAATCCACATAGGGCAAAAGGTCACATTTGTTTAACAGAATTATATCTGCCTTTTCAAATGCCAGGGGATATTTATAAGGCTTATCGCTTCCCTCTGTTACAGTGGATATCAGCATTTTTGCATGCTCACCAATCATAAATTCGGCAGGACAAACCAGATTTCCGATATTTTCAATAAATAGTACCCCATTGCTGATGTGAAGATCCTCTACCGCCTGTCCGATCAGCGGAGAATCCAGATGGCAGGCTCCGCCGGTGTTGATCTGAATCGCTTTTACACCTAGGGATTGTAAGGTTTTTGTATCAAAATCAGCCTCAATATCACCCTCAATTACATAAGCTGTTACTTCTTGCAGACGTTTGATCAGCTGAATCAAAGAGGTGGTTTTTCCCGCTCCCGGCGCTCCCATCACATTGACGGCAAAAATACCGTTCTCTGTCAGGGAAGCCTTAATTTTAGCTGCAACCTGGTCATTTTTATCATAGACAGACTGCATGATTTCAATTTCTTTATTTTCTGACATGATAACCTTCCTGCCTTTCGTAAAACAAGCCTCTTTATGGCTTATTTAAATCCTGTACTTCAATGGATTTAATATAAAATTCCTGTCCTATTTCAGTGGGTGTTCCTTCTCCCTTACAAAGGGGGCATTCGAACGTAAAGGGCTTTCTGACAAACAGCTGACCGCAGCCTGTGCACCGCAGTTTGGGAACTACCCTCTCGATATGAAGCTTTGCGTGCTCACATGGAGTTCCTTCCGCAATCAGCTCAAAATACAGCTCAATGGAGCTGGCCACATAACCACAGTAATCTCCCACAACCAGATTAATCACCTTTACCTCAGATGCACCATTGTCCTTTGCATATTCTCCGGCGATTTCTATGATTCGCCTGGTGATTGGATATTCGTGCATTTTACGTATTCATCCCTTACGTTCCCATATGATGGAGCTGTGTACTGATTTTCCATGGTAAGACATTTTTTCGGACAGACCTCACTGCAGTAACCGCACTGGATGCATTTCAGCCGTTCAATGCTCCATGACGTCTTTGCCTTATCTGTCTGAATCGCCCCGGTTGGACATCTTCTTTCACACATACCGCAGAAAATACAGTCATCAATGGATATTCCAATTTTCCCTCTGGTCCGGTCGTAGGTTTCTTTCTTCTTTACCGGGTATGGCACGGTATAGGGACCATGGAATATATTCTTTAACAGTGTCTTTGACATCTTAAATACAGACATAATACCCTCGATTCTGCTGCTTATGACAGCATTTACATGTTATCCTGTTACCTGTTTCACTGTAAATCTGTAACGTTACCGCTCGGTACAGCTGATACAGGGATCTATGGTAAGAATCAATATGGGTACGTCTGCCAGCGAGCAGTTCTTTAGTGTTTCAAGCAATGCAGGCAAATTAGCAAAGGTAGGAGTCCGGACTCTTACCCTGTCCAAAAACTTGGTTCCATTTGCTTTTGTATAATAAACAACCTCACCGCGGGGCTGCTCCAGCCGGATAAACTGTTCTCCGTTTGGAGTACCTTTTACTTTCACGTTAATCTCACCGCCAGGGATTATATCAATGCACTGTCTGATTAAATTGATTGACTGGAACATTTCCTTGATCCTTACCCTGGTTCTGGCATAACAGTCCCCGCCATCATTGGTAATGGGTTTAAAATCCAGCTTGCCATATGCACTGTATCCCTGTGTTCTCATATCCATTTCGATACCACTTGCTCTTGCCATAGGTCCTACTGCGCCTAAATCAAATGCCATTTGTTTTGTCAGAACTCCCACGCCTTTGGTGCGCAGCTTCACTGTGGTATCGTTGATAAAGACACTGGTTGTCTCTTTTAATTCCTTTTCCATCTCAGTTAAAACAGTCTTAATCTTCATTAACATCTCGGAACTGATGTCTTTTCTTACTCCTCCGATATCACATACGGAAAAAATGACACGACCGCCTGTGGTCTCTTCAAAAATATCCAAGACCTGCTCCCTTAACTTCCAGGACTGCATAAACAGACTTTCAAATCCAAAGGCATCAGCCAGAAGTCCAAGCCAGAGCAGATGGCTGTGAAGCCTTGACAGCTCTGCCCATATTGTGCGTAAAAACTCGCCCCGCTCTGGTACCTCTACATCCATAATACGCTCAATGGACATACAATATCCCATTCCATGCATAAACGAGCAGATTCCGCAGATTCGTTCTGCCACGTAACAATACTGCTGATAATCTCTTTTTTCCACCAGCTTTTCCAAGCCTCTGTGAATGTATCCGATTCTAGGAATTGCCTCTACAACCGTTTCATCCTCCAGCACCAGATCCAGGTGGATCGGCTCCGGAAGTACCGGGTGCTGGGGACCAAACGGAACAATTGTCCTATTTCCCATAAATAACCTCCATACTGATGCAGGCTGCCACAGCCAGCTATTCGTTCACGCCAAATGGTGTCTTCACCGGAATCTTATAAAGATTATCATTGAAATCCGGCATGATGCCTGTTATTTTTACTCCGAACAATTCCTTTATCTCATTCTCATAGAGAAATGAATAGGGATAAAGAATGCTGATGCTTGGCAGTTCAGTTTCCGTATCTGTGGTCAGCCGGATATTCAGCAATTCATAATCCTTATCAAAGGAATAGGTTAATTCCATTCCATTTTTATTGGTACAGGTAATTGCTACCATCCGGTAACCATCATTTTTTATTTTCATAATCTCCGTCAGCAGATCATTGGGGGAGATTTCTTTTAATATCTGTTCTTTCATTTTTCTCCAATCCGCTTTTTCGGCATCTTTTTTTTCTTCTCAGCCAGAATATCAAGGGCTTTCACTACGCCATCAATAATGGATTCCGGCCGTGCTGCACATCCAGGCACATATACATCAACAGGAATTACCTTATCAACTCCACCTGCTACGTTATAGCATTCTGCAAAGATGCCGCCGGAGGTTGCACAAATTCCAACAGCTACCACTGCTTTGGGTTCCGGCATCTGTTCATAAAGCTGCTTCACTACCGGAATATTCTGTTCATTGACGCTGCCGGTGATAAGTAAGATATCCGCATGCTTGGGATTTCCGGTATTGATAATCCCAAAACGTTCCACGTCATATAATGGTGTCAGACACGCCAGTACTTCGATATCACAGCCATTGCAGCTTGTGCCGTCATAATGCAGAATCCAGGGTGATTTCTTAACCACATTCAAGTTCATACGCACTCTCCTCAATTTTCCCGGGATATCATTTCATAAAAAATGAAAGAATCACCAGATTCACCGTACCCATAACTCCCGTAACAATCCACGCAGAATTAAGTGCATGCTGCCATTTCAGCCTCGCTGCACAGTTATCTACAATAATTTCAAACAGGTACACACCGAGACACACAATTGCAGCAACCACACGGCTTCCTGGCGCAGAGGTGGCAAAAAACACATAAACAAGAGATAATGATATGATCACCTCATACCAGTGGGTTACCTCAATCACAGCCAGATCCTTTCCGGAATACTCGGTGGTAATCCCCTTGACGATCTCCTGATGTCCATGATGGGACATGCTTAAATCAAAGGGTGATTTTCTCAGTTTAAAGGTCAGGACAAAGACCAGTCCGATGAAAACTCCGGGCAGATAAAGGATGGATGGTTTGTCAGCCATGACAATATCTTTGATAAAGAAGCTTTTTTCCGCATAATAAAGACCTATGCAGGTAAGAAGCACCATTGGCTCATAAGCCATAATCTGTAAAAGCTCCCGCTCCGATCCGATGGTGTTATAAGGAGAATTTGACGCGTATCCTCCCAGAACAAAGAATACAGATCCAAGTGTCAGTGCAAAGATTGCCAATAAAATATCGCCTCCTGAAACCATGATGACTGTGGTAAACACAGCAAATACCATTGATACATACACGAAAAAACGGTGCATGGAATTGACTTCAATGGATTCCTTCTGCATCAGCTTCAGCACATCGTAAAATGGCTGTAAAACAGGGGGCCCCTGTCTGCCCTGCATGCGGGCAGTGATTACACGGTCAATACCGGTCAGCAGACCGCCCACCACAGGTGCGAGAATTATTATCCCGATAATTTTTAGAACGCTCATCATGATGCAATCCCTCCGATCAGCAGTATCACTCCCCAGATGAGAATGACAAAAGATAAAATGTCACTAAAGAAGGATAACCTCTTTGTTCCAAAATAGCTGTCCATATACCAGTTATGAAGTTCCACCTGCCGTTTAGTCCCGCAGGCACCGTAAAAGGTCTCATTGTCTCCCGTATTTTCCCCTGCCATATAAATGGGAACTCTTCTTCGTTTATCATTTTTATAGACCGGTATAAAGCTGATTGGCAGAATAATAAGCATACTTAGCATATAAAGCATCAGCTTGATATCTCCCTCTCCGATGGGCATCAAAGCCTGACCTACAAAAACTTCGTTTAAATAAGGAATCAGGGCATATTTAGATACGATGGGAAAAGTGAAGCAGGATATTACCACCAAACCAGCAAGGATTGTAATGGGAATCTCCTCATCCAGGTGAAATTCGTTTTCACTTTGCTGCCTCATATTAACTTTTGACACCAGCTTGCCCATCCACTTGGTCCAGTAAAACAGAGTCGCTGCGCTGCCATAAGCGAGGATAATGACTATCAGAATATTATTGGAGTCAATAAATGCTTTCATTGCCACCCATTTGGAAATCAGCATACCAAAGGGAGCAAGGAACATGCCAGCAATACCAATCATCATACACAGTGCCAGCTTTCTTGAAATTCCAAGAAGGAGATCCATATTTTCTACATTCCTGTTTCCAATCTGATGTTCCGCAGAACCAACAGATATAAAGAGCAGGGACTTTGATACTGCATGAAAGATAATTAAAAGGATTGCTGCCCAGATGGATTCTTCCGTTCCAACGCTGGCACAGATAACGATAAGTCCCAGGTTTGCCAGTGTGGAATAGGCAAGAACCTTCTTGGCATCGCTTTGGGAAATCGCCATAAAAGAGCATGCCAAAAATGTAACTCCGCCTACAAGCGTGACTGTTTTACCCACTGGCGAAGCACCAAGAAGCGGAGCCAGTCTGATAATTAAATACACGCCTGCCTTAACCATGGTAGCCGAATGGAGCAGAGCCGATGTGGGGGTAGGTGCAACCATGGCACCAAGCAGCCAGGAAGAAAACGGCAGCTGTGCCGATTTGGTAAGTGCTGCCAGAGACAGCAGAAATACGGGAATCATAAGGTATGCATCTGGCTGTTGTGCTGTAAATACAGATAGTTCCAGTGTATGTCTGTTCACGCCGATAATGATGATGCCGGCAGCAAATGCTGCTCCTCCTAAGAGGTTAATGAAAAGTGCACGAAACGAATTGTTTCTTGCCTCTTTCGTCTTTGTGTACCCGATCAGTAAATAGGAGCAGAATGTAGTCAGCTCCCAGCAAAAATACATCCATGTAAGCTGATTGCTCAGTACAATACCAAACATTGCGGAAAGGAATAGAAATAAAACTGCAAAGAAGAAACCCTTGCGATCCTCATATTCAGTATGGTGTATATGATATGTTTTCATATAACCCACCGCATAAATACAGATCAGGCTTCCTACCACTCCCACGATTACAACCATGATTGCAGTAAGTTTATCAAAGACAATCGCATTCCCCACTTCAATCTGGCTCTTTGCGGTCAGTTCAAAGCAGAGTATGGCTGCAGTCTGTAGAAAGGAAAGAACAGAAATAGCATAATTTTTATAACGGATACCAATTGTAATAATATAAGCGGCAAGTACCACTTCCACTACTGCCATAACTAAATCGATTACAGTTTCCAAACGGTAGGAATAAGCAATTCCCTTATGGAAAAACAAACAGACAACCACCAGCGTTAAAGCAGCTGTTATGCCTGCACTCACCCGGACAATTTTGTTTCTTACTTCGTCCTCTTTCACTAAAAACACAGCAAGCGCTGCCAGAAGAGGAAATAATACCAATACCGTAATCGCACCCATACATTCATCACCTTACTTTTTATAATTTCTGTCAAGAATCGCGTAAAAATTATTTTTTAGTTATTTAAAATGTCGAAACCCAAGATGTCAAATTACATAATTGATCAATTCGTGCTCATTATATCACACGAAAAAGGGATGTCAATGTTTTGTTTTATGTACAATTCATACAGATTTAATGTATAAAAGTAAAATATGGAAAACCATTCCAGAAGAATATGAAAACTTTCTCTTTTGAACAAGTTAATTATTTAACATGCCAAATTTTAATTATTTTTCGACATTCTTTTACGTTTTTTTAACAATTATACGCAAAAATATGCGGATTATTAACACGGGATAAGTATTAAGACGGGATCTTTCACGTATTAAGAAACTGTTAAATAAATGCAGTTGCTTTTATAAGCATAAAAAAGCGGTACCAGAGATCCTCTCTCCAATACCGCTTCTTAATTATTTATATGGTTGAATCTGTATCCATTACAACTGTTTTCTGCACCACAGTTTTCTCTTCCGGTTTAATGGTGATCTCCGGCACTCCTGTAATATTAATATTACGGTTTACCTTTGCATCATAGGTCCCAGCCTTTACAATATCACCTAAATCAATTCCGGTGGTTTCCTTCATGGATTCAAACAGCTTTGCCATAACAGCCGGAACATTGCCGGATACGGAATCAAGGCTGCCGCCTTCACCGCCTCCGATGATGGTGATCTTATCAATCTGGGAAAGGGGCTCTGCAATCTTTCCAGCCACTTCCGGTAATACCTTAATGATCATTTCAGCTACGGCCGCATTATTATACTTCTGATAAGCCTGGGCTTTCTTCTCCATGGCTTCTGCTTCAGCAAGACCCTTAGCCTTGATGGCTTCCGCTTCCGCTTCACCCACCATACGGATTCCCTGGGCTTCCTGCTCTTTTGAAAAACGCTCGGCTTCCGCGCTTGCTTTCTGGGCTTCTGCCTCCTGAACCTTTTCAAAACGCTTTGCTTCCGCGTTTTTCTGGCGCTCATAAAGCTCGGCTTCTGCCTTCTGCTGTCTGGCGAATTTGTCTGCTTCCGCCTTCTTTCTGATTTCTGCATCAAGAGCCTTTTCCATAACCTCGGCTTCCTTCTGCTTAATCAGAACTTCTTTCTCCTGCTTAGCAATATCTGCATCTGCAGATGTGACTTCAATGGTTTTACGCTGCTCCTCCTGCTGAATCTGGTATGCAGCATCTGCCTCTGCTTTCTTAACATCTGCATATTTCTTTAAGTCTGACTTCTGAATATCAAGCTCATTGTTCTTGATCGCTATTTCACGTTCTGAGTTAATTCTTGCATCATTGGCCTGCTTATCAGCAGATGCCTTTGCAATTGCAATCTCTTTATCCGCTTCCGCTTTTGCAATGGCTGCCTTTTTCTTGATCTGTGAGATATTATCGATACCAAGGTCATCAATAACACCATTGGCATCAGAAAAGTTCTGTACATTAAAGCTGACTATATCAAGTCCCATGGCAGCAAGATCCGGCATGGCATTTTCTTTTACCAGCTCCGCAAATTTCATACGGTCGCTGACCATCTCTTCCAGTCTCATACGTCCCACAATCTCACGCATGTTACCTTCTAAAACCTCTCTCGCAACCCGGCCTATGTATTCTGTATCCTGATTTAAAAAGTTCTGCGCTGCTAAAGAAAGCCTGCCTGGATCACTGCTGATTTTCACATTGACAGCAGCATCTACCTGAATATTAATATAATCCGCAGTAGGAACCGCATTGGATGTCTTAACATCAATGGGTATTAATTTTAAACTCAACCGGTCCAGCCGCTCAAGAAACGGAATCTTGATACTGGCTTTACCTATCACCGTCTTTCTTCTTAATCCGGAAATAATAAATGCCATATCTGGCGGGGCCTTTACATATCCTGACATCAGGATCCCCAGGATGCCTGCTATCAGAATTACGGCAATAATTGTGGAAAATAAACTCATATTCATCATATACTTTCCCCCTTCTTTTGGTGTAATTTTTTAAACTGTTTGTAAAATACAGTCGTATTTATTATAACAAACAATATTCTTTGTTTCAATTCAACAATACTTAAGCTTTCCTTAACAAATTATCGGAATTTTAGTTTTTCTTTCACACTTTTTCTATTAAATATGTATACCATATAGATTTATCACACCGGCATGTACCAGCGGAATATTCTGATATGAGAGCGTTAATATGTCTAAATCAGGATTTCTTGAAAAGAGTCTTCATGAATATTAAGGATCTACACCTAGAGACTGCAAAAAACAGCCGAAATTATAAAACTTATGAAGAAATGGGATAGACGTTAAAACCATAATAGTATCAGATGAAGAAGTATCTATGGAAGTTACTAAATGGCTGAAAGAGCAAGAGGATATTAAACTTGTTTCTGTGAAGGGACTGACACCTGGGGCAGCATTTAATAAAGCCTGTGAACAAACAGAAAAACAAGAGGATTTATTAGCCCTTGGCAAAGGATCCGTTTTGCTTCCTACCGCGGGGTTTGATAAAAATTATCTTACCCAGGAAGTATCACAAAAAGATTTTTCTTTTCAG
>Ga0316613_10000891_pt1 | contig 21688 bp, 23 predicted proteins | sample OWC_soil_day10_C_2_FD_207647 | JGI IMG/M metagenome (GOLD analysis project Ga0316613, IMG submission 207647) | Wetland soil microbial communities from Old Woman Creek delta, Ohio, United States - OWC_soil_day10_CT_b | ecosystem: Environmental > Terrestrial > Soil > Wetlands | place: USA: Ohio...
CGACGGTGGCGCGCGTTATGCGTCGAAACTTTACAACCCCACGTTCTTGAGGAGTAAAGGACTACCAGTACCGAGCTGGCTCGATGCCCCGAGGAAATTCAGGCCGCCCTTCGAGGTGGCGTGACGGAGTAAAACCGATGACCGAGGCTCTGTACCTCGACAACCCCTACCTGGAACTCGCCGAGGCGACGGTGACTGCCGTCGGCACGGATGGGGGCCTGTACATCGACCGATCAATCTTCTATCCGCAAGGCGGCGGTCAACCCGGCGATTGCGGCTCGATCGAATGGGGAACGGGGTTCAGAACCGACATCAGGAACGCCGTATATAGTCCTGACAGATCTTCTATCGTTCTCATTCCGGAGCACGGTCAGGAATTGCCGCAGCTCGGCCAGACGATTCTTCAGCATGTCGACTGGGCGCGTCGCTACGCCTTGATGCGGATGCACACGGCCATGCATCTTCTCTCCGTTGTGCTGCCCTATCCGGTGACCGGCGGCCAGGTGGGCGTCGAAGAGGGCCGACTCGACTTCGACCTTCCCGATGGCGAAACGGTGGAGAGGGTGTCGGCCACCGACGCCGTCAACGTGCTGATTCGAGCCGACCACGCCGTCGTCACCGAATGGATCACCGATGCGGAGCTTGATGCCAATCCAGCCCTCGTCAAGACGATGAAGGTGAAGCCGCCGACCGGGACCGGCCGGGTGCGCCTCGTCCGCATCGGCGCCGACATCGACCTGCAGCCCTGCGGCGGCACACATGTGAAGTCTACGGGCGAGATCGGCGAGATTCACATCGCCAAGATCGAGAACAAGGGCCGCATGAACCGTCGCGTCCGACTGCGTTTCGGCCCATCCGCCGAAGCTGCCTAAGTCCAACCCTCAGGAGGCCCCGATGCCTGTGCATCCCGACCACCACTTCGTCACCACCGACTGGCTTTCCCGTCATATCGACGATCCCGAAGTGATCATCGTCGACGGTTCCTGGCATATGCCAGCCGCTGGCCGCAGTGGCCGGGCCGACTATCTCGCCGGCCATATTCCGGGCGCCGTGTTCTTCGACCTCGACGCCATTGCTGACACCACCTCGCCGCTGCCGCACATGCTGCCGACGGCGGACGCCTTCGCCGCCGCGGTGGGGTCGCTCGGCATCCATGACAAGCAGACCATCGTCGTCTACGACAGCGTCGGTCTGCTCTCGGCAGCGCGTGTCTGGTGGAGCTTCAAGATCATGGGCGCGCAGGACGTGGTGCTGCTCGATGGTGGCCAGCCTGCCTGGATCGCGGCCGGGCTGTCACTCGAGGCCGGAGAGCCGGCGCGCGCGCCGGCCACCTTCACCCCGCTTTTCGACTCGGCGGCGGTCCGAAATTTCGACGAGGTGAAGGCCGCACTCGGCGGCCCGGTCCAAATCGTCGACGCCCGGTCAGACGGCCGGTTTTACGGCCGCGAGCCCGAACCGCGCGCTGGCCTCCGGTCCGGCCACATGCCGGGCGCCATCAACCTGCCCTTCGGCGAGACGATCGAAGGTGGACGGCTCAAATCGGAGGCCGATCTGCGGGCGCTGTTTGCCACCCGCGGCATCGATCCGGGCAAACCGGTGATCGCCAGCTGTGGCTCGGGCGTGTCCGCGGCGGTCGTGGCTCTCGCCCTCGATGTGATCGGGGCGCGCGACGTCGCCATCTACGACGGTTCCTGGACCGAGTGGGGCGGCCGTTCCGACTCGCCGGTCGTCACGGACTGACGGGCACCGCCCTTCGACAGGCTGCGGATCAGGCCTTCGGCCGCGTCCGCCGACTGCGCGGTCACAAGACCGAAGGAGATGACGTACTTGGCGGCATCCTCAACCGTCATGTCGAGAAGAATCACGTCCTCGCGCCGGATAAAGACCAGGTAGCCGCCGGTCGGGTTAGGCGTGGTCGGGACATAGACCGTCAGCATGTCATCGCCGCCTTCCAGGCGTTCGGCGATCTCGCCGCGCGTGGTGCCGGCGATGAAGCCAATCGTCCAGATGCCGGGGTGGGGAAAGCGCACCAATGCCGCCTGCTTGAAGGCATTGCCTTTATCGGCCAGCACGGACGAGAAGATCTGCTTCAGCCCCTTGTAGAGGTTTCGCACCAGCGGCATTCGCTCGACGAGTTCTTCCGAGAAGGAAAAGATCGAGGCGCCAACGATGTTGGCCGTCAGAAAGCCGATCAGCGTGATGACGAGAATGGCAACCACCAGGCCATAGCCGGGGACGCGGAAAGATAGATAGGTGTCGGGATTGTAGGCGGCTGGCAGGTAGGGCTTCACCCAGCTGTCGATCCAGGACACCATCGACCAGGTGAGGTAGACGGTGATGCCGGCCGGACCGGCCACCAGCAGACCGGTCAGGAAGTAGTTCCTAAGTCTCGTCACGCCGCTGGTCCTTCCGATTCATTCATGATCACCGCACCATATTGCCCGTGCAGGGGGAACAAGTGAAGTTTTCCCTTCGACCGGGCTTGCCTTGCCGGTGACTGTGAAACACTCGTGGGAAAGCACGGCAACAAGGGCCGCTAACGACTCATTGTCCTTGAGTGAATCGGGTTCGTAACCCTTTATGAAAGAGACTGGCCGAAATGCGGCCTTTCGGCGTTTGGGGTGGTCTCGTGAACGGCGAGCGTGATGACAGATATGGTGGCGGAGGCGGGGTGTCCGGATCCGGCTCCTTTGCGCTGTCGGTCTGGCTCGCCATCGCCGCCCTGGCGCTGCTATTTGCCTTGGTTGCCCTTGTCTACGGCAACCCGGTTCGCCAAGCCGCCGTCCAGCCACCGCGTCCGACCGTCTATGGCGGTGGGGCGACCCTTTTGCTGGGAACGTCGAACGCTGAGGCCGGTTCCGTCGCCACACCGTCGAGCGGCCGCAGCGATATGGTCGGTGCACCGGCCCACGAAGCCGAAGTGGCGACCCAACTGGCGAAAATCAGAATTGAAAATGCGGCGCTTCGACAGGCAACCGAACTCCTGCGCGGACAGGTTGATGCCCTGTCGGAACGGATCGGCAGGATCGAGACACGCTTCTCGGAGATGACCGGCAGCATCGGTTCGCCCTCGGCGACCGCGCCCGACGCGACCATTGCCCGCCCACTTGCGGCGCCCGATTTCGACGGGCTCTTGCCACCGGACAGCCCGTCGGGAAGCGAGGCGGCCTACACGCAGTTCGGCATGGAACTCGGCACTTATGGCGATCTCACCACACTGAAGAAGGCGTGGTCGGACCTTGTGCGGCAATATCCAGCCCTGTTCGAGGGGCTCGACGGCCTGGCGACCATCCGCGACCGTAGCGGGCGCACCGAGTTGCTGCTGATCGCCGGGCCGTTCCGCAATGCCGCCGAGGCGGCGGAGCGGTGCGGCAAGGCCGAATCGTCGGGCATCAAGTGCCTGCCGGCCTTCTATCTGGGCCAGCAACTATCGATGCACTGACCAGATGGGGAAAGACCGTCTTCAGGGAGCCTTGGCGGGACAGGCGGTCATTGGGTCGACCGAATAGGGATCGCAAACCGGCGCAGCGACGGGACTGAAGGCCGATTCTGTTTCCTGAATCAGCGCCTGCGCTTCTTCATTCTGCTGCTGGCGCGCCACCGACAGCGCCATCACCGTCGAGGCATCAGCCGACGGCATCCGGTATCCCCGGCTCTGGGCGGCAAGCGCCGCGGCGAGGGCCGCTTGCTGGTTGGCATCACGAACAATCGGCTTCTCCGCCTTCGGATCGCTCGAAGCCAGGGACAGGAAGTCGGATGGCCCGCCGGCGCAGCCCGCAAGGGACAGAACAGCCAGAAGAGCGGCCGCAGCCGCGAAGGACTTGGAAGAACGGGAGGACGAAAAGCGCATGAAGCCTCGGTAGTCTCGTTATTGGCCGGAACATACACTAGCACTGAAGTCTTTGCGATTTCCTTTTCACCGCGCCGCAAAAGGTGATCGCCGCGTGAAGTTTCACGTTACCAATGAGGCGCCGGGATTTCGGCAAATTCGCGTCGGCCATCTTGACGGCGCCGGAAAAGCTCTCCATGCATCACCGCCTCGAAAGCTCAGGATTCCGCCGGAAATGACCATCGACGCCCGCACCGATACCGCACCGAAGATTTCCTTCGTCAGCCTCGGCTGCCCCAAGGCGCTGGTCGACAGCGAGCGCATCGTCACCCACCTCAGGTCGGAGGGCTACGAAATCGCCCGCCGCCACGATGGCGCCGACGTGGTGATCGTCAACACCTGCGGCTTCCTCGACAGCGCCAAGGCCGAGAGCCTTGACGCCATCGGCAAGGCGATGGCCGAGAACGGCAAGGTGATTGTTACCGGCTGCATGGGCGCCGAACCCGAGCAGATCCGCGACGCCTTTCCCGGCGTCCTCGCCATCACCGGCCCACAGGCCTATGAAAGCGTGATGAGTGCGGTACACGAGGCCATACCGCCGGCCCATGATCCCTACGTTGATCTGGTCCCGCCGCAGGGCGTCAAGCTGACGCCGCGTCACTATGCCTATCTCAAGATCTCCGAGGGGTGCCACAACCGCTGCAGTTTCTGCATCATCCCGAAGCTCCGGGGCGATCTGGTGTCCCGCCCGGTGGTTGACGTGCTGCGCGAAGCGGAGAAGCTGGCCAACGCCGGTGTCAAGGAACTGCTGGTGATTTCGCAGGATACCTCGGCCTATGGCGTCGACATCAAGTACCAGGCCGGCATCTGGAAAGATCGTGAAATCAGGGCGCGCTTTTTCGACCTTTCCAACGCCCTGTCAGAATTTGGCATCTGGGTGCGCCTGCACTACGTCTACCCCTACCCGCACGTCGACGAGGTCATCTCTCTGATGGCCGAGGGCAAGGTGCTGCCCTATCTCGATATTCCCTTCCAGCACGCCTCACCGAACGTTCTCCGCGCCATGCGCCGGCCGGCGCATCAGGAGAAAACGGCCGAGCGCATCGCCAAATGGCGCGACATCTGTCCCGATCTTGCCATCCGTTCGACGTTCATCGTCGGCTTCCCCGGCGAGACGGAAGAGGATTTCGAGATGTTGCTCGACTGGCTCAGCGAGGTAAAGCTCGAGCGCGTCGGCTGTTTCAAATACGAGCCGGTGAAGGGCGCCGCCGCCAATGACCTCGGCCTGCCGGCCGTGCCGCCCGAGGAGCAGGAGCGCCGCTGGCACCGCTTCATGGCCCACCAGCAAGGGATTTCCGCGAAGCTTCTGCAGCGCCGGGTCGGGAAGCGCATCCCTGTCATCATCGACGAGGCGAATGGCACGATCGCCAAGGGGCGATCGAAGTGGGACGCGCCAGAGATCGACGGCGCGGTGCATCTGACCAGCCGCCGCCCAATGCGCGTCGGCGACATCGTCACCGCCAAGATCGAGCGGGCCGACGCCTACGACCTCTGGGGCACGGTGGGATGAATACAGGGGTCAAGCCCCTGTGTAGCCTGTTACCGTTCGGAAAAACCTAGCAAATTCGGTTACAATAATCCCTGCCTGACTTTACTTGCGACCGCGTCAAAAGGTTGACGCGCGATCATGCGCGCCTCCCAGCCGGGAGCATATCGAAGCCATGAGCGTTTCTTCCCTGACCTCGTCCTCCTCTTCCCAATTGCAGTCGCTGTTCGCCAAGATCGATACCGACAAGAGCGGCACCGTGAGCGCCGAAGAATTGTCGATCGCCGCAAGCGACGATTCCACCGCATCGGATGCCCTGTCCTCGCTGTCTGATCTGTTGTCGAGCGCAGACACGGACGGTGACGGCGCCCTCGCGGGACCGGAGTTCGAAAGCGCTTTCAACCAGCTGTCGAGCGACATGCAATCGGCTTTGGTGTCGATCCAGGAGGATGCCAATGGCGCCCCCTCCTTTTCCGATCTCGACACCGACGGCTCGGACAGCTTGAGTTTCGAGGAGTTCGCCGCTGGCGCGCCCGAGGACCTTTCTTCCAACACCGAAGCGCTGGAGCAACTCTACGCGTCGATCGACACCGATGGCGACGGCTCGGTGAGCCAGGACGAGTTTGCCACCTTCGCTGACAACGGGCCATCGGCGACAGGCACCGCGTCAGCCGACACCTCCTCCACGACCGATGGTGCGTCGGCGGAGGACACGAGTTCGGCGAGCGGAGCGGCTTCGGCCGGCGGCACCTCCTCGACCAAGGAGATCGAGAGCGAGACGACCGTCACCAATGCCGACGGCGGCACGACGACAACCACCACCTACACCGATGGCAGCAGCAGTTCCACGACCACGCCGGCTTCGCCCGCCGCCGCAGCAGCCAAGCAGACAGACGAAGGCGAAGCGACACCGCCGAAACAGGGCAATGCCGCAGTCGGCCCGGCGATCTCGGCCTATCAGTCGGTGCAGTCGGCCGGCACGGAAGCCAGCGCGAGCCTCGACGTCGCGGCATGACCCATGCGCCGGTGAGGCGAAGACCGCCGATTTACCTGGATGGCAACGGGTACGCCGACGTCAACGGCGTACCTTCAAACAGCCAGGAGATCCTTCAGCGTCAGCGCGATCACCTCGGTGGCCGCCTTGAGATCGGAGAGCTGCACGTGCTCGTCAGCGGCGTGGGCGTTGGCCTCGAGGATCGAGCGCGGGCCGGCGCCGTAGAGTACCGTCGGGATGCCAGCTGCCGAGTAATGACGCGCATCGGTATAAAGCGGCACGCCGGTCGGCTCGACGGCAACGCCGAGCACGTCTTTGGCATGGCCTGAAATGGCCGCGACCAGCCGATCGGCGCCGGGCAGTTCGCGCAGCGGTTCGGCCAACATGATGCGCCGGCATTCCACCTCAAGGCCGGCGACTCTGGGCGCCGCCGCCTCGACCAGCGCTACCAGCTTCTCCTCCACCTCGGTGCCGACTTCCTCGGGGATCAGCCGACGATCGAGACGCAGGGCGACGCGATCGGGCACGACGTTGGTGTTGATGCCGCCGGAAATCAGGCCGACCGTGAGCTGGGGCGAGCCGATGCCCTTCTGCGCCGACACGGTTCCGCCGAGGCGATGCCGCTCGTCGTAGAGCGCCTTCAGGATGGGGACGGTGTGCTCCAGAGCATCGACGCCAGTCTTCGGCATGGCCGCGTGCGCCTGCTTGCCCCGCACGATGATCTCCATATGCAGCACGCCATTGTGGGCGGTGGTGATGGCGTAGGAGAAGCCGGCGGAAATGGCATAGTCGGGCTTCGACAGGCCTTGCTCGATCAAGAAGGCCGGGCCGACGAAGCCACCGGCCTCCTCGTCGAACGTAAAGTGCAGTTCCACCGTGCCATCAAGGGGCAAGCCCGAAGCAATCAGCGCCTTCAGCGCGAAGGCGTAGGTGGCGAAGTCGGACTTCGACACCGCCGCGCCGCGGCCATAGATCGCGCCACCCCGTTCCTCTGCGCCGTAGGGCTGCATGGTCCAGCCGGAGCCGGGCGGGACCACGTCACCATGGGAGTTGAGAGCGATCACCGGCCCTTTGCCCGTCCCGAAGACGTGGCGGACGACGAGGTTGGTCACCGAACGCATGCCGTTCTGGCGAACGAAAGGCTCCGGCACCGGATGCCTCTCCACAGTGAAGCCGAGGCTTTCAAGATGGAGAGCGGCCGTTTCGGCGATGGCGGCGCAGTCGCCGGGCGGATTGTCGCTCGGCACCCTCACCAGCGCTTTCAGGAAGTCGACCTCGGCGGCAAAGGCGGCTTCAATGATGGCTTTCATGTCCGGTCCCCTGAAGATGCGGCGTCAGTCGCCAGCCGCTCGATGGCCTTGACCAAGGCTTCCACGGCGAGGCCCATGTCGTCAATGGCGGCGAACTCGGCCGGGTTATGGCTGATGCCGCCGCGGCAGCGCACAAACAGCATGCCGACGTCGGTGAGGTGGTGCATGGCGTGACCGTCGTGGCCGGCGCCGGAGGCGAGCCGCCGCTCGGCAAGGCCAAGATCGCACAGGGCGTCGGCCAAGGCGTCCTGAAGACGCGGGGCGCAGGGCGTCGTCGGGCTCTCATAGAATTTGTCGATGGTGACCGAGACACCACGCCGGGTCGCAATCGACTGCAGGCGCACCTCCAGCTCGGCAATCGCGGCAAGGCGCGGCGCGTCGGCATCGGCGCGGATGTCGAGCGTGAAGGCCACCTCGGCCGGGATGACGTTGACGGCGCCGGGCTTTGCCGTGAGACGGCCAACGGTGGCGACCATCTGATGGGTGCTGCCGGCCCGTGCCACCTCCTCAATGGTCAGCATCATTTCGGCGCTGGCGGCCAGCGCGTCATGACGCAGCGCCATCGGCACGGTACCGGCGTGTCCCGCCTCACCAGTGACAGCGATCAAAAAGCGCGATTGGCCGGCAATCGAGGTGACGATACCGAGCGGCAGCCCCTCGGCTTCGAGGACCGGCCCCTGTTCGATGTGCACCTCGAGATAGGCGAGCGCTTCGTCGCGGGCGTAAGTCGCGGAAGCAACCGTTTCAGGATCGCCACCAAAAATCACAAGCGCGTCGCGCAAAGCGACGCCGTCGGAGTCGCGGACGTCGAGGTCGGATGGAACAACACGGCCGGCGACGGCCGAACTGGAGATGAGCGTCGTCGGAAAGCGCACGCCCTCCTCATCGCCGAAAGCCAACACGTCGACCCCGAACGGCAGGTCGATGCCACGCGCTCGGATCTCCTCGACGGCAAGAATGCCGGCGACCACACCGAGCATGCCGTCATAGCGGCCGGCGTTCACCACCGTATCGATGTGCGAGCCGATCAGCAGGCGTCGATTGCCGGCCCTCCCCGGCGCCGTCGGCTTCAGGCGGCCACGCACGGTGCCGAGCGGATCAAGCGCAACGTCGAGGCCGGCGTCGCGCATCCAGAGGGCAACGCGGTCCGCCGCGGCGCGATGGGCCGGCGAAAGATAAAGGCGGGTCAGATTGTCCTCGCCGTCGGTAAAGGCGGCAAGGTCGGCGAGCATCGCCTCGGCGCGAACGCCGAGTTCTCTAGGCGTTCTCACGATGCGACCCGGTCCTCGATCCGAAAGCGGAAGATGCGAGCGATCTCGTCGATCGCGCGCTCGAACTCCGCTTCCGGGCTGTTGCCCAGCCTCTCCTCAAAGGCGGCGAGAATCTCGGTCTTGGTCGCTCCGCGCACGGCAAAGATGAAGGGAAAGCCGAAGCGGTTGCGATAGGCCGTGTTGAGCGCTTCGAAACGGGCGAATTCCTCAGCCGATAGCGCGTCGAGCCCGGCGCCGGCCTGCTCGCGGCGCGAGTCGTCGGCGGTGGACTTGGCTTTGGTGGCGAGATCGGGATGGGCGCGAATCAGCGCCAGCTTGGCGGCGCGGCCGGCCGTGCGCAGCGCCTGTTCGAAGGCGGCGACGACGGCGTCGCGATTGTGGAAAGGACGCATTTCCTCGGCGGCCTCGGCCACCCAGGGAGAATGCTCGGCGACATCGCCGAAGGTGGCCATGAAGGCCTTGGCACCCAGGCTATTGACGTCCTGGACGGTGGTCGGAAGGGTCATCGCGGTCCCCATTCGGGCTAACAAATCATTTACCGCAAAGAGGTTGGCAAAATCATAGAGGTTCCGCAATAGGCCTGCGAATAGGCCTTACGGGTAGGCGGATATCATGGATTGAGGTACGGCCATCAATACGGGCGAGATGCAACAGCCGGTCATCGCCGAACGACCGACCGGCGACGATGCGAAAGGCACCGGCCTCGGAAAGCTCCGTCAAGGGCAAGTCGGGGACCTCGCCGCCGGCCGCCTCACCGAAGATGATCACCGTCGCCTCGTCCACCATGCCGGCTTCCAGTAGCGACCGCGACAGGCGCGCCCCGCCCTCGGCCAACACCGAACCGACGCCGAGACGCCCCATTTGGAACAGCACATCGGCGAGATCGATGCGGCCGGAACCATCGCGCTCGGCCGTCAGCACCAGCACGCCACGCTGGAACAGCGCCTTTACCCGCTCTTCCGGCGCATCAGGGGCCACAAAGATCCAGGTCGGCGACGTACGGGCCAGCGCGACGACATTGGAGTTCACCGGCGTGCGCGCCTCGGCGTCGATGACCACGCGCACCGGCGAGCGGCTCTCGCAGCCCGGCAGGCGGGCCGTCAGGCGGGGATCGTCGGCAACGATGGTGCCACTGCCGACCATCACCGCGTCGTGCAGCAGGCGCATGCCGAAGCCGTGAGCGCGGGCAGCGGCCGAGGCGATCGGGCGCGTCCCCTCGCCGGTGCGCTCGACGCAGCCATCGGCGCTGAGCATCAGACGGAGGTGAACGTGAGGCCGGTCCAGACGCGAGCGGGCGATATGGCCGGCGTGCAGCAATGCCGCCTGAGCGGCATGAACGCCGCTCGTCACCCGGATGCCGTTGCGTTCGAGGATGGCGAGGCTGCGGCCGGAATAGCGAGGGTCGGGGTCCTCGATGCCGATCACCACGTGGGCGACGCCAGCGTTGACCAACGCGGTGACGCAGGAGGGCGCCGAACCGCCGTTGAGGCAAGGCTCAAGCGTCACATAGAGCGTCGCGCCACGGGCGCGGGCACCAGCGGCTGCGAGCACCAGCGCCTCGGCATGTGGCCGCCCGCCAGGCGCCGACACGGCGCGGGCGATCACCTCGAAACCGTCCGGCTCCTTGCGCACCAATATGGCACCGACGGAGGGGTGCGGTCGGGCGACACCGGCATTGCGCCAACCGAGAGCGATGGCGGCGGCCATGAAACGTCGATCGAGTTCGGTCGGCTGGCTGCGCGCCACCGTCATGGCCGCCTCACTCGCTGTCGGCGCTGAGCTCGCCGAGCAGGCTTTCGAAATCCTTGGCCTCGCGGAAATCGCGGTAGACGGAGGCGAAGCGCACATAGGCGACGTCGTCGAGCGTCTTCAGCCCCTCCATGACCAGCCGGCCGATCAGCCCGGCCTCGATCTCGCTCTCGCCCATGCTTTCGAGCTGGCGAACGATGCCGTTGACCATCCGCTCGACCCGCTCGCTCTCGACCGGGCGCTTGCGGAGGGCGATCTGCACCGAGCGCATCAGCTTGTCGCGATCGAAGGGCACGCGCCGGCCGGAGCGCTTGATGACGGTGAGCTCGCGCAGTTGCACACGCTCGAAGGTGGTGAAGCGGCCACCGCAAGCAATGCAGACGCGGCGGCGGCGGATGGCGGTGCCATCTTCGGTTGGGCGGCTGTCCTTCACCTGGCTGTCGTCATTGCCGCAATAAGGACACCGCATGAGGCTCACTCTCCGCCGAATCTGATAAAGCGGCACTATATCGATGCGGGGTGACCGATGCCACAGATCCGAAGGACACGAGCGCCGGAGATCGAGACCGACCGACTGATCCTGAGAGGACATCGGCGCGACGACTTTCCGGTGCTGGCCGCCATGTGGGCCGATCCAGGGGTGACCCGGTTCATCTCCGACCGGCCAGCGACCGAGCATGAAAGCTGGATGCGCTATCTGCGCTATGCCGGCCACTGGATCGTCATGGGTTACGGCTTTTGGGCAGTGACGCGAAAGGACACCGCCGCCTTCATCGGCGAAATCGGCTTTTCGGATTTCAAGCGCCCGATCGACCTGCCGATTCGAGGGCTTCCGGAGGCCGGATGGGCCTTCGTGTCGTCCGCCCATGGCCAGGGATATGCCGGTGAAGCGCTCACCGCCTGCCTCACCTGGGCCGACAAGGTGGCGCGCTTTCCGCTGACCACCTGCATCATCGAGCCCGAGAATGCGCCGTCGATCCGGCTGGCCGAACGGGCTGGCTATGTGCGCGCCACCATGATCGCCGGCACCGATGGCGCACCCGTCGGCCTTTATGAGCGTCCTCGCCCGAAAAGCAGATAAACCCCGAAACCGCTGGGGTTCCGGGGTTCAACATTCGGAGCGCGGTGGTGGCGCCGTCAGCCGAACAGCTTGGTGGCAATCTTCGCGACGTGGGCGCCCTGATAGCGCGCGGCCTCCAACTCGACCTCGGACGGCTGGCGCGAGCCGTCGCCATCGGTGATGGTCGAAGCGCCGTAGGGCGAACCACCCTTGACGGCCTCGACGCCCATCTGGCCCTGGAAGGCGTAGGGAAGGCCGACATAGGCCATGCCGTGGTGCAGGAACGTCGGGATCAGGCCGAGAATGGTCGATTCCTGGCCGCCGTGCTGGGTGGCCGACGAGGTGAAGGCCGAGGCGACCTTGCCGACGAGCTTGCCTTGGGCCCAGAGAGCGCCAGTCTGGTCGAGGAAGTTGCGCATCTGCGAGGCGACGGTGCCGTAGCGGGTGCCGGCACCGATGATGATGGCATCGTAGTCGGCGAGTTCGTCCGGCTTGGCGATCGGCGCCGCCTGATCGACCTTGTAGTAGGACGCCTTGGCAACGTCCTCGGGCACCAGTTCCGGCACGCGCTTCACGTCGACCGAAGCGCCAGTCGACCGGGCGCCTTCGGCCACGGCGTTTGCCATCGTTTCGATATGTCCGTAGGCGGAATAGTAGAGAACAAGAACCTTGGCCATTTGCAATATTCCTCGATGGGAGCCGGCGCAGCCGGTGAAAGCGATGGCTTGAACTTATCCGTTCGAGCAGCTACGCAAAGTCACGTAATGAACGACACATCTTTCACTCAGAGTGAACAATCTGCCCCTATCGCGGCGGCAAGTCCGCGCCCAAATTGACTGCGAACCAGCGCGGCAGTCGCCTGACGCTTCTTCTTGCTCTCACCCGGGACATTCGACCATGGAATTCGGCATCGACAGTTTCGTCTCGACGACCTGGACTCCGGCAAGCCAGAGGGGCGATGCCGAGCGCATGGCGCGGCTTCTTGAGGAAATCGAGACGGCCGAAGCGGCGGGGCTCGACGTCTTCGCGATCGGCGAACATCACCGCGAGGAATATCTCGCCTCATCGCCGGCGGTGATCCTGGCGGCGGCGGCGGCCCGCACCAAGACCATCCGTCTTGCCAGTGCGGTGACGGTGCTGAGCTCGGACGAACCGGTGCGCGTGTTCCAGCAGTTCGCCACGCTGGACCTGATCTCAAATGGCCGGGCGGAAATCATCGTCGGCCGTGGCTCGTTCATCGAATCCTATCCGCTGTTCGGCTTCGACCTGCGCGACTATGACGACCTGTTCTCCGAAAAACTCGACCTGCTGCTGACGATCCGCGACAACGTCAACGTCACCTGGTCGGGTAAGCACCGGGCGGCACTGACCGGCCAAGGCGTCTACCCGCGCCCGGTGCAGACGCCGCTGCCAATTCGCATCGGCGTTGGCGGAACGCCCGCCTCCTTTGTCCGCGCCGGCCTGATGGGCCTGCCGCTGGTGGTAGCCATCATCGGCGGCGAACCGCATCGATTCCGGCCGCTGATCGACCTCTACCGCAAAGCCGGAGCCGAGGCCGGCCACCCACCCGAAAAGCTCAGCGTCGGCGTTCACACGGTCGGCTTCCTCGCCGACACCGCCGACGAGGCGGCCGACATCTACTGGCCGGGCTATGAGCGCACCTTCTCGAAGATCGGCCGCGAGCGCGGCTGGGGGCCGACAACGCGCGCCCAGTATGACGCGCTGCGCGGGCCGACCGGCGCGCTGATGGTCGGCAGCCCCCAAGAGATCATCGCCAAGGCCCGTCATATCAACGAGTCGCTCGGCGGCATCGACCGCCTCACCCTCCTCCTGCAAGGGCCGGAGCTGCCGCACGCGGCGGCGCTTCACTCAATCGAATTGCTCGGCAACAAGGTGAAGCCGGCGGTCAACGGCGGCACAGCGTGATTGCCACCGCGGCGCTGCCTCCGGCATGAACGGCGGACACACCGTCGCAATCGTTCAGTTTTGAAAGACGGTCTGCGAAAACGGGCAATATGAATCGTTTTTTTGATCGCCTATATCACTCTCCGACATCCTCATGTCCGGAGGCGATCATGCAAGACATCCTGACCTTCATCATCACGCGCGAGGGCTTCCGCCGCCCCTCGCCGACGCATACCGCCGAGGCCGACCAGCGCTTCTACGACACGGCGGCGCCGCTCGCTGGCAAGATGCATGCTGCCCGACAGCGGCTTGCCCGCTGGCGGCACCGCTTGCCCCGACGCGAGACGGCCGGCACCTGATCAACGAGAGATCGAGTCCGCCCGGCGCAGCCTTCCAGGGGCTGATCGAAGGACGGAACGAAGGCCGGCGGTCCACTGCCGCCGGTCTTTCCATTCACACGATGTTCTTTTCCCGCACTTGCCGTCCATTGCGAACGCGGTCGGGTGACAGTTCCGACAGGTCGAGACTACGATAGCCGCCGTAGACGACGAGTTCGGAAAGGCCGCGACCAACGGCCGGTGCCTGTTGCAGCCCGTGACCAGAGAAGCCGTTGGCGAGCAGGAAGTTGGGCAGTTCCGGCATGGCCCCGAGCAGCACGTTGTCGTCGTGGGCGCACATGTCGTAATAGCCGGCCCAGGCAGCGCCCGGCTTGATGCGCTCGAAAGCGGGAACGCGCGTGGCGATGGTTGGCCAGATGTGATCCTCGAACAGGTTCCAATCGACGTCGAAGTCGTCCTCCACCTCGGGATCATCCTCGCCCGAAGGCGCCCAACCGCAGATGAAGCCATCGCTGTCGCCGCGCACGTAGGTCCCGTTGGGATCGATCAGCAGCGGGCAGCGCTCGATCCGGTCTTCAGCCTTGAAGGTAAAGATCATCCGCTTCTTCACCTCGATCGGAATATCGATGCCGGCCGTCGCGGCGAGCTTGCGGCCGGCGGCGCCAGAGGCATTGATCACCGTGCCGGCGGCAATCACCTCGCCATCTTCGAGACGGACACCGGTCGCCCTGCCGTCCGCCATCTCGATGGCTGTGACATGGGCCGGCCGGTAGTCAACACCCAACGACCGCGCCTTGCGGCGGAAGGCCTGCATCATGCCATAGCCGTCGAACCAGCCCTCGCCGCTACGGCCAAAGCAGCCGGCCGCGAGATCATCGACGCTCAGCCAGGGAAACGCCACCGCCAGCGCATCCGGCTCCAGGAAGGCGACATCGGCGCCGAGTTCAACCTGCAGAGCATGGTTCTCAGTGAGCGTGCCGCGTCCAGCGTCGGTGGCGAGAAAGAGATAGCCGTCCTCATGGAAACCGATATCCGGCCGATCGCCATCAACCTCGAGCAGATCGCCTATATTTCGAATAAATTCAATGCCGTGGAGGGAGATCTTGATGTTGACGGCGGTGGAGAATTGCTGCCGGATCGACGCCGCAGACAGGGCCGACGCGCACTTGCGGTAGGAAGGGTCCTTCTCGAGGACCAGCACCTTGCCGGAGAAATCGGGATTGGAAGCAAGATGATAGGCGGCCGACGACCCGGTCACGGCGCCGCCGACGATTACGACATCATAGTGAGCCATTTGAGAACCTGATTGCCCTCGGGCGCGTTATACCGCCCGCTGAGACCATCAGAAATTCAGCCCTCGACGCTGTCAAGCCACCGGCCGCCCAACGCTCCGGCAAGCGTTGCACAAATACTGCGCCGATGCCTCCATAGGCATCTCCCACGACCTTGCATAGCTGTAGCCCCGGACGAGAGCACGCGTCCGGGGCCATTTTCCACTCAACCTGTCAGTCGGCGACCTTCTCGACATAGCGCGGGAAGATACCGACCGGCGCCGGCAGCGCAACACCACCGGCCAGTGCCCCGCCCTCACCCAGACTATCGAAAGCGCGCCGCTCGGTTGGCACTGCCAGGAGGTCGAGCAGCTTTTCCATCGACGCCGGCATCACCGGCTGGATCAGGATGGCGACGTTCCGGAGCAGCTCCGCCGTCACCCACATGATGGTGGCAAAGCGCGCCTCGTCGGTCTTGCGCACGGTCCAGGGCGCCTCGGCGTCGAAATAGCGGTTGGCCTCGCCGAGCACCGACCAGATGGCGTTGAGCGCGTGATGGATCTGCTGGCCGTGGATCGCCTCGCGGCAGGTCGGCAACAGGCCGTAGACGCTCTGAAGGATCGCCCGATCGGCATCGGTCAGCGGACCCGGCACCGGCAACATGCCGCTGAGATTCTTGGCGATCATCGACAGCGACCGCTGGGCGAGGTTGCCGAGATTGTTGGCGAGATCGGCGTTCATACGGCCAACGATCGCCTCGTGGCTATAGTTGCCATCCTGGCCGAAGGACACTTCACGCAGGAAAAAATAGCGCACCGGATCAAGGCCGTAGGCGTCCACCATGTCCTGCGGCCCGACGACGTTGCCGACCGACTTCGACATCTTCTCGCCGCGGTTGAACAGAAAACCGTGGGCATAGACGCGTTTCGGCAACGGCACATCGGCGCTCATGAGAAAGGCCGGCCAATAGACGGTGTGGAAGCGGACGATATCCTTGCCGATGATATGCAGGGCCGGCCAGTATTTCTGGAACAGCTCGCTATCGGTGTCCGGATAGCCGAGCGCCGTGATGTAGTTGGTGAGTGCGTCGACCCAGACATACATGACGTGCTTGTCGTTGCCCGGTACCGGGATGCCCCAGTCGAAGGTGGTGCGGGAGATGGACAGGTCCTTGAGGCCGCCCCTGACGAAGCTCGTCACCTCATTCTTGCGCTCCTCGGGACCGATGAAGTCCGGCTGCTCCTCGTAGAGCTTCAGGAGCCTTTCCTGATAGGCGCTGAGGCGGAAGAAGTAGCTCTCCTCCTCCACCCATTCGACGGGCGTGCCCTGCGGGCCGAAGCGGATGCCGTCATCGGAGACGAGGGTTTCCTCCTCGCCGTAATAGGCCTCGTCGCGCACCGAATACCAGCCGGCATACTTGTTGAGGTAGATGTCGCCATTGGCCTCCATCGCCTTCCAGATGGCCTGGCAGGCAACACGGTGGCGCTCCTCGCTGGTGCGGATGAAGTCGTCATTGGTGAGGTTGAGGAGAGCGGCCATCTCCTTGAAGCGGGCCGAGTTGCGGTCGGCGAGCTCGCGGGCGGTGATACCCTCCTTGCGCGCCGTCTGCAGCATCTTGATGCCGTGCTCATCTGTGCCGGTCAGGAAGCGGACGTCATGGCCGTCGAGCCGCATGAACCGCGCCATCACGTCGGTCGCTATTGCCTCATAGGCATGGCCGATGTGAGGAGCCCCGTTGGGGTAGCTGATCGCGGTCGTGATGTAGAACGTCGGTTTCATGAGTTCGCTTCAGGGTTTCGATGGTGCCGGACGGAAGGTCGCAAGGCGCATCCGATAGGAACGCCAGCGGCACGATACTGTGAATAGCTATTTAGCGACGCATCCCGCAAGGCTTTGCATCACCGAAATCACCGCCTGCCGACGATCGAGGTTGATGGCGTCGGTCTCCGCGACGATGCGGTTCACCGTTTCCCAGGCAGCGGCGTAGCCATTGAGGCGATCGATACCGCCCCTGATCGTCAGGCGCATGTGTTCGGAAAGCCAGCCGCGCGCCAGGTCGGCGCAGAGGTCGAAGTTGTCGGCGCCCTTGCGGCCGGCCACGGCGTCGGCAAAGCGGTAGAGACGCGGCCGGTCGAGACGCGGAAATCCATCGGCCAGAGCCCGAAACAGGCGATAGACCTCCAGGCCGTCGTTCTCGATGCAGTCGATCGCCCGTCGCACAGAGCCCTCGGCCAGCGCTGCCAGGGCGGGTTTGTCACCTTCCGAGACGCTCAGACCGAGCGAGGTGAGCGCCGCGTCGAGATCGTCCGGGCCGAGCGGGTCGAGAGCCAGGCGGCGGCAGCGCGAACGAATGGTCGGCAACAGCCGGCCCGGCGCGTGGGAGAGCACCAGGAACAGTGAGCGTTTCGGCGGTTCTTCCAGCATCTTGAGCAGCGCATTGGCAGCCGAGACGTTCATGTCGTCGGCGGCGTCGACGATGGCGATGCGGTAGCCATCGATGCCGGCGGCGTTGCCGAAGAACGTCACCGTCTTGCGGATTTCGTCGACGGTGAGCTGGGTCTTGACCTTCTTCGTCTTGTCGTCCCAGGGACGGCGCAGATGCAAGAGGTTGGGATGGGCGCCGGTTGCCACCATCGCAGCGACACGATCGGCCGCCGGCAGCAGGCCGGCGGTCGGCGCTGGCGCCTTGGCCGGATCGGGATGGCTGAGCACGAAACGGGCGAAGCGAAAGGCCAGCGTCGCCTTGCCGATGCCCTTTGGTCCGGTCAGCAGGATGGCGTGGTGCAAACGGCCGCCGGCATAGCCTTCGTGCAGTTCGGCAGCGGCGACCGAATGACCGATCAGCTCCGTCTGCTCGCGCGGCAGCGGCAACCCCTCCAGCCAGTCGGCTTCGGTGGCGCGATCATCCTCAATCGCCACGGGCACCCTCCCCGTCGAGCCCGAAACGACGCGTCACCAACGCCAGGATTTGGCCGGACACCACATCCTTGTCGCGGCTGCCATCGACAACGACGCAGCGCTGCGGGAAGCGATCGGCCAGCGCTAGGAAGCCGCGCCGCCGCGCCTCGTGCACGGCGACGGCGTCGCTTTCGAAGCGGTCGGCGCCCTCTGAGCGATGGCCGACGCGCGCAAGCCCGACCGGGACGGGGACGTCGATGATGACGGTAAGATCGGGAATGGTGGAGCCAATGGCAGCGTCGACGAGACCATCGACGACGTCGGTCGGCAGCCCGCCGGCCGTGCCCTGATAGACGCGACTCGAATCGGCGAAGCGGTCGCAGACCACGAAGGCGCCGCGCTCAAGCGCCGGCTCGATCAGCTCGGCAACGTGGTCGATGCGGGCGGCGGCGAAGAGATAGGCCTCGCCGAGCACGCCAAGCGGCTTTGCCCGGCCGGACAGCAGCAGGCCGCGGATCGTTTCGGCAGCCAGCGAACCACCGGGCTCGCGCGTCAGCACCACGTCAAGGCCGCGGGCCTCGAGGGCCGTCGCAAGACGTTTCGATTGGGTCGACTTGCCGGTGCCTTCCCCGCCCTCGAAGGTGATGAACCTACCCCTGGTGCCGCCCACGCAATGCTCCCAAGTTCACGATATCCTCGATCGATATAGACCCGATTGTCCTATGCCACCAGCCGGCGAACATTTCGGTGAAGCCGTCAAGCGCTCGCTGCCGGATCTCGCCGCGTTCTACATCGGCGGCAGCCTCGAGCAACACCGACTGATAAAGGCGGTCGTCGATGCGGACTTCGAGGCGGGCGATCGGCGCACCACGGCTGATCGGCGCCGGCACCGGGCCATCGTAGACCACCGCGAGGCGAAACCGCGAGCGGTCACCGGTCGGTAGCGTCAGGTTCACCGGCGCGCCGCCAGTGGACGTGACGGCCACGTCCGGCACATTGCCACCGAACACCTTCACCTGGCTGATCTCAGCGCCCGACGGGTAGAGCTCAAATCGGCCGTATTCGGAGAAGGCACCTTCGATCAGCGCCTTGACGTCCTTGTCGCGGTCAGCAAGCGAAGCATAGCCGCTCGCGGCGACCGTGACGCGGCGGTCGCCGCGCGCAGCCGACAGCAAGGCGCCGAAACCGGCCGCCTCGTCGAAGGCCAGCATCAGGCCGTCAACGCCCGGCAGTTCCTTCACCAAGCGCGTCTTGTTGGTCTGGTTAATCTTGTTCCAGAGAAATTCCGGCTGGCCATAGAGCGCGTAGCGGTCTGGATAAGTCGTGCGAATGTGGCCGGCCAGCGCCAACATGTCGGCCAGAGTGGTCTTCGCCTGAGGGTCGGAATAACCGGTCGGGTTGGCAAACCGGCTGTTCTTCAGGCCAATGCGGGCGGCATAGGCGTTCATGCGCTCCGTGAAGGCCGCCTCGGACCCGGCCAGTCCCTCGGCCAGCGCGATGGCGGCGTCGTTGGCGTAGTCGATGACGAGACCGCGCAGAAGGTCACCCACCGGCACGAAGGATTTCACCGCCGCGAACATGGTGGTGACGCGGGCCGGCGCGCCGCCGGTGCGCCAGGCGTGCTCGCTGATGGGATAGAGCGTGGCTTCGGTGAGCTCGCCGGTCTTCAGCGCCTCGAAGACGACGGCTGCGGTGACCAGCTTGGTGAAATTGGCCGGCGCGAACGCCTTGCCTTCATCCTTGGCGATCAGCAGCGAGCCAGTGGTCTCGTCATAGAGTGCCACGCGCGGAGCGATGCTCTCAAGCGCGGCCGACGGGCCAGTCATTAGGGCGACAAGCAGCAGGAACGGCAGAACAAGCCCACGCATGACGAGAAAACCGGTCCTCCCGCTTCCGGCGGACGATGCCGGATATCCCCTCGCCGCGCAGAACGCTGGTCAGCGAAGGAGACGGGCCCCGTCGATGCCGGCCGCCTCAGCCGCAGCGATTACCCGGTCCGGCGTCGCCGTCAGGGCCGTGAGGCGCACCAGCTTCATGCCACGCCCGCTGACGGTGATGTCGGTGATGACGGGCGTGCCATAGGCGGAAAGCGTGGTGCTCACCTTCGCGGCGTTATCCGGGTTGCCGAACACACCAAGTTGCACCACGGGCCCGACCGACTCATGGTCGACAGGCGTCTTCGGCCCGGACAAGCCCTCCAGCTTGCTCACCAATTCCGACAGGCCCGTGCCGGCCTCGATGCCATCGACGGCCTGATAGGCCTGCGACACGCGATCGGCAGCATAGCCCGAAGCATTTGGCGGCAGCGGCGGCAATATGGTGTCGCCGAACATGATGGTCGGCTGCTGATCGGCGCCGACGTCCGGATCGGCAAAGCTCATGCGCGGCTGCGGCAGCGGCACGGCAGGCGAGAGGACGGCGACCTGTGGCTGAGCCATAAAATCGGCAGGATCGGCCGAAGCGATGGTCACGTAATCGAAGGTCTCGACCGGACGGGGCAGCGGCACCACGTCAATGGCCGGCGCCGGCGTACCGGTGACGTCGATCGGCGTAGCAGCCGCCATCACGGCCGGAGCGACGGGAGCCGGCGCAGCCTTCGGGGCGTCCGACCCCTCGAAAACGTGCATCATGGTCTTCACGCCCGGCAGCGACTCGACGGCAGCAAGCATGACGTTCGGCTTGTCGGCCTGCGGCTGATCGAGCGACGGGCCGCGATAAGAGGCGAGCAGGAAGGCGGTGTCGTCACCCTCGGTCCTTGCCGGACCGACATATTCGACGCGGACCTTGGCGACACCAGCACGCTTGACGCCGAGCATATCGGCGGCGCGTTGCGACATGTCGAGGACACGATTGGAATGGAATGGCCCGCGATCATTGACACGAACGATGACCGATCGGCCGGTGGCGAGGCTGGTCAGCCTCGCATAAGACGGCAATGGCATGGTGGGGTGAGCGGCGGAAATCGACGCGCTGTCAAACACTTCGCCATTGGCTGTCCGGCGACCATGGAAATCGGTGCCGTACCAGCTGGCAAGGCCGACGACCTTGTAATCGGGGTCGATCCTCGGCACGTAAGTCTTGCCGGCGATCTGGTAGGGTTTGCCAACCATGGCGCGGCCGCCGCCCTTCGGCACCGGCTCTCCCATGGCTACGACACGCGGACTAGGAGCGACGCCATACCTGGGATCGATCTGTGCCTTGGCGGTTTTGAGAGGGGCCCGTTCGGTTGTTCCGCAGCCCGCCACGCCGATTGCCAGGACCAGTGATGCGGACATCACCGTCACTAGGGTTTTCGTCGTCGAGCGCGTGCCGTTCCGCCCTTCAGTCATTCCGTACGCCTTGCCGTTCGAGCACTCATCACCATCGCGCCCCGACCGGCCGACGGCCTTTCGGAGCTTTCCAAGACGGAGCGACGCACCGAAGTGCGAACACTCACTGTAGAACGCCATCCCTAACCTCTTGTTAAAGATGAGACGGCGGCTCGACGATGAATCCCCTGATCAATCCCTAGCGCCCG
>Ga0316613_10000892_pt1 | contig 21661 bp, 23 predicted proteins | sample OWC_soil_day10_C_2_FD_207647 | JGI IMG/M metagenome (GOLD analysis project Ga0316613, IMG submission 207647) | Wetland soil microbial communities from Old Woman Creek delta, Ohio, United States - OWC_soil_day10_CT_b | ecosystem: Environmental > Terrestrial > Soil > Wetlands | place: USA: Ohio...
GATCCGAAAGCTATAACAATTTCCGCACACGAATTTATTATTGCTATGCTGGGCGTCCTTACCAAAAAGGAGCAATTGAAGTCAATCATAGCTTGATTAGAAGAGTACTTCCCAAGGGGAGCAGCTTTAATCATCTAAGTCAAGAAGAAATCATCCGAATGATGGATCACATCAATTCTTATAAACGGAAAAAGCTGAACGATCGTAGTCCCTACGAAACGTTCAGCTTTTATCACGGAGAAGAGGTTTTACAGAAACTTGGATGCTCACCAGTTGCCGCCAAAGATATTCTGCTAAAGCCCGTTCTTCTCAAAAGATAAGACGATAAAATGAGCCGCCAGCACCAATGTCTATAACTGGATTAGGGGGTGGATTCTCCGATTACAAAAAAATCGAGAGGGAGTCGACCTCCGTTTGGTATGCCCATTTTTATCATAATACTTTAGAAAAACGAAAAAATCAAACTGCATCTCGGTTACAAAAGTGGCTTTTCGTTTTCAAATACTGCATTTCGAATACAAAAACTGCGTTTCGTTTACAAATATTCACTTGTCGATTTACAAAATGGCATCTCGCCTTTCAATTAAGCGGAAAAATACAGTAGCTTAGCAAAAATATTTAATAAATATAAAGGAATTGGTAAAATAATGTCGAAGAATGCAATAAAAAGAATAAATTAGCAAACCAACTGAAAAGATGGGACGCAAAGCTATGGGTCTAATGATATAAAAATCGATGACTGCCAGGTTGCATTATTATATATAATAATTCAACCTGGCAGTTTTTATTTTATAAACGAAAGTAAAATAAATAGCTGACAAAAGGGGAAATCTAGGGTGACATTTTTCGACAATTTAAAAATCGTACAAAAACTAGGACTGCTTATTTTAGTTGGCTTTATAGCCTTAGGGGTTAATGGTTATACCGGCTATCACTATCTTAACCAATCTAAAACCGAAATGCATATGATGTATGCCGAGCGGTTGATTCCCGTAAAACTTATTAATCAAACCCGGATGATGGTCGCGCTGTCCAATAGGGCGACGTTAGAATTAATGTTAACTAATGACGCAAAAAAAATTCAAGAACTAAATGCCGATATTGACGATAGAAGCCAAAAAATCAACGCTGATATTGCTGAAATTGAAAAAATCAATTTAGATGCTAACGGAAAAGAGATATTGGCGAAGGTGCAGGCGGTACGGGATAACTACCGCGATTCCCGCAAACAAGTGCTGGCCTTGGCGGCGCAAGGCAACCGTGCTGGGGCCTACGCTATGTACAGTGCAAAAGTAGAGCCGTTAGCCACGGAGTATATCGATCAACTTGGCAACCTAGCTGACCATTACGATCAATTATCAAAAAAAATGAATAACGATAATAAGCTGGCGTTTGAAACCGCCAATTGGATTACTCTTGGCATTATTGCCGCGGCATTTATTATCCTTGGCGCTTTCGGCTGGTACGTAACCAGAGTTATCACCAAACCGTTAATTGCGATGGTCGGATTTTGTGAAGAATTGGCTAATGGCGATTTTCGCGACAAACCGCGTAAAGTAAGACGAAGCGATGAAATTGGTCAGGTCGCTGAAAGCTTGGCCCAAATGCGGCTTAGCCTTGGCCAACTAATAAAAACGATTCATAGCTCAATCGAACAGGTAGCGTCGTCATCTGAGCAACTCACCGCCAGTGCCGATCAATCTGCCCATGCTGCAACTCAGGTAGCCCAGTCGATCTGCACCGTGGCAAGTGGCATGGATAGCCAATTATCGGTCAATGCTGAAAATATGACGGTGATCAACGAACTGTCAACGAATATCAATCAAGTAGCGGCCAATAGCCAACAGGTGGCGAAACAATCGGCACTAGCTGAGGAGACTGCAAACAACGGAAATCTTACTGTTGAAAAAGCGGTAAATCAAATGATTGATGTCGAACAGACCGTCATTTCATCAGCCCAAATAGTTGACAAATTAGGAGCGCGGTCACAAGAAATTGGCCAGATTGTTGAAACCATCTCCGGTATTGCCGGACAGACTAACCTATTGGCTCTCAATGCGGCTATTGAAGCGGCGCGGGCTGGAGAACAAGGACGAGGCTTTGCCGTTGTGGCCGAAGAAGTCCGTAAATTGGCTGAACAATCCCAGGGTGCCGCTCAACAAATTGCCACCCTTATTGGGGAAATTCAGGTAGAAACCACTGCGGCCGTTTCAGCGATGAATGAAGGGACGCAAAAAGTCAAATTCGAAGCACAACTGGTTGAAACTTCAGGACAAGCTTTTAATCAAATTGCCGTATTGGTCAAACAAGTGTCCGGACAAGTTAAAGAAATCTCCGCTGCTATTGAACATATGGCGACCGGCAGTCAACAGATGGTAGGAAGCGCAAAGAAAATTGACGATCTGAGTAAACAAGCTTCCGGCGAAACCCAGATGGTATCCGCCGCTACCCAAGAACAGGCTGCTTCCATGGAAGAAATCGCCGCCTCCAGTCAATCACTATCCATGCTGGCCATGAAGCTTCGGGAAGAGGTCGGCAAATTCAAAATTTAATTTTGGCCTTTTAATACCAATAAAAATTTAAAAAGCACACCAGTGTTTTGTTGACAACCCGCAGGTTCCGCCACAAACGCAACTTAAAGCGTTTATTAGTGCGAGCACTGTAGGTGGCTTCTTAACAATCTTAAAAACCCCGTACAGAATATACGGGGTTTTTAAGATTGTTATATAGGCTTACGTTCCTTTGGTTTACATAGTAACATTTACTGATATGGTTACATAAAATGTGATAGGGAAAACATGCTGAGGAGATGAAAAAATGTCCTGTAACTGGCGACTCGAAGAATGGAATTATCCCGAAATTCAGGGAGAAGAAGACTATCCCATCGCCAGCCGATTTATTATACCGGACATCGGCGACCCTTTAAGCGGTATTAATTCCTTTGAGTACTACCACCATTATCATTGGCATGCTAACTGTCACCCTAGCTACTATGAATGTCATCCTAGCCGCTGGTGATAATTTAAGATGATATTTTTACGCCATCAAAGCGATGGGGCAATATTCTAATCACAATAAAAAACTTTTCAGATGTACTATATGGATAAGGAAATATAGCCTGGCATAAGTTAACACAAAAAAATCAAGCCAGAAGGCGCAAAATGATGCGTTGCTTCTGGCTTTTTTCTAAGGCTGTGGTTCTGGTTGAACTGGTTTTGGTGTTGGTTTATGGTGCTTGTTCGGCTGCTGAGGTTGTTGGTTGGGGTTGTCGCCAGCCGGTTGACCGTCAGCGTCAAGCATCTGGTATTGCGGGGCAGGAGAAACTTGATAAATTGGATGAGCACTTACCGTTGCAGCAAGACTCAAAATCATTAAACCTAAGAGCAAAGTTGTTAGTGTTTTTTTCATGATGTGTAACCTCCTTCGTTATGGTTATATAATACCGAACCAATGTTACGAGAAGATTACGAAATTTCTACTGTTTCTAGGCGAATGAGAGGCATTTTATTGGACAATTAATGGCAGGATATAGCGTTTTGCCTAATTATAGCAGGAAATAGCTTGATAATAATTGTCGAAAAAACTAAGATATTACCTAGAAATACAGGTGGAAATAAGATATAATGGCATAAATAGGCGCGAATTTAAAAATAGCAAGTCAGTGTTGACGACTATTTGTCTAGTGATTTTAACTAGACAAATAGTCGCTTTTTGTTCGAAAGGTTATCCCTTAGCAAAAGATATAAATACATAAAGGTGGGTTAAAATGAAATCATTGCATCTTAAATTTGTGATGAATAAGCTGTCGTTTTCTCAGAAATTCATGGTTATTGGCATTGCATTTATAGCGACATTAGCGGTACTTGTCTTCTTTATTATTACCGATATGTGGAAACAACTTGAGTTTGTTCAGGCGGAACGCTGCGGGGTCAAATATTTAGCAGCGGCCCGGGAAGTTGTTTGGCAAATTGGTGCTGCCACGGTTAACCTAGGCGATGACCGGAAAATGCAAGAAGCTATGGGAAAGTTGGAACTAGTTGAAACTAAATACGGTAAAGCTTTGAATACTACAAAAAAATATAGCGAGCTAAAGGAAACGGTGGCTGTGGCTAGGGGTGAAGCTAATTTAGCTGCTAAAGCTGTAAAAATGCAAGAAGCCTTTGTTGTGGCTCAAGGGTTACTCAGTCAAGTCGGCGATGCCTCGAACCTGATTCTTGACCCCGATTTAGATACATATTACTTAATGGATGCTGCTTTAGTAAAATCGCCGACTCTGGTGGCAGATCTGTGGAAATTACAAGCGATGGGGGTAGATAAGGAAACTGTGTCGGTAAATACCAGGCTTGAAATTGCAGTACTTCTATCAGATGTCTCTGCATTAGTCGACGGAGTTGACAGTGGAACGGAAGTATCATTTGGGAAAAATAGTCGGGTCAAAGAAGCTCTTGAAAATGAAAAAAGCACAGTACTTTCCTTAACAAAACAGGCAGTCGTCGAGGGGCAGGTGCTTAAGGATGGTAAGCCTAATCCTGAGTTGGCTGTAATAACGGCTAAGGCGCGGCAGGGGGTAGAAAACTTTTTCGGCGGCGTGGAACACTCACTGGATATTGAATTGGCAAAAAAAGAAAGCCGGTGGAAACAAAAAATATATATATCGGTTAGTTCTATAGCTGTTGGTCTGATTATTATCGCAGGGCTGTTCTTTGGATTTTATCAGTCGGTCATTGAAATGCTAGCCTTACTTAGTACGGCGGTTCTGGCGATGGCAAAAGGGGATTTATCACAGAAAGTTGAAGTTCGCTCCAAAGATGAACTTGGTTTTTTTGCTATTCAGTTTAATGAGATGACCTCAAAGCTGTGTGTACTCATTCGCGAGGTTTATAGTTCAGCGGAGACGTTAAGCGCGTCATCCCAAGAATTAATGGCTGGCTCGGATGAAACGGCAAGAGCAACTGATCAGGTTGCAGGAGCAATTAGCGATGTAGCTCGGGCCATGGAAAAGCAAATGGAGACTACTACGGAAGTAGCAATGATCGTACGGCAAATTTCAGCAAATATTCAGCAAGTTGCTGATTCAGCAAACCAGGTTGCAGTAAGCTCGGAAAAAACGGCGGATGCTGCTAAAGATGGTGGGAAAGCTGTCAACAAAGCAATGAAGCAGATGGGCCAAATAGAAAGCACGGTGAATACCTGCGCAAAGGTTATAAAAAAGCTTGGTGAAACTTCAAAAGAAATAGGAGAAATTGCCGCGACAATATCGGGGATAGCTGGACAGACAAACCTACTGGCTCTTAATGCAGCGATTGAAGCCGCACGAGCCGGAGAGCAAGGCCGAGGGTTTTCCGTAGTTGCAGAGGAAGTGCGGGTATTGGCAGAGCAAAGTCAAAAAGCAGCTAAGAAAGTCGCGGCGATGGTTCGTGATATTCAAGAAGAAACTGAGAAAGCAGTTCTCACAATGAGTGATGGAACAGAAGAAGCTAAATTGGGAACGGATGTGGTAGCGGAAACTGGGAGGTCCTTTAACGAAATACAAAAGTTAGTAATTAATATGTCGGCCCAAATAGGAAAAATATCGAAAGACATAAAGCAAATTGCCGCGGGAAGCCATAAAATGGTAGCATCAATTAATGAAATTGATAAAATTAATAAGAATGTTACCACTGAAGCCCAAAACGTATCGGTGGCTACGGGAGGGCAATCCGCAATGACCGAACAAATCTCAGCATCCAGTCAGGAATTATCAAAGTTAGCGGAAACTCTGCAAAAGTCGGTCAGAGAGTTTCATACCTAAATCTTAGTGCTGATAAAGAGCTAGGATACCGATTAATGACAGGCAAATATTATGGCGTTAACTTGAAAAATACGCTGAGTGTCAAGATGAATACCAACATCAAAATAAATAAGCCGTATAAAACATGGCGTTTTATACGGCTTATTGAAATTATTTTCACATAGTTGCTTAAATAATAAATGTCTGAATTATTTAGCTTCTACTGGCAGCAAAGTTACTAGCATAGTAGCGGTAACTTTGCCATTGTTGACAATTTCTTTACCGGTGTTAGGACCAGCATGAACGGAATCGCCAGCGCCGAGGACAAAAGTATTGCCATCGATAGTAACGGTCATTTCGCCGCTTACGATATAATAAATGAATTCAACGGGAATTGCATTGTATTTTGCGCCGCCGCCTGGGAGAAAATGCGACAGACCCATAATGATTTTACCGTCATTGACGTCTGCTGGATTGTGGAGTCTGGTAGGACGCATGTCGTAATGTCCTGGAGCCTCATAAAAAGTAGCTTCACTTGCTTTTGTAACTTTGTAGCTCATTTCAAATCTCCTTTAAATTTATTTAGGTAATAACTCGCGTGTACATATAATTCCATAATCTAATTGTTGGAATATTATGGTACATCACTGTTGACAATAATATTCTACCACTATCTTAAGATTGTTTCCAGTAAATTTTATACGATAGCGCAATATAATTTGTAGGTTTGTCAAACATGGCTTAGGGTTACATTCGTAATAAAAAATGCAAAGCATTCATATGATGAGTACGAATCGCCGCTTTAGCTTGTTGTAAATTTCCGGCAAGGACGGCGTTATAAATATCAATATGATCTTCTAGACCAATATCGCCAAGCTTATTTTTTTGAAAGCTTTGGGCGTACAAAGAACGGACTAATCCTGCTTGGGCGCCAAGATGGTCCCAGATTTTTAGAAGTCGACTGTTGTGAGAATGTAAATAAAAGGTTCCGTGAAACTTGTTTGCGGCCGTCAAGTCACCTTGCTTCTGCGCGTCAATAAGTTTTACTAATTCGGCAGCAATGGTAGCAAAGTCTTCGTGCTGAATCGATAGTTCGAGAGCGTCGCAGTCTAGTAAGGTATGTAGTTCTTCCAATTCGAGAATGTCTTTTGGTTTGAATTCAATTACTTTTGCTCCAGTATTGGGGATATATTCAACGATGCCCTCTTGATAAAGGCGGCTAATTGCTTCGCGGACTGGACTGCCGCTAACATTAAAATGATTTTGCAGTTCTCTAATATTTAGTTTTTGTCCGGGAGTGATAACTAAATTGATGATATCATTTCGCAAGGCTTGATAAATCTGTTCCGTATATAGTTGACGAGACCCGGTATTCATTGCATCCCTCCGGATAAAAGTATAACCTTACCTGCATTAAAAGGCAATTAGCTAGGACAGAAAAAAACAGGCGGAAAGATCTGAATTCGATATAAATTAGAAATAATCGATTATTATGTGTTGATAATCGATTATTTCTAATTTATAATTAAAGCGTATATTGAGTTGGCGTGAAGCCAAGCCTATTGGTTAATAGTTGTAATCTTAGCTTAGGGATAAGCTGCCGCGACTACTTTGTCCGGTAAAACAAATTAGGAGGAAAAGACATGAATAGGCGTACAAAATTTTTATCCAAAAACATCGATTATATTGGATTTGATGATTTAAATGGTAAACCGGGTTTTCAGATGGCTATGCAAAAATCAGGAGACAAGTATTACATATATACGGCATGTTTCCGTCATAATGGCTGGAACATCATTGATGTTACCGACCCTGCACATCCACGTAATGTTCGATGGTTGGAAGGACCATGGATGTGTGGCGATTTGCGTGATGGCCAGTCCACGCCGAAGATTCAGATTGCTGATGGAATTATGGTTACCGCACATGGTGGTACTTTGATGGAATTACACGGTACAAAACCTCACCTGCCATTCTGGGGCGGCATTATGATTTGGGATGTAAAAACCGATCCGGAAAATCCGAAACTATTGTCGAAGTTTGAATGCAGAGGTGGCGCTGGTGTACATCGCTTCTTCTACAATGGTGGAAAATATGTCTACGTAACGGGAAATGACGAAGGCTTTAATGGTTTTATTTTACGGATTGTTGATATATCGGATCCGTCAAACCCGAAAGAAGTGGGAAGATGGTGGGCCGATGAACAGTATATGAATAATAAAGTTTCATCTGGAAGTGCTCGTTATGGTTCAGCGGAAGCACTTAGTGCTCCATTTTTACACGCTTGCGTCGTAAAAGACGATATCGTCTATATGGCATATGCGAACAAAGGCTTTATCATGTTAGATGTTAAAGATAAGACTAAACCGCGGATGCTCAATTGTCTTAAGTTAAACCCTCCGTTTGGCGGCGGTGCAGCTGGAGCTCCAATTCATTCGGTTTTGCCGTTGGGTGATCGTCCGTATGTTGTAGTTACAACCGAAGGGGAACGTCCTAGATATTTCTGTAACGAAGCTACCGAGGGGTTATTTAGAAAAATCGTAACTCAGCCAATGAATATGATTGGAATTGTTGAGATTACGGATATTGCTAATCCTAGTCTAATTTCGGTATTCCCTTATCCAGAAGTTCCAGAAGGCTATACCCATGGTACGAACTTTAATATTGTAGATGGTGTACGTGTTCCTTTTGGGCCGCACAATATATTCGATGCATTTGGCCAAGATGTATATCAGAAAACTGATAATCGTGTATACTGCTGCCACTTTGGTGCAGGTCTTCGGATTTATGATGTATCCGATCCATTTGTGCCAAAAGAAATTGCTTATTTCCTTCCACCGGATCCGGAAGTTAATCTGTTTGATAACGAAGCCGGTAATCTGTTGCCTGGTTCTAAAGTTGCCGTAACGGAAGATGTACTGGTTGATGATCGTGGGTATATCTATATCGATACATTCCAGGATGGACTTTATATTTTAAAGGCAACTGTATAACCGTTCTGATTATGCGGTACCATGAAGGCAAAAGGGGCTGTGTGAAAACACAGCCCCTTTTTAGATAAATAACAGAGGTAGCTGTTGGAAAGCGACTGGTTATGGGCATGAAAAGACACGGGTTTATAACATGGTGCTAAGCTTGTGGTTTGGGACTATTGTCCTGATGCTTACGTCGTAAATAGAGACCTGAGTCTCAAGGAATAGTGGTTGTCAATAGGAAATTATATCTATATAATTTAAGAAATGGTTAAAATAAATAATAATGGAGGCTAACAAATGAAATCATTCTTTACATGCAAAACCATTCTCACTATCTTTTTAGCAACTGTTTTTTGCTTTTCTGCAGCAACTCTTTCTGCAGAGTGCTCTCCAAAGCGCATTGGTATATCTAAATTTGAAACTAATAACTTTTATGTAGCTTTGCCGGGTGGTGGAAGCTATGACATAGGCTTAGGCGCCACTGACATGCTTACTACAGAGCTTATTAAAAACAAAAACTTTGAAGTGATTGAGCGCAACCAAATTAGCGCTGTGATGAAAGAACAAGCTTTTGAAGCTTCAGGCGCTGTAGACCAAGCAAGTGCTGCAAAGATGGGAGAACTTCTTGGCCTGAAATATCTCGTTTATGGCAAAATTATCTCCGCTGGTGCGGAAGATAAAAGCACGGAACTTATGGGTGTTAGGGTAAACAAGCTTTCGGTTAAAGTTCAGATCGCGGTTCGTATGATTGACACTACTACCGGGGTTGTCGTATGGGCCGATCAAGTAGAAGGTAAAGTTGATAAAAGTGGGGTTAAAGTTCAGAATTTAGGTGGTACGAGAACCGCAGTTTCTGCCAGTGTCTATGATGAAGCTCTGCAAAAAGCCATTTCGCAAATTGCCAAGAATATTAGTCAGCAATCGCCTACTGAAGGCAGTGTTGTAAAAGTAAATGGCAAAAAACTCTTCATAGATATCGGTGTTGACCAGAATGTTCAACCAGGTCAAACCTTCAAAGTATATCGAGAAGGTGAAGCAATAACCAACGCCGCTGGCGAAATTATCGGTGTAGACAAAACCGATATCTGCATAATTAAGATCCTCACAGTCGAAGGCAATATGTCCACCGCCGAGATCACAGATAAAAAACCTCAACCAGTTAAACAAGGTGATAGAGTACGCTCTATCTAAATAAAAAATAAGTGTGAAGAGCACGGAGCCGCACCGATTAAAGGTGCGGCTCCGTGCTTTGTGTTCTTTAGACCGTAGACAAAACAATCAGGTTTAATAATATACGTCCCATAATTAGGCTAGAAAGGGCTAGCTTTGTGCCCATCGGTTATTTATTAAAGCTAGTCACATCAGCTATTTTAACTTAAAACTGGCACAGTCCGTCTGAGTATAATACTCAACCTGATTGCCGTTGACCTTGATGCTGTCTAAACTACATAGATTATTATCATTATAAACACAAGTATTAGCTGAACAATTTAAATATTTAGCGGTGCCGGAGCCCGATGTATTGTTTGTTAGTTCGCTATAAGTAAGGTGGTTCAAAAACGAGCTGCAACAAGTGTCACCGGATTTTTCGGCAGAACCGCCAACAATATCAACACAATTGGCATAACACATTCCGGATTGGTTATGGGAACAGTTACCAACATCACAATTAATTTCTGCCATTTTAAATCGCTCCTTTATTTAAAATATCTATCGAGTAAGCCTTTGAAAGCGCAACCGTGGCGGGCTTCATCCTTACACATTTCATGAACCGTATCATGGATGGCATCTAAGTTATTCTGCTTAGCGATAGTTGCCAGTTTCTTTTTACCCTCACATGCGCCATATTCGGCTTCAACTCTGGCTCTCAAATTCGCTTTAGTATCGGCTGCAACCACTTCACCCAGAATTTCAGCGAACTTCGCGGCATGCTCGGCTTCTTCAAAAGCTATACGTTTATACGCTTCGCCCACTTCGGGAAAACCCTCGCGATCTGCTTGTCGCGACATAGCCAAATACATGCCAACCTCGGTACATTCTCCTAGAAAATTAGATCTTAGACCGTCTAATATTTCAGCAGATATATCTTTTACTATACCGATTCTATGTTCATCAGCCCAAGCTAAATCCCCCGTCAGCTCTTTAAATTTATCCTTGTTGGCTTTACACACGGGACACTGATCTGGTGGTTCATTACCATTATGAATATAGCCGCAAACCGTACAAACAAATTTTTTCATCCGGGTCCCTCCCTATATTATCAATGTAAAGAAGCTACATACCTAAAGTAGTATGCTGTTTTTGGGTTAATCCAATACATACCTGTCTGGTTAGCGTAGTTAAAGTTAAATTAAATAGAGGAAAACGAAATAAATTGTCGAAATAAGGCGAATAGTTGGAAGAGTACCGCCGGGGTTTATTGTAAAAAATTTACATTAAGATTCTGGCGGTATATTTGTGGAAAGCCGCAGACCTGATCGGGCAAAGGATTGACAAGTAAGAACAAATTAAATTATCAGGAGGGATTTTTCTGAACGTAATTTCCAATTTGAAAGTAGGACAAAAGTTAACGATCCTAATTGTTATCGCGTTTTTATCATTGAGTATAGTAGGTTACATAGGGTACTACTATCTCCAAGCTGTCAATGATGATCTTAATAAAATGTATGAGGAGCGGTTGGTGTCGGCGCTATTGGTAAGTGAAAGCCGTACTTTTGTTAGGACGATGAATTCGGCGCTATTGGAATTGATGCTTACTTCTAATGAGACTAAAAATGCCGAGTTAAAGAAAATGATAGATGATCGAACAAAAAAGGTGACTAATAATTTAGGCGAAGTAGAAAAGCATCGTCTTGATCCTGAGGCTCAAAAACTTATGGATACAATTAAAGTTGATGAGCAAAAATACTTTGCGATTAGGACGGAAGCAGTGGATTTAGCCATGCAAAATAAAAATGTTGAAGCTTACGCGATGTATGTTAGCGCGGTAGATCCGCAGGCAAATCAATTTGTTGAGGCTTTGCGCGATTTAAACGACTATTATTCAAAGTTGGCGGCGCAAACTAATGTTGACAACCAAGCAAAGTTTAAAACAGCCCAGCGTGTGGTGGGGATAACGATTTTAGTGGTCTTAATACTATTAATAGTCAGCGGAGTATATATTACCCGGAATATAACTATCCCGTTAAAAGGCATGGTTGCAGCATGTGAGGAATTTGCGTCGGGCGATTTTCGCGATAAACCACGCCGCGTACTACGCAAAGATGAGCTTGGTCAATTAGCTGATGCGATGGCCACAATGCGTGATAATTTGCGGGGGCTGTTAAAGCAAGTAGACTCATCGGTAGACCAAGTTGCGGCCTCATCTGAAGAATTGACAGCAAGTGCCGATCAATCGGCTCAGGCTGCCAATCAAGTAGCCGGATCAATTACCGATGTGGCTACAGGAATGGAGGCGCAAATGACTGCCGCTAACGAAGCGACTCGCGTAGTGCAAGCTTTGTCAGCTAACATTCAACAAGTTGCGGCCAATGCCAATGAGGTAGCGGTAAGATCAACGCGTGCTGCTGAAAAAGCAACTGAAGGAACAAGCTCAGTAAATAAAGCCGTCAAACAAATGAGTAATGTAGAAGAAACGGTAAACTCTTCAGCTATAGCGATAACTAAACTAGGTGATAGTTCTCAAGAGATTGGTCAAATTGTAGATACTATTGCTAATATTGCTAGTCAAACCAATCTCTTAGCGCTTAATGCGGCTATCGAAGCTGCCCGGGCCGGAGAACAGGGGCGCGGTTTTGCGGTAGTAGCCGAAGAAGTGCGCAAACTTGCCGAACAATCTCAAGATGCCGCTAAACAAATTGCGGTGCTTATTGGCGTAATAAGAGCGGACACCGACCAAGCTGTAGTGGCAATGCAGGCAGGAACCAAGGAAGTCCAAATCGGGACAGAGGTAGTAAATGCCTCGGGCCAGGCCTTTCAAGAAATCGTTGAGCTTGTTACCATGGTATCTAGTCAGACCGGTGAAATATCGACGGCTATTAAACAGATGGCGTTGGCCAGTCAGCAGATTGTTACTGCCGTAAACCGAATTGATGGACTAAGTAAAAATGCTGCCAGCGAAACCCAGACTGTATCGGCGGCTACTGAAGAACAGTCGGCATCAATGGAAGAAATTGCGGCAGCCAGCCAATCATTAGCCAAATTGGCTATGAACTTACGGGATGTTGTTACAAAATTCCAAGTATAAAAACCACCTCTTTCGGGGCTTCGGTTCTGACATGAAAGCCTGACATTACTGTCAGATTCAGACCGAGCCAAAAGGCACCGTGTGTATACGGTGCCTTTTGGCTTTCGGATATTCAAAAGAAACAGTTTTTTAAGCAAGCAGGTGAATAACCGGCGATAATATCGCATTCCTGCGTTTCCAAGTTTCCTAAGTAAGTTGGTTGAATTAGTCGTTGTTATCTAACACGCTTTAATATATAATACTATTTTGTCGAATAAATTGAGGAAAAATTAGGTGAATTTGATGCAAAAAATATATCAAACCAAACGTCTGGATTTAAAAATACTAGATAGCAGTCACGCCAGTTTGGTCTTGGATTACTATCGGCGAAATCGCGTATTCTTAGCTGAATGGGAAAGTCTTAAACCGATCGATTTCTATACCTTAGCCTATCAAGCTGAAGAACTAGAATATGAGTTAGCGTGTATTGAACAGGAAACACGGTTTAGATTGTGGATTTTTAAAAAAGGGGTTGAAGATAGAACCATAGGCTGTTTTGGTTTTAGTAATATCGTCAGAGGAGCCTTCTTATCCTGCTTCTTGGGTTACAAATTAGATGAAGCCGAGATAAACAATGGTTATATGACCGAAGCGGTGCAAAAAGGCATCGAAATAATCTTTAACCAGTTTAACCTTCATCGTATCGAAGCCAATATAATGCCCAAAAATAAACGTTCGCTTCGGGTAGTTGAAAAGCTAGGCTTCTATAATGAAGGCGTAGCCTATAAATACTGGAAATGGGAGGACCATATCCATAACATATTACTAAATGATAAAGTATAGAATTAAATACTCGTAAATTGCAAGTTAAACACTTTGGTAAAGTAAAATGGTAGTTTGAATTAAGCAGCATAAACAACATCAAGGAAGTCTTCGAAAAGCTCGTCAGGAGTCCTGTAGCCAAGCCGCTTGCGAGGAAGAGCATTTATCTCATCGGCAAAGGACCTTACAACTTCAGGTGTATATCGTTCCATAGAAACGCCCTTGGAAATATACCTGCGCAAGAGGCCGTTATGCCTCTCGTTCACAGCTCTCTCCCAAGATGAGTAAGGATGAGCAAAGAAAACTCCCGTGCCTCATTGTTGATCCTCTGCAAAATCTTCAAATTCAGAGCCGTTGTCGGTGGTGATTGTCTTAAAGATGTTACTCAACTGGTTGCCGTACTCGCTTTGTAGATCCTTCATGGCATCCATCACAGCTTGGCTGGTTTTGCTTGGGATGTGAATGGCAAGATAATTGTCTGTGATACGTTCGATTAGAGTCAAAACAACAGCTTCCTTACTGTCGCGTCGGCCAACCACTGTATCGGCTTCCCAATGTCCAAGTCCTGTGCGTTCAGCAACAATATCGGGGCGTTCATCAATGCTGCGGCCTTAAAGAGTTTAGGCTTGCTATGTAAGGTTTTATCTTCATTTGATTTGATAAAAATGTTGGCGAATATTCTTTTCATAATATCATGTATAATATGGTTATGTATGATTTCAACGAGGTGCTAAAATTGCAATTTGCACAACCCATCCGAGACAAAAAAAGAGATTGACACTATCAAAAAAGTCCTTTTAGCAAACAACGTTAGTGAATACTGTTTATTTACTATTGGTATAAATTCCGGGTTACGCATCAGTGATTTACTAAATTTGAAAATTTCTGATCTGCTTGATAACGCAGGGAAAATTCGAGAACAAAGTACCTTGCAAGAAAAGAAAACTAATAAGACGAAAGATTCCCCGTTAAGTGACGTAGCACGAAAGGCGGTTGCAGAGTATTTAAAAACCAGGACATATGAATAATCAATTACACTCAGATATATTGGCATTACTCAAGATGATCTTGACAACGTTTATTTAAAACTATAATAATAGTGGCTGAAAGGTGAATGCTTAAAATAAGACTTGTTCTTGTGAAATATGATACTTATATTGAGCCGAGTGGTGGATAAAATTGTATGATCTTTTGCTTGAATTACCAACAATAGAACATGAAGTTATGGCAAATCAATTCAAAAAAGAATTTTTTGATAATGATGAACAAATTATTCATGGTAGTGCACTTTTAGATAAAATGGAGTACCTAGAGTGGTTAAACAATACCCAGAGAAATAGCAATCCATTAACTGTAAGTAAAGAGTGGGTTGTTGCAAAGACCTTTTTTGCTATAAGAAAAAGTGACAAAAAGATAGTTGGCATAATTGATATACGACATAATTTAGAAAACCAATTCTAAACGATTATGCTGGACACATTGGTTATTCAATACGCCCGAATGAGCGAAAAAATGGTTATGCAACACAGATGTTAATGATGGCACTGGAACATGCAAAATCAATAAACTTGACGAAAGTAATGCTTAGTTGCTTTGTAGATAATATCGCCTCAATAAAAACCATTGTCAAATGTGGCGGGATATTCAGTGAGCCTAAAATGTTTATTAATGGAAAACCAATGAATGCTTATTGGATTGACTTAATCGAACGTTGCTAAGTCTCCAAACCCCAATATGCACGTGACCACATATTACAAATTGAGCAGATAAAACTAGGTTCTTCTATGCTAAATGAAGTAGACAAAAACCGATTTGTTCTTTATGAAGTAGTATTTGGGAAATTATTGATGGCTGATGGCAAATGGTATTTCATTAAGGAACCTTATTTGCTTAAGCTAATAATCAACATTCGATAAATCCCCATTCTGAAACCATAAACACTAGAATTTCCGCACCTCAGCGGGTATCCTAGGGCTTGTTATAATCAAGTACACAGCAAATCTTTAGTTTGGCGGCTGGCACGCATATTTTGGTTATGCAGTTAAAATGTAGCGGCTGGGAACGAGCTAAAGTTGGAAAGGCGGGAGTAGTAAGATTACCTGATTCTGAGGTATTTGCTATGGCTATAATATAAATCCTCCTTACCTAGAAAGGATATCGCTAGCCCCTTACCTAGTGGAATTTTGGCGATTAACCTTATAAAATTTATCCGAAAAGTATTGATAATCCAAAGTGAAATAGAGAATAATTTAAGCGAAGGCAATATGCAAGATAAAACGCACTAAGAAAGAAGGGTATTCATGATACAGTGGTCAGAAGATTATCGACTAGGAATCAATAACATTGATGAACAACATAAGCAGCTATTTGAACTTGCCAATGAATCATACAAGATTCTCAAAGACGAAATTCTCTTTGATAAGTACGATCAAATAGTAGCTATTATCAATGAGCTAAAGGAATATACGACAAAACATTTTAGCGAGGAAGAGGAGTTTCTGGCTAGTATTGGTTACCCAAAACTATTATCACATAAAGTACAACATGCTGATTTTATAAAAAAAATTGAAGATATTGACTTGAATAAGATTGATGAAAATCAGGAACAGGCTTTAATTGATTTATTGGATTTTTTCTCTGACTGGCTGTTAAACCATATATTGAAAACCGATAGTGAATACATAAAGTATATATGACCTTGAAATACTTGGTAATTAAGCCGTCTACCCGGTTTGCGTGGTAGATGGCTTTTAATATTTAGTCCGGAGAATAAAGGCTTCTGGAAATCACTCATTCCGGCCTGTTGTCCTCCGTTCTAGCGTGGCCGAAAAGAGATTACTGCCAGAGAGTGTGCGCCCGGCATTCTGGAAAGTGTGAGTTGCATACCTTTGATGGACTGATTATACTTTTGTTTCCTATGGTGAGGAAAACACCTTAATATTTGATAAAAATAAAATTACATGATATAGTAAACTGTAAGATAAAGGGAGTGTATTGATGTCGGTTATACTGTAAACAGTTCAGATTATGAGAACGCAAGGTAAGCAGATTCAACTGCTTCTATTTGTGTTGCTAAAACTGCCTTACAGATTGACCGATTATCCATTATGTATTGATGGTTAATTTTGTAGCGCAGTGGTATACTGCGCTTTTTTTATTCTCTTTCTGCAAGGCGAAAATCAGAAAGGAAGAGTAACATGTTTACATTTACAAACCAATTTATTTCTAATGATAACAATGTTGAGTTCTTGAAAGCCAATATGATGGGGCCAAACGCCATGCGAGTAGCAGAAGAATTAGCGTCATACCTAAACATCAATGAGGATATGCGGATACTTGATCTCGGCTGCGGGTGCGGTCTTTCCACACTTCTCTTAACAAAAAAATACGGCGCATCTGTTTTCGCCGCCGATCTTTGGATTTGTCCAACTGAAAACTATGAGCGTTTCCAATCTATCGGGATTGACGATAAGACCGTTCCGATTTCCGTAGACGCGACCAAAGGATTGCCTTTTGCAAACGAATACTTTGACCTACTGTTCACCGTGGACGCTTATCATTATTTCGGTGATAAGACCGAAATGCTTCCGTCACTCATTCCGTATGTGAAAAAAGGTGGCTATATCGCCGTGGCGGTCCCCGGCTTAAAAAATGAATTTGGGAAAAATGTTCCTCTTGAAATGCAGCCATTTTGGAATGATGAGATGGAAAGAACTTTACGCTCTCTTGATTGGTGGAAAGATTTATGGAGCAAGGCAAAGGGTATTGAAATTGTTGATAGCCGTGAAATGGCCTGTTGTAAACAGGCGTGGGATGAATGGCTTACCAGCCCTAATCCCTATGCCATAAATGATATAGATATGATGAAAGCTGAAAACGGCAAGTATTATAATCTTGTTCAGTTGATTGCTAAAGTCATTTAAAAGCTAAAACTCAAGGGATAACAACCACAAGGCAGGGCAAACAACGCTCTGCCTTATTTTTGCAAAATATCATTTCACACCGTTAACAACTGGTGTAACAAAAAGAGATTGTGATACACTTAAAATAATATGGTACAATGTGTATGCGATGGAATAAAATTGCTATTAATCTTATTTAATAAGTAAAGGAGATGAATTTCAATTAGAAGAAGGAAAGCATTGTAATATTTTCCTGTGGAAGAAACTAGATGAAATTAGCGATTTAGATTTACGTCCGCAATTTGTTAAAAGTAATATTTTAAAATTACCGTTAGAGAATACTCATGTTGTATCTAGCAGTAAACTTAACCAATACTCCGTTGTGGGGCATTATGATAAAGATTTTTGGCATGCCTTAGATCAACTGATAGAAAATTCAAAAGTGGTGATTGATCGGCCCATAGGCGCGGAAAATCCGCGGTATCCTGATGTAATTTATCCGGTTGATTATGGATATTTAGATGGTACTTCCTCAATGGATGGTGGAGGAATTGAAGTCTGGCTAGGAGCTAAGGGAGAGAAAAGGGTTGACGCAGTGATTTGTGTAATAGACCTTACAAAAATGGACTCTGAAATTAAATTGCTATTAGGTTGTACAGAGGAGGAAAGGGAAGTTATATATCGCTTTCATAACGGAAGTGAGCGAACGAAAGGTTTCATAATTAACAGGTAGGACAAACCGCGTATTATCAGAGCGTTAACCCAATAATGAATTGAAGCCGATACTTTAGACTGGTTATATCGGGTCTATTAAGCCAAAATAAAGGGAAAAAGCATGAGGCTCATTATGGAAACTCTTGTCTATCCAACCAGAAGGATCGAATTGCTAAATCTGAAATGCTGCGATATCAAGAGTATTTGGAAGAAAATTTAAGATTATAGGGGGAGGGGATTTTATGAAAATTTTGTTAAGGATGTTAACTGGCGTGATTTTGGTTGTTTTTTTGGTTATTGGTTATAATGCCGGAGTTAATGCAGCAACGACTACCAAAACACTGGTTAATGATACTAGGATAGTGCCTCCTGGAAGGATTTCGGTAATTGGAATACCGGAGTTTAAAAAAGGAACTACCGTGATTCTGAACGAAAAAGGTGAAGTTATGGAAGGTACGTTAACTTCGTATACAGACCTTCCGTGTGTGGGCGGAGCACCATTTTATTATGGTTCATACTTTGCAAATGATCAATCTCTGATACCAAACAGAATCCTTAATTTTAAGCCAGGTACCAAGGTAACTTTTAACGAGAAAGGTGAAGTGACTAAAGGTACCATAAATGGAGCTTTTGTATTTATTCCCATTGATCTAGTTAATACAGTATGGGTGCAGGATGGTACAGAAGTTAGTTTTCATGAAAATGGAGTATTGTCGACAGGCATCTTACATACTAGTACTTATTTTCGTCCGTTAGGATGGGTGAAATTTATAAATGAAAATAACTCAGAAAATCTAATTGCTCCTGGTTTTGTTTTGTTTAAAGGTGGGGCGCAAATTGCCATTAATGATAAAGGAGAAGTAATCAAGGGGACATTAAACAATGACACAAAACTAATTTCGTCATCAGGCAATATTAAGGTATATGAAGCTGGAACAACCGTGGAATTTGACGACAATGGTGTCGTAGTAAAAGCTATAAAATAATAGATCATATTATTGAAAAATGAAATTTAACTAATATTCAATAAATTAATACTCAAAAATAAAAAGCTGGTTGGATGTTCCAACCGGCTTTTGCTATAATGGTTTTTGGGAGAGGGACAAGCTCTCCCAAACTGAATAGAGGAGGTGATTTAGATGCGCCTTGAGACTAAGTGGTTTAGAATAGAAGTCTCACTGGCGGATTTGTTAGCAATGATAAAAGTCATTGTTAACTTATTCCGTTAGCCTCCGCTACTCAACCGAACGCTCCTGTTTGCAGCAGGGGCGTTTTGGTTTTATAGTATATACTTATTATACCCCAAATATGTCCGGTTGTAAAATTAGTGAAGGCTCTTTGGGTAAGCAGTCAAGCAAAATGGAGAGTTTTCCGCCACAAGGTGCAGAGTTACTTTTACGGTGCCTTAAGCGGTAGCTATCACCAGTCATGCTGATGATCTCGCAGTGGTGAATCAAATGGTCAAGTATTGCAGTTGTAATTGTTGCATTGCCAAGGAAATTCGCCCCACTCGTCAAATCCTAGAAGAAACAAAGATAAAGAATAGATTAGCCTCTGACGGTGAAAGCGGCATAAACCATACTTGGTCAACAATCACCAGAGCAGCCTAGGCTATGTAACCTATCGCAAGAGTGGTGAGCTATTGGTAAAAACCAGAAAATGTAAGCTATAAACGGTGTTATTTACTCTGCATAAACTGTCTGAAATGCTAAAAAGGACAATTTAGTTATATGGACTAATTTGCCCGCTTGAAATAATTTGCATTTTGCACCAATATTGAGATTACACACGCCTTTATCCTCGCTTAATTCATTTTCTTAGTGTACGTTTTGCTGGCGAGACCCCTTTAATAAGTAATATTAAAAGGTTTCGTATTTTGGGAAAGAGAAATGGTGTAGTCTTTTTATACTCTATATAATCATTACCAAATCTCAACTCTAATTCTTTTTCTTCAATAAGTTTGTGATATAAGCTGCCGATTATAAGCCCTAGCACACCGCTAACAAAGCCTGTTGTTAGTGAAGCAAAATATGTTCCGATTCCTAAATAATAGATAATTGCACCTAATTCAATTGGGTTTCGGCAATACATGTATGGGCCAACTATAATAAGTTTTTGAGTTGGCGCATTTGGTGCAGGCGTGCCCTTTCCGATAACCCATTGAGTAAATGCTGTCCAAAATAAAATTGATATTCCAAGTGGAATAGTCACAATAGTTAAAAGTATTTCATGCCAAGTATTCCAATGGATTAATATATATTTTTCGATTAGTCTACCAATTTGCACAAATATAACAGGAAAAACTATTAAAAATATAATTGCCCCAATAATAAGAGAAATCGCTTTGTATTGAGTACTAGTTTTTTTTGTACTCCAATTTGTCAGAACCGTAATAACCTTATTTTTCATATCATTCAAACCTCAAATATGTGGGAAATTTTAGTTTACTTTTTTATTGACAGTTATTTATTTTATCCTTTTGGCCTTACAATCCAGGAATGGCGCCTTTACGTAAATGTTGCAGGATACTGTACAGGCCATGAAAGACGAAGCGGGCGTGAGCTGAATTAGTATATGCCGCCAAATGTGCAATGGCCAGTATTATAGTAATTGAACCTACGATCGTAAACTTTTTACAAATTCTTTTACTTGCTCATATTCCTCGTTAGTTAATCGGATGCTGCGTAATTTCTTTCCTGTAGGCCGTAGTGTGCCGGGGGGGCGCCCGGGGCCGTTTCTTTTTGCCTTTTTTGGAGTGGCCTTTCCGGCTTCTTTATAATATCGCTTATATAATTCGTTGTACGAACTATTTTTACATTCGCCGTTGATTATCGTTTTTAGCATTTGGGGTGACACGGGGATGTCGCCGTTAAACATTTTATTTGTCGCATATACTTCATTGATAACAGCGGTATCGTAGCTTACGTCTGTATCATTAATATAATGGAATGAGCTTATAAAACCGGCTTCACACCATCGCTGGAAGGTCTTGGTAGTAATCTTTATATCCAGTGAGGTCAATTTTATTAATATCTCTTTACGAGTAAACATTAAACTACCCTCCTAAACAGAGTATAACATGGATTATTTGTAATACAATTAATTGTAATGCTGTCTAATTAAATTTCTAATGAGTTGGCTATAGTCTAATATTTTAACATGTTGATGAATGTGGACAAACCTAGACAAGCTGTGCATAGAAGGTGATAGCTGTTCTATAAAAGTACGGTTTTTTATTATATCCAATAATCAT
>Ga0316613_10000894_pt1 | contig 21615 bp, 17 predicted proteins | sample OWC_soil_day10_C_2_FD_207647 | JGI IMG/M metagenome (GOLD analysis project Ga0316613, IMG submission 207647) | Wetland soil microbial communities from Old Woman Creek delta, Ohio, United States - OWC_soil_day10_CT_b | ecosystem: Environmental > Terrestrial > Soil > Wetlands | place: USA: Ohio...
TGCTCGCTCGAAACTTCAAAAACCCGTTTTTTTCGCCAAAACAAATTTACTTCAACAAAAATCACGAGGGGGAGGACTATAGCAAACTTATCAATTCACCGCAACATAGACTCCCAAACCTTTTCCAGCCGCTTCACTGACACGGGCATCGGCGTGCGCAATTCCTGCGCAAACAATGACACCCGCAGTTCTTCCAGCAACCATCGGAATTCCTTCATTTTTGGGTCAGCACTGCGGCCACGCTCTTTCAACGCCCGCTGGTATTTGCTGGCAATCTGCTGCCACTCAGCCATCAGCCGCGCATCGCGCGCCGGTTCGGCCCGCAGTCGGTCAAGCCGCACGTTGACCGCTTTCAGGTAGCGCGGGAAATGCGCCAGCTGCGCATAGTCATTCTCAATAAGAAAGCGCTTGCCAATCAGCGCCTGCACCTGTGCCTGGATGTCGGCCACCGCCTGCGCATGTGCCTTCATCCCCTGCAACTTGCGCGGCAGCGCATGGTATTCGGCCAGAATCTGCGCCGCCAGTTGCGCCACCTGATTCGCCAGCAAGCCGAGCCGCGTCCGCGCCTGTTCTCGCCGCGCACCGAACTTATCGGCATCCGCCGGCAACGGTTGCTGCATGCACGCCAGTTCCAACGCCGCGTCGATGATCTGGTCGCGCAATTCTTCCTGCGTGCCCAGCGCCATGTACTGCATCCCCATCTGCTGCAGCCCGGGAATGTTCTTGGTCAGGTATTTCACCTGCTCCTTCAGCTGCAGCGCGAACATCCGGCGCAGTCCAAGGTGGTGCGTGCGCGCGGCCACGACCGGATCGTCGAACACTTCCAGCTCGCAATGGTCGCCCTTGTCGATCAGCGCCGGAAAACCAATCAGCGTCTGCTTGCCTTTCGTGATTTCCAGCAGTTCCGGCAGTTCGCCGAAAGTCCATGCGGTGATGTTGTCGTGCTCGGCTGGCGCGGCCGGCACAGCGGCTGACGGCTGTGCCGGCTCGCTTTGCCTGCCGCCCGAAGCGCCTTCCGGCACCGGTTCGCCAAATGCCGATTGCAGGGTCGATTTATCTGCCAGCCGCTGGAAACTCTGGCGCGCTCCCACCCCCAGTTCCGCCCGCAATGCCACCAGGTTGCGCCCCATGTCGAGCTGGCGCCCGTGCTCGTCGATCACCTTGAAATTCATGAAATGGTGCGCCGGCAAGGTTTCCAGCTTGAAATCGCTGTGCTTGGCCGCCACGTTTGCCTGCTCGCGCAGGTCGGCGATCAAGGCATCAAGCAATTCGCCTTCGCCGTAGCGGCCTTCGTTCTGCACCCGCTCGCAAAAACCGGCGGCGTAATTCGGCAACGGCACGCAATGGCGACGCAGCTTCTGCGGCAGCGATTTCAGCAGCAGATGCACCTTTTCCTTCAGCATACCCGGCACCAGCCATTCAGCGCGCTCGCTTGAGAGCTGATTGAGCGCATACAACGGCACCGCCAGCGTCACACCATCGCGCAAGCTACCCGGCTCAAAATGGTAGTTCAGCGCCATATCGATCCCGGCCGCCGGCATTTTTTTCGGGAACAGGTCGGACGTAACACCGGCCGCTTCGTGCCGCATCAGATCTTCCTTGTTCAAAAACAGCAGCTTCGGCGTTTTGACTGTTAAATCCTTGTGCCATTTCTCGAACGAAATACCATTGCAGATGTCGGGCGGCAAAATCTTGTCATAGAACGCGATGATCAGTTCGTCATCGACCAGCACATCGACCCGGCGCGACTTGTGTTCCAACTTCTCGATCTCGTGCACCAGCCTCTGGTTATGTGCAAAAAACGGCGCGCGCGTATCGAAATCGCCGCCGACTAGCGCATCACGGATGAAAATCTCGCGCGCATGCTCCGGGTTGATGCGGGCATAATCGACCCGCCGCTGGCTATATACCACCAGCCCATACAGCGTCGCCCGCTCGTAGGCCGACACTTGCGCGCCGCGTTTTTCCCAGCGTGGCTCTCCATACGTTTTTTTCAGCAGATGGCCGCCGACCTTTTCCAGCCATTCCGGCTGAATTTGCGCCAGACAGCGCGCATACAGCCGCGCGGTATCGACCAGTTCGGCCGCCATCACCCAGCGCCCGGCTTTCTTGCCTAAGGTCGAACCCGGCCAGAGGAAGAACTTGATGCTGCGCGCACCTAGGTAATGCGGCTCATCCTCGGCCTTGAAGCCGATGTTGCCCAGCAGACCGGACAGCAATGCCATATGCAGCTGATCATAGGTGGCCGGCGATTCATTCAGCCGCCAGCCTTGCTCGCGCACGATGGTCAGCAATTGCGAGTGCACATCGCGCCATTCACGCAGCCGCAGTTGCGACAGAAAATTCGCGCGGCAGTTGTCCTGCAACTGGCGGTTGGATTTCTTGTGCTCGACCGCCTCCTCGAACCATTTCCAAATTTTCAGATACGACTGAAATTCGGAGCGCGGGTCGGCAAATTTCTTGTGCGCGTTATCAGCCGCATCCTGCGCTTCCATCGGCCGCTCGCGCGGGTCCTGCACCGACAAGGCCGAGGCGATAATCAGCATTTCACTCAGGCAGGCATTTTCCTTCGCCGCCAGAATCATCCGGCCAACACGCGGATCCAGCGGCAGTTTGGCCAGCTGACGGCCGGTAGCGGTCAGTTCATTGCTGTCGTCGAGCGCACCCAGTTCCTGCAGCAGCTGATAACCATCGGCAATTGCCCGCCCCAGCGGCGGTTCGACGAACGGGAAGGTTTCGACATCAGTCAGTCGCAACGATTTCATCCGCAAAATGACCGAGGCCAGCGACGAGCGCAAAATCTCAGGATCGGTGAATTTCTGCCGCAATGCAAAATCCTGCTCGTCGTACAGCCGGATGCATACGCCTGCGGCCACGCGGCCGCAACGGCCTGCGCGCTGGTTAGCCGATGCCTGCGATATCGGTTCGATCTGCAGCTGTTCGACTTTGTTGCGGTAGCTGTAACGCTTGACCCGCGCCAGCCCGGTATCGACCACGAAGCGGATGCCGGGCACGGTAAGCGAGGTCTCGGCCACGTTGGTCGCCAGCACGATGCGGCGCGCATTGGTCGGATGGAAAATGCGTTCCTGCTCCTGCGCCGACAAGCGCGCAAACAGCGGCAAAATCTCGACGTGCGGCGGATGGCGTTTGCGCAAGGCTTCGGCCGCCTCGCGGATTTCTCGTTCGCCCGGCAGGAATACCAGCACGTCGCCCTGCCCCGCATGCGCGAGTTCGTCCACCGCATCGGTCACCGCATCGATCAGGCCGAGCTGTTCTTTCTGTTTTTGCGCCGTGCTGAGCACGCCATCGACCGCTTTCGGCTGTTCGACCGGTCGGTAACGCACTTCGACCGGATGCAGCCGGCCGGACACTTCGATCACCGGCGCCGGTTTGTCTTCCGTGCCGAAATGGCGTGCAAAGCGTTCGGCATCAATCGTGGCCGAAGTAATGATCAGCTTCAGATCGGGACGACGCGGCAGCAACTGCTTCAGATAGCCGAGCAGGAAATCGATGTTCAGGCTGCGCTCGTGCGCCTCGTCGATGATGATGGTGTCGTATTGTTTCAGCAGCGGGTCCGTCTGCGACTCCGCCAGCAAGATGCCGTCGGTCATCAGCTTGACCGACGCGCCTTTCGCCAATGTGTCGGTAAAACGCACCTTGAAGCCGACATGCTCGCCCAACGGCGTGCCCATTTCTTGCGCAATACGCTTGGCGGTCGAAGACGCGGCAATGCGTCGCGGCTGTGTATGACCAATCAGGCCAGCCTGACCACGCCCGAGTTCGAGACAGATTTTTGGCAACTGGGTCGTCTTGCCGGAACCGGTTTCTCCGCTGACGATAATCACCTGGTTTTGCTTCAGCGCCTGCGCAATTTCATCGCGCCGAGCTGATACCGGCAATTCCTCCGGGTAAATAATCGGCGGCAACGGGTTGCGAAATACCGGCGCGGGCGGCCTTTGCCGACGCCGGTTGGCGTTCGACGTTGTTTTTTTGGAAGTTTCAGTGTCTGACATGGCGGGCCGAATTATAATCCGCTGATGGAAAATCCCACTCAATTCGTCAGCTGGTTCCGCTCGGTTGCGCCTTATATCCACGCATTCCGCGGCAAGACCTTCGTGGTCGCATTCCCTGGGGAACTGGTCATGTCCGGTGTGCTGCCGGTACTGGCGCACGATCTGTCACTACTACATGCGCTCGGCATCAAAATCGTCGTTGTGCACGGCTCGCGCCCGCAAGTGGCCGAACAGTTGGCGCTGCGCAATGCGCAATGCCGCTTCCACAACGGCATTCGCATCACCGATCCGGCCGCGCTCGAATGCGCGAAGGAAGCCGCCGGCGAAATCCGGCTGGATATCGAGGCGGCATTCAGTCAGGGCTTGCCGAACACACCGATGGCGCATGCGACCATCCGTATCATTTCCGGCAATTTCATCACCGCTAGTCCGCTGGGCGTGATCGATGGTGTCGATTTGGAACTGACCGGCAAGACCCGGCGCATCGCTCATGAAACCATCGAATCAATCCTGAATGCCAATGCTATTGTGCTGCTTTCACCGCTTGGTTTTTCCCAAACAGGCGAAGCGTTCAACCTGACGATGGAAGATGTCGCCGTTTCCGCCGCCGTAGCACTGCATGCGGAAAAACTGATTTTCATCACCGAAACACCGCTAATGACCGATGCCGGCGGCGCCGATATCCGCGAACTGTCGTCGCATCAGGCCGATGCAATACTGAGCGCGAACTTCCTGCCCCCGGATTCAGCGTTTTATCTGAAATTCGCCATCAAGGCCTCGAATCAGGGCATACCGCGAATACATCTGATCCCGTTTGCCATGGATGGTTCCGTGCTGCTGGAACTGTTCACGCACGATGGCGTCGGCACGATGGTGACCTATGAAAACCTGGAAAGCCTGCGCGAAGCGACGATTGAAGATGTCGGCGGCATCCTGAAGCTGATTGAACCGCTGGAAGAAGCCGGCGTGCTGGTCAAGCGCGGGCGCGAACTGATCGAACGCGAAATTGAGTATTTCTCGGTCATCGAGCACGATGGCATCATATTCGGCTGCGCCGCACTATATCCGTTCCCGGCAGAAAAAATGGCCGAAATGGCATGCCTGATCGTTAAACCTGAAGTGCAGCAACAAGGCGATGGCGAGCGCATCCTGAAACACATGGAAAACCGCGCACGCGCCGCTGGCTTCACCAAACTGTTCATCCTGACGACACAAACTGCCCACTGGTTCCTGAACCGTGGCTTCGTCTATGCTAGCGTGGACGAACTGCCGAAAGATCGGCAGCGAATGTACAATTGGCAGCGTAAATCGCTGGTACTGACCAAAAAACTGTAACCCCCATGCCGCAAATCCCGCCTGGCGGAATACTATCGGCGCAGGAGATATTCATGACACACATCGTCCACTGCATCAAGCTGAACAAGGAAGCTGAAGGACTCGACTTCCCGCCCTACCCCGGCGAACTGGGCAAGAAAATTTACGAAAATGTTTCCCGGGAAGCGTGGGCCGGCTGGGTCAAGCTGCAAACGATGCTGGTCAATGAATATCGACTGAACCTGGCCGACGCCAACGCCCGCAAATACCTGGCGCAGCAGATGGAAAAACATTTTTTCGGCGACGGCGCCGATGCCGCCTCAGGTTACGTCCCGCCAGAGCAGTAAGCATCGCCCGAGGCAACATACGCCACTCTACGCAGGACGAAACGACAATTTTTCATGGGAGATTGAGCCTTCGCAAGCTTTATTTTGTCAAACTGCTTTAGCTTCAAGTAACACGTAAACAACGTTTGCCTACTTGAGGGTCCGTCCATGCGCTCGATTTGCCAGCCAAAGACAAATAGCTGCGCCTCGTCAGCAGCGCATTTCGTGAGCGCTCGCACAAAGCTTTCGCGTTTGCCGGAACATGGTCATGACCGTCGGAGTCGACCATGACTGTCCTCGTTACCCCTTCTCCCCATCGCAGCCGCACGTTCCGGATGTTGCTGTTATTTGTCCCGGTAGCAGTGCTGATTTGCATCGGTTCCTATCTGCTTCACCGCGCAGAAGCAACACGATTGCACGCAGAACAGGCACGCAAGGAACATGAAACCGTGCTCTCGGGCGCAATTTCGATTGGCCGCTCATTGCAGGAAATCAGCCGCGACCTGCTTTATCTGGCTAACCGTTCCGGCAACCGCAACCTGCTGCATGCCCTTAAAAATAGCGATCTGACCAGCGTGGCCAACGACTGGCTTGAATTTTCTCGTTCCAAGCAGGTATACGACAAAATTCGCTGGATCGATGAAACCGGCATGGAGCGCCTGCGGATCGATTATGACAAAGGCGGACCGAAAATCGCCTGGCCAGCCGAGCTGCAATCAAAAGCCAACCGCTATTTCTTTGCAGAAACCAGCAAGCTCGATGCTGGCGAAATTTTTGTTTCGCCGCTTGATCTGAATGTCGAACATGAGCAAATCGAAATTCCTTACAAGGCGACTATCCGTTTTGGCATGCCGGTATTCGATGAAAACGGCCAGCGACGCGGCATCTTTCTAATCAATTACTCTGCCGACGACCTGCTGGAACGGTTCACGCAAGTCACTCGTTTGGGAAGCCATTCTGACTGGTTGTTGAACCAGGATGGCTACTGGATCAAGGGGCAGCAACCAGAAGATGAATTCGGTTTCATGTTCGGCCGCAACAATCTAACCCTTGCACATCGCCACCCAGACGCTTGGCGGCAGATCAGCAGCAGTGAAAACGGACAATTCCTCGACGCAGCTGGCCTATGGACCTACATCACCGTTTACCCGCTGCAGGAGTGGCATAAGGGCAATAATCGCGCTGCTTCAGCGAATGCCGCCAGCAACATGCCAACTGGCGCCGCAACCTATTCGTGGAAAATCGTTTCGCTGCTGCCAGCCGCCGAATACAATGCCGGCATTGCAGCCTTCGAAACCAGACTGGCAGGCAGTGCAGTCGTGCTGCTCACGCTATTTTTCCTGGGCGCGTGGCGCATGGTTCGCGCACAAATGAAAGAAGAAGCGACGCGGGTTGAGCTGGCTGAAAAGGAAGCCCGACTGAGCAGCCTAGTGCAGACCATTCCGGAAATGGTGTGGATGAAGAATGAACAAGGCGTTTATCTGGCATGCAATCATGCTTTTGAATGTTTTTATGGCATACCGGAGAATGCCATTCTGGGCAAGACTGATCACGACTTCTTCCCGAAACAACAGGCCGAATCGTTTCGTTCACATGATCGCAACGTCATCACTTCTGGCCAGCCAAAACATTACGAAGAATGGGTTAGTGCCACCAGCAATGGCCAGAATGCGCTACTAGAAACAACCAAGGTGCCGGTATTCACAGCACAAAACCAGTTAGTCGGCATACTGGGCATTTCGCACGATATCACCGAACGCCGGAAAATCGAGAATGAATTGCACAACAGCCATCATCTGCTCGCCAATCTCACCGCGCACGTTCCTGGTGCGCTGTTCCAGTTCCAGTTGCATCCCGACGGCCAACACACGCTTCCTTTCGTCAGCAGCGGCATCACCAGCCTTTTCGGCGTGACGCCGCAACAAACCAAGGATAATTCCAGTACTCTGACGAAACTCATCATGCCGGAAGACATCGACAAGATGCGTTCGTCGGTCGAAGAATCGGCACACAGGATGCAACCGTGGCTGCATGAATTCCGTGTGAACCTGCCAGAACGCGGAACACGCTGGCTACAGGGGAACGCTGCCCCGGAAAAACTGGCTGATGGCAGCACGCTCTGGCATGGATTTATCTCTGACATTACCGAACGCAAGCAGGCGGAAGAAGGATTGCTGCTGGCAGCAATGGTGTATCAGAACAGCAGCGAATCGATCATGGTCACCGATGCAGACAACAGAATCGTCGCCGTCAATCCGGCATTCGAGCAGATGACCGGGTATTTAGCTGAAGACGTGCTCGGCAAAAACCCGCGCATGCTCAGTTCCGGCCAGCACGACGCCAGCTTCTACGACGAGATGTGGGCTACGCTGAAAACTGCCGGCCGCTGGGAAGGCGAATTCTGGAACCGCAGAAAGAATGGCGAATCGTATGTGGTCTGGCGCACAATCAACACCATCACCAACACCGATGGCTCAGTGCGCTACTACGTTGCGCTGACGTCAGACATCACACACAAGAAAGAATCCGAGAAACTGATTTGGCAACAGGCAAACTTCGATGCGTTGACCGGTCTGTCGAACCGCAACATGTTCCGTGACCAACTCGAACTGGAAATCCGCAAGGCAAAGCGCACCAACTTGCCAATGGCTCTGGTTCTGCTGGATCTCGACCATTTCAAGGACGTCAACGATACGCTCGGCCACGACATGGGCGACATCCTGCTGCAGGAAGCGGCCAAGCGTCTGCGTGCCTGCGTGCGCCAATCGGACGTTGTCGCACGGCTCGGAGGTGACGAATTCACTATCATCCTTGGTGAACTGCATGAACCCGCCAGCGTCGAACGCATCGTACACGATATCCTGCAACGGCTGTCCGAACCATTCCAGCTCAAGGAAGAGCAGGTTCATATTTCCGCCAGCATCGGTGTCACTTTCTACCCGAAGGATGCAACCGCAATCGACGAACTGCTGAAAAATGCCGATCAGGCAATGTATGCAGCCAAGCATGATGGGCGCAACCGCTGCAATTTCTTTGACCCCTCGATGCAGGAAGTGGCTCAATTGAGGATGCGGATGATCAGCGACATGCGCGGCGTGCTTGATGGCCAGCAATTCCTGCTGAAATACCAGCCGATCATCGATTTGACTACTGGCGAAGTACACAAGGCGGAAGCGTTAATCCGCTGGCAACATCCGCTGCGAGGCTTGCTCGAACCGCTCGCCTTCATTCCTGTAGCCGAAGAAACCGGGATGATTGTCGAAATCGGCAACTGGGTTTTCCGCGAAGCGACCAGACAAGCAGCGCACTGGCGCGCAACGCATAATTCCGATTTCCAGATCAGCATCAACATGTCGCCGGTTCAGTTCCGCAATGATAACGCCCTGCTTGATGACTGGATTGCCCATCTACGCGATATCGACCTTCCCGGTCATGGAATTGCGATTGAAATCACCGAAAACATGCTGCTCGACACGAACGAAAACACCAACAACATGCTGCTGGCCTTCCGCGACGCCGGCATTCAGGTCACGGCCGACGACTTCGGCACCGGCTACTCTTCGCTGGCCTACCTGAAGAAATTCGACATCGATTACATCAAGATCGACCAGTCATTCACACAAAACCTGACGCCCGATTCGAACGACATGGCGCTATGCAAAGCCATTATCGTTATGGCGCACACACTGGGTATGAAAGTGATTGCTGAAGGCGTCGAAACGCCGGAACAGCGCGACCTGCTCAAAACGATTGGCTGCGATTACGCTCAAGGCTTCCTGTTTTCAGTGCCGTTACCGGCGCACGGATTCGACATCCTACTGCAAACAAAAACCCCAGGGTATATAAGAAAATACTGCCATTGAGCCTCAAATTCCTGAGCAATTTTCATATACTGAGGGCAGTATATTTCGACTCCAGACGCGCACAAGCGGCGAAACCGCCGGAAAAGCCGTGTTTCATGCGTTTGCGCGCTTCCTGAACACCACGTCCCACACGCCGTGCCCAAGCCGCAAGCCACGCTTCTCGAACTTGGTGATTGGCCGGTATTCCGGGCGCGGCGCATAATCAGCAGCCGTGTTCTGCAACGTCGGTTCCGCCGATATTACCGCCAGCATCTGCTCGGCGTAATCCTGCCAATCGGTCGCGCAATGCAGGTAGCCGCCGGGCGCAATGCGAGAAGCCAACAACGCAACAAACGGTGACTGAATCAGGCGTCGCTTGTTGTGCCGTGCCTTGTGCCAAGGGTCGGGAAAAAACACATGCACACCAGCCAGCGATTCCGGTGCAATCATGTGTGTCACAACCTCGAACGCATCGTGCTGAATCAGCCGCAAGTTGTGCAGGTTCTGCTCGCCAATCAGCTTCAGCAGGCTGCCGACGCCCGGCGTATGAACTTCGACTCCAACGAAATTCGTCTGCGGCATGCCAGCGGCAATCGTCGCCGTGGTTTCGCCCATACCAAAACCGATTTCCAGCACCGTCGGCGCCTGCCGCCCGAAAGCCAACTCGAAATCAAGCGTTTGCTTCGCATAAGGGATGCAATAGCGCGGCCCAAGTTCGTCGATCGCTTTCGCCTGCGCGCCGGACAACCTGCCGGCACGCGTAACAAAACTGCGGATGCGGCGATCTTCCGGATCGTAAAACCTGGGTTTGTCGTCAGTTGGGGAAACTGGCTTGTCACTCATCGCTTGCCCGATAAAAAATGGCGCCACACCGGCGCCAGGCTGTTGATTCGAATGGAGCGGGTGAAGGGAATCGAACCCTCGTCATAAGCTTGGGAAGCTTCAGCTCTACCATTGAGCTACACCCGCAAACAGTTAGGATTATAACTGCTCGCGCACCGCTTTGGGGAGAATGAAAAGCGCGTACAGGCTGGCGACGATGACGCATGCAATCCACATCGACCACAAGGTGTGCGACAGGAAATGTGCGCCTCTCATCTGTTGCAGCCAGCCGAGCACAAAACCGAACGCAAGCATCACGCTGCCAACCATGCCAGCAGTGCGCGGCCGATGCGGCAGCCAGAAAACGGCCAGCGCGACCAGCCACAATGCGCTGCTGGCGTGCCCCGCCGGAAAGCAATGACCAGGAACGATACCATCGGGCAATGCGTCGAGCAAACGGAAATAGGGCATCTGTCCGCCGTAGCGTTCAACATCCCACGGGCAATGCGTTGCGCTCAAACGTTTGAGCGCACCGATGGTCAGCGGTACCAGCATGGCCGAACAAGCGAGCAACCTAACTCTCACGCGGAAACCATCCGACCATGAGGTAAATTTCCGTAATGCATCCAGAACCGCAGCCAAGACAACCACTGTCCCGAACGCCACCAACCCTCTTTTGAGCCAGACATGAGCGAATTTGTCTGCCAGCCAGTGTTCCCGCCACGGGAAGCTACGCGTGACCGGGTCGAACATCGCATCCGCCAACCAAAGGTCAAGATGGCTAAACCGCTCTAGCAGCAGCAGCGCCACCGACAGCACCATCAGCATCGTCTGGCGCGACGAAAGCCGCCCGTTAAAGACCGTACCGATCATGTCCTGCCACTCGACGTGCGTAACCTGTCTTGCGCGCTACCTTGGCTACACGGCTGGAAAATGTCGAGTGCCGGGTTATAGACCGTAGTGCTGACATTCAGCATCCCAAGTACCGAATGGAACACATTGTCATGCGAGAACGGCTGGCTGCTGCGCGCCAACAGACAACTTTCCTCAATGCGGAAACGCGAACGGTAACTGTCGGACAACCATAGCATGAATGGCACGTGACGCTGCTCAACTGGCGAAACCATGTAAGGTGCGCCATGCAGGTACATGCCGCTTTCGCCAAGCGATTCTCCATGGTCGGAAAAATAGATTAGCGAAGTATCGACGCCACCATCGTTGCCCGCCTTGCGCAGCAGATTGATGACCTTGCTAACGAAATGATCTGTATACAGGATCGTATTGTCATAGGCAGCAACAATCGATTCGGACGAACATTGCTGCAATTCGTTGGTTTCGCAAACAGGGCCAAAACGCTTGAATGCTTCAGGATAGCGCTTCCAGTAAGCCGGGCCATGACTGCCCTTCTGATGCAGTACGATGACCAGATCCTTTTTTGCCGACCGTATCCGTTCCGGCAAGCCTTTCAGCATGTGTTCGTCATAGCATTCTTCACTGGTGCACAACGGGTCACCTGCAACCGGCTTCGACCAGTCTTCATATTCGACCCGATCGCAAGCGCCCTTGCAACCGGAATTGTTGTTGCGCCACAGCACATCAAACCCGGCATGCGACAGGACATCAAGCAAGCCCTCCTGGCTTTTCGCTGCGGTTTCCGTATAGTTATCCCGACCCAAAGCAGAAAACAGGCATGGCACCGATACGGCCGTTGCCGTGCCGCAGGACTGCACGTTGGTGAAATTGATCAGCCCTGCCTGCTTCGACAATTGCGGATTCGTTGCACGCTGATAACCGTTAAGCGAGAAATTCATCGCCCGCGCGGTTTCGCCAAGCACAATCACGGTCACCGTCCGGCGCGACTGCCCATCCCACAATGCCCCCTTGACTGCATCCTTCCCCAATGGCGCCACCACCAGCGGATGGCTGAACTTGCGCTTGAAAAAACTGTTCGTCGCCTGAATGTAATTCACCGGTGTCAGAAAAAAACGCAATTCGCGATGCCCGCGGAAAGTCGACGCATAGCTTTTGTAGAAAAGCAGCAGCAGCATAACGACCGCCACCAGTGACCCTGCAACAATGAGCAGCTTCCCAACCAAATCCTGCCTTAACGGCAAGAATTCCAGTCTGGCACGCCAAACAAACACCGACGGCAGAACACCGAACAGCAAAAATACCAGCAGCATGCGCCAGCTAAGCAGTTCGAATGCCTCCATCGTGTTGGTTTCGAACACATTCTGGATCATTGCCGCATCGATCGCCGTTCCGTACTGATCCATGAAGTATGCCGCCAGCGAAGTCACGCACAGCAGCAACACCAGCACAGGTTTGATGAGCGGACGAAATGCCACCAGCGTGAGCACGGCATTGAAGAACAGCGCCAGAATGACGAAAGTTGCCAGCAGCAACGGAATGTTACCTAACTGAAAACCACCGATCGCCCGTGTGAAACCCCGCCAGAAGCTGAGGTTATAGGCGAAGACAATGAAGGTCGAAACGACGAATGTAAAAACCGCTGGGTGGTTAATGGAAACGGCTTTGATGCGCACGGGGACTCCAGTGGCTGGTTAGATTTGCCAAGATGATTTTCAATCCTAGCGCATTCCCTATCAGTTTTTTGTCAAATGAATGTTAAGATTCCGTTAAGAATTCGATAGCCAGTCGCGTCCCGCCTCCAGGACGCGACGTCACTTTCAGACTGGCACCGAGATATTCGCAAATGCGCGTCACTAGCGCCAATCCCAGGCCAGAACCCGCCGACCCGACCTGCAAAGGCTGCAGCGGTTCATTTTGCAGTCTGGCTCGCACCGAAGCGGGAATGCCGGGGCCGGTATCTTCAACGATCACCACATGCTTGCAGACACGCACCAAAACCGAGCCTTCTTCGGTGTACTGCCATGCATTGCGAATCAGGTTGCCGATCGCCGTAGCCAGCAGTTCTCGCCGAGCAAAGACCGTAAAATCGGCTTCAATGATGAAGCCGAGTGATACCGGCTTGCTGCCAACCAGCAACCGGTTGCGCTCCACTTCATCCTGCACGATCCGCGCAATGCTGTTTTCGGGCGCATCGATCGATTCTGGCGCGCGCGCCAGCAACAGCAGCACGGTCACACACTCGGCTGCCTCGGCCGCAGTGCGCAGGATGCGCTCGGATGCAGCCTGCAGTACCGGCTGCCCCTGCACCTGCACATGGATGATTTCAGCCGCACCCATGATGACCGTCAGCGGCGTGCGCAACTCATGGCTGACATCGCCAGTAAAAAAACGCTCGCGATTGAAAGCGCGTTCCAGTTCATCTGTACGCTTGGAGAACGCACGGGCCAAATCACCCATTTCGTCATCATTGTCAAGCAACGGCAACTGATGCTGCATGCCACGGTCACGCACGGCCGTGGCAAGCATCGTGATCGGCGTCACGATGCTGCGCGCAACGTAGCGACCAGCAAAATACGACAGCAGCAAAAATCCCAATAAACCGGCTGCGATCGTCGAATAGACGACCAGTTCGATTTGGTCGTACTCGCTCATATGATCCACAACAGCAAATTTGCCGCTCGCATCTCTGCCTATCATCACCTGCAATTCGGTACCATCGACAGTGATGGCATGAACGCCCGGCGGCAAGTGGCGCAATGATTGTGGAATCGCTTCGTCATGATAGAAGCTGAGGCCGGCAGGCATTTCCACCGGCAGGTTCGCTGCATGCCGCGGCGATGCCCATGCTGCGACACTCTCCAGCCGTTTATCAACCAGATAGACTTCGATACCTTCAACCGCAACGGCAGCCAGCCCAAAGAAGAAAATGCTGGCGCAGAAAGCCAGCAGAAAATAAGCAACGACGATGCGCTGGTGCAGCGTCCTACCCCACTTCATCATGATCCACCAGACGATAGCCTATCCCCTGCACGGTGCGCAGCATCGCAAACGGGTGGGATTTGTCCAGCGCCTGCCGCAATGCATGAATATGCGTCCGCAGCGCGTCACTGTCCGGCTTGTCGTCCCCCCAGACTTCCTGCTCCAGGCGCTCGCGCGGAACGACTTTGGGCGCTTCACGCATCAGGCAAGCCAGCAGCTTGAATCCGGTTTTGGTCAGATGCATCGGCACGCCGGCACGTTCAGCCTGATAGGTCGCCATGTCGAACGTAACATCGCCGAATTTGAGCGTGTTCCCACCAGCACTTAGACCGCCAGCACGCCGCACCAGCGCCTTCAGTCGCGCCTCGACCTCGACCAGCGAAAACGGCTTGACCACATAATCATCCGCACCACTATCGAAACCAGCCACCTTGTCTTCCAGCGTATCCCGCGCCGTCAGCATCAGCACCGGCGTGGATTTTCTCAGATCACTGCGCAATCTGCGGCACAGTTCCAGCCCGTCGATGCCAGGCAGAGCAAGGTCGAATACCATCACGTCATAATCATTCTCGGCGGCCAGTGCCAGCCCGCCATAGCCGTTCGCGGCACAGTCCAGCACATGCCCACGAGGCTCGAAATAGGCAAACAGGTTTGCAACGATATCAGCATTGTCTTCAACAATCAGGATGCGCATGGAGTGAAGGATGAATGCAACAAAAATCGACGGAAATGGCGCATTTTACGCGGATTTCAGCCCAAGCCGCAGCCACACAGTTCGCAGTACAACAAAAAGCCACAAGCTCGTATAGAATCTTGTCAATTGCTCGTGTTGCGCTCACCCACTCGTCGGCTGATACTGATGTCACAATCCGTCATTAAAAAAATCGATTCCAGCCAGCTCAAGGTCGGCATGTATATTCACGATTTGAGCTGTGACTGGCTGTCGCATCCGTTCGCGCGCAGCCGTTTCATGCTGTCGTCCGATCAGGAAATCCACAAGATCCTCAACGCCGGCATCCATGACGTGTATATCGACACCGGCAAGGGGCTCGATGTGGTGGATGCGCCGACTGTGGAAGAGGTCGAACAACAAATTGAACAAGAGCTCATCAGCATTGCACAGCAAAGCCCGCTGCTCGTCCCCCAAACCACATTTGCCGAAGAACTCGACAGGGCAAAATCGATCCGTAATCAAGCCAAACAGCAAGTGATGGCGATGATGCACGACGCCCGCCTGGGAAAGGCGATCGAGCTCGACAAGGTCGAACCGGTAGTACAGGAAATCACCGAATCCATCCTGCGCAACTCCGGTGCCCTCATTGGTCTGCTGCGCATCAAGAACAGCGATGACTACACTTTCCTGCATTCTGTCAGCGTGTGTGCGCTACTGGTTGCCTTCTGCCGTTCATCCGGCATGGATTCTGCGCTGATCCATCAAGCTGGTATCGGCGGCCTGCTGCATGACACCGGCAAGGCGTTAACACCTGATTCCGTGCTCAACAAGCCCGGCCGCCTGACTGATGAAGAATTCGAAATCATGAAACGGCACCCAAAGGATGGTTACGACATCCTTGCAAAAATGCCGGAAATCGGCAATATACCGCTCGATATCACGCTGCACCATCATGAACGGATGGATGGCAGCGGCTATCCTGACAAACTGCCTGGCGCGCAAATCAGCACCATGGCACAGATGGCGGCTATTGTTGATGTGTACGATGCCATCACTTCCGACCGTGTTTACCACAAAGGGATGTCGGCTGCCGATGCGTTGCGCCGTATTTTCGAATGGAGCAAACACCATTTCAACCCGCAGCATGTGCATGCGTTCATCCGCTGCGTCGGCATCTATCCGGTTGGCACGCTGGTTCAGATGGAGTCCGGCCACCTGGCCGTGGTAATGGAGCCGCACGAAAACAACCTGTTGGCCCCCACCGTCAAACTATTCTTCAATACGAAGGCCAATACCTACATCACGCCAAGAATTGTGGATCTATCGAAACCGCTTGGTGCTGGCGGCGCAGACCGCATCCTCAGTCACGAGGCCGCGGAAAAATGGCAGGTCGAACCGATGCGTTTTCTTGACCTGGAGTAGTGCAATTCAAACGCCCCCCCGGAGTTGTTTGTCCGTTATGCCGTCGTATTCACATTCTGGCCAAGATGCGCCGGCAGGTTGACTTGCGATGGCACGGGCGGCAGTGCCTGCAACAACGCTTGCGCCGTTTCCAGCTCTGCATCCATTGCCTTCTTTAGTACCGCAGTTCCAACCGCCTGCTTCACGCCGGTTTCAGCCATCGTAGTCGCTAGGCTGGCAATGCTTGCAGCATCCATGTTTGCCTCCGTTGCCGATGTAAACTCTAATAATCAAAGCATAACAGGTTTTTCCATTGCAGGAATGGACTGCATCATAGCGCAAAAGTTTTTCCTGGACACCAAAATATACTCCCCTCTGTATATTTAAACACCCCATAAATGCTTGGGGAAATCTGTTATTTTTCACACATACCCCCAACCCCCACCTCAAACTCGCCTCGCAAGCGATTCTGATACCGCCTGAACTGCCTGCATCGGAATGAATATGATAGTCTTCGTTCTTGCAATCTGCGCCGGCACGCCGGCGCAACGAAACGAGAAACAGGAAAACCGCAGGACTAGGAAAATCATGAATTCAATCAAGATGAAAGTCTTTTTGGCATCGCTTGCGATTGGCGCACTTGTAACATCGGGGAACATCATTTCTTCTGGCTTTACCGCTGAGAACATCCGCGAATGGCTGATCAACGGCCTGTTCGTCACCGCGATTGTCGGCTTCATCGGAACGAAATTTTTTTCAGACGATCAGCCAACCAAGCGCAAGTAACCGCAAATGCGAAAAATACTGTTTGCCCTGCTGCTGTTGCTTCAGACACTGCACGGCCACGCGCAAACGGATTTCTGCCGAAACGCGAAACAATCGGTTCTGATCGATGTTCGTACCGAAGATGAATATGCAGCCGGACATATCGCCGGCGCCCTCAACCTCCCCCTGGAAAGGCTGGCAACCGATATCGGAACCATCCGCGGCCTGCACCACCGAAGCGCGATACTGGTGTATTGTCGCACCGGAAACCGTTCGGCGCAGGCACGCGCCATTCTGTCGAACCGCGGATATGCAAACGTCACTGACGGCGGCAGCATTTCGACCTTGGTACCGCGTTTGCAGGCGTGCGGCGAATCCCGCTGAAACTCTTAGCCGGCAGTGGACGCAGCCGGATAGCTAACTTCCAGAATCTGCAACTCCTCGACGCCAGACGGCGTTTTCAGCATCACTGCATCGCCTTCGCGCGCCTTGGTCAGCGCGCGCGCCATCGGTGAAATCCAGCTGATTCTTCCGTTTAACGGATCGAATTCGTCGATGCCGACGATGGTCACCGTCTGTACCTCGCCCGATTCCCGTTCGTAGGTGACGGTGGCGCCAAAGAAAATCTGATCGGAACCATGATGCATGCTCGGATCGAACACTTCGGCCGCATCAAGCCGCTTGATCAGGAAACGGATGCGCCGGTCGATTTCGCGCAAACGCCGCTTGCCATAAATGTAATCACCGTTTTCCGAGCGGTCACCATTGGAGGCCGCCCACGACACCACCCGCACTACTTCCGGGCGCTCGGTATCAATCAGGTGCAACAGTTCGTCCTTCAGCCGCTGATGCCCTTCTGGCGTAATGTAATTTTTCATTCCTGCAGGCAACGCCGGCAGCGAAAATTCTTCGCCGTCATCGCCTTCAGTTTCCTTAACAAATGCCTTGTTCATCCGCGTATTGTAGAGGACGATGACAATCGCTGCATCCACCATGCACGGTTTCGTCAAGACCCGTCATGGCTTGCCAAACCTTTCCACGCTGTTGTAGTATGCGCCCGGAGTACGGTTGAGAATCAATCCGTTTTGCTCGGCAGAATTTCCGTGGCACTTATCTTGCATGAGCCAAAACATCAAACTGCGGCCATAATCCGCCGCACTTCGGGTTTTGTTTTACCGCTTGATGGATATAGTATTCAATCACCACTGATAGGAAGAACCGGCAGAATGAATTTCAAACGGCGCGGAAAATTTCACCAGCTTGTCGCCAGCGTGTGCATTGCAGCCACGTTGCTGTGCGGCACCGGTCCTGCATGGAGCGCGGAAGAAGCCGATGCGCCATCCGCGCTTGATGAAATGTTCCAGCGCTTCAGCAATGGCACTTCCGATCTGGTGATGCAGGCGATGGGGTTCCTCGGCATCAACTACCGGCGCGGCGGCAATACCGTCGAAAGCGGTCTGGATTGCAGCGGTTTTGTACGCCTGGTTTTCAAGGAAGCGTGGGGCTCGCACCTGCCGCGCACTTCGGCCGAAATCAGCCGGGTCGGCAAGCCTATTGATGCCAAAGATTTGCAGCCAGGCGACCTGGTGTTCTACAACACCCTCAAGCGTGGCTTTTCGCATGTCGGCATCTATCTGGGCGACAACAAGTTCATCCACTCCCCATCAACCGGCGGCAAAATTCGGGTTGAAAGCATGACGATGGATTACTGGAGGAAGCGCTTCAATGGCGCGCGCCGCGTCGAAAGCCCGAACAAGGTCGTGGCACCCGCACCTGCTCCGGCAAACACTGATATTTTGTAAAAGCCCACACACATAATAAAAAACGGAACCCCGCGGTTCCGTTTTTTATGCCAGAAAAGTGTTCCTAAGACGTTCTTCGCGCGTCAGTGATATCCCCCGACAGCTTTCAATTAGGCAATGGCCAAGCTTGAGCCATTGCATGCAAATTCCTTGACAGCACTCAAACCGTCGGCATGAGGCGGGCCTCGATGCGCGCAGCGAAAAGACGGTAGAAAGCCAGTGCGCTGGCGGGCGCCTTGGTTTCAATCTCGCGCAATGTCTCGGCGGACAGCAAACCAAGGGTGCAGTCGCTCAACGCATTTATGCATGTCACGGACGGTTTGGACGGTGTGCTGATTTGACCTAGCATGTCGCCAGGGCCAAGCGCGCGCAGGCGACGAGCGGTTCCCGCAGTTGCGTGTTCCGTTTCCTCGGCTTGACCTGAGAGCATCAGATAAACGCCTGCCAGGGCCTCACCTTGCGCGACGATGGTGGTTCCGGCAGTGACTGAGCGGTGTTCGAGAAAGGAATCAAGTTCATCGACCAGTGCTTCGAAGCGCTCGTTTTCTTCGAGGCGAAGCAGCAAATCGTCGACGGCGAGATCGAAGAGACGCTCGCGCTGTGCTGCGTTGTCGTTGTCCGCTGAATGCTGCGCCAGCAGCGCATCCTCGCAATACTCAAGCGCGTGGTCGAGGTCAGACAAAAAGCGTAACGTCGCAGTTTCCTGTGGCGATGCCTGGCACATCTGTTCGACCAGCGCTACCGGTGCTGCCGAAAAAACCAGTTGGCAACCTGCGGCGGAGGCTCGTTGCTGCATTCGCAGGAAACAGTTGACAGCGGATGAATCGAAACCGTCGATATCTGCGAAGTCAATTATGAGGTGTGTCGGTGCGCGGCCAGAGGCCGGTTGCAAGTGCCCCGCGGCGGTATTGGCAATGCTGTTGGCAGAACCGAAGAAGAGGTAACCCATGGTTTGCAGCACGCGCACGTTTGCGCCTCTCTCGCGCAGCAGCAACCGGTCTGGCAGTGGACGGAGGCGAGTGCTGGTAAGCTGCGTCGCATCGCTGTCCTGGCGCACGACAGGCAAACGGCTGTATTTCACGGCGAAAATGATCGTTGCCAGGATCAGCCCGCAGCCGACACCATTCAGGAAACCAAAGAAGCCGATTGCACAAAGGATCGTGAGGATCAATCCATACTCGACGCGTCCGACCTGCCGTCGAGCGTTGACGACCCAGTCGAGAAGCATCGCGGCACCGAAAAAAAGTATCAAGCCACCAAGAATAAAACGCGGAAAACACCCCAGCACCGCCGCACCGAAGAAGGTGGCAATACCCGTGAGCAGTGCCGCCACGATGCCGACGAGACGCGAATCGGAACCGATTTTCGGGCCGAGCATTGAAAAACTGAGTGCGGTGTAACCGGTATGCGCGCCACCCGCGCCGCCGATGAGGTTGGCAATCCCATTCAGGTAAAGCTCGCGCTGAAGGTCGAGGTCATGATGTGCGGCAGTTTCGATGCCCCCGGCGACGAGCAGAAAGGAGATGGCCGAAACTAACGGGATGGTTGCCAGTTGCGGCAGTTGCGGCAGCAGCGCCGACCAGCGGATGCGCTCAAGGTCGTCCATGCCAAACACCGGCCACAATCCACCTTGTTCCGGCATGCCAACAAGCAGAAGGCCATTGCGCGCAGCATCGTCGAACCCTTGACCGTTGGCGGCGAGATAGGCGGTAAACGCGCCCAATGCAGCCAGCAGGACTCCGGGCAAGATAAAAACACTACGCCAGCGCTGTATGGCGAAGAGCAATGTCAGCGCCAGCGCGACACCAGGGGCAGCGAGCAACAGCTTATCGGCAGTCAGCAGCTGAGGCAGTTCGGCGAGCGAGAGGGAAACTCCGGTCATGATCGAGAAGCTGCCTTGAACGAGCAACCAGCCGACGCCCGCAAGGAAACCGCCGATTACAGGATAGGGCAAGTAGCGCATGAGTTTCCCCAGGCCAAAGCGTCCCATCAGCAGGAATAGCACGCCCGAAGTCAGTGACGACAGAATTATCGCCGTGCCGACTGTAACGAAGGCGGCGCGCGGGTCGGGATCGCTGGCTAACTGGGTAGCAATGCCTGCGGCGACCGCCGCGAGAATCGCTGCTGGCGCATCCTCCGGCAGACTGACCGAGGTTTGGAAGCTGCTGCCCAGAGCGACTACGAGGCACATGATGAAGCCGCCAAACAGCGTAAGGCCTGCGGCGGCTGGTGCGAAGCCGGCGAGTGAGCCAGAAAAGATCAGCGTCGCCAGCGACAATTCTATGACAATGATAATCAATCCGACGATGAAACCAGAACTGAGCGCCGGAATCAATCGGCTCGGCGTGGTGATGTCGTGCGCGAGTCCGCGCCAATAGTTCGTGCTCATGGGACTGTAGAAATAGTTTTACGCAGGTGGAAAAGAGTCTGGATAGATTGGGCAATATTTCTGCTGGAATTCAAACTTTTACAGCCAACGGTTGTTGCTTGAGGCTGAAGTAGGCCACACGGCGTCTTTTCCCGTCAAGCATGATATGAGGATGGCCGTGCTTTCAGGTATATAGAACACCAGGTTTTTGCCAACTGGCAATTACTCAACAGCTAAGCCACTTGCCACAAAACCACCTGACGCCGACACTTTTATTAAAGCTTCGGCAATAAAAAATTAGGTGTATTAGGGGGCCTGTCCGAATTTTTGTGTAAACGGGTTTAGGTTAAAGCAGAGCGATACGCTCGCCGAACTCAATGGTAAACCGGTTTAGCGCTGCTTTCCAATCCCGGATCGGCATAGTCCATTTCTGGCTG
>Ga0316613_10000895_pt1 | contig 21609 bp, 21 predicted proteins | sample OWC_soil_day10_C_2_FD_207647 | JGI IMG/M metagenome (GOLD analysis project Ga0316613, IMG submission 207647) | Wetland soil microbial communities from Old Woman Creek delta, Ohio, United States - OWC_soil_day10_CT_b | ecosystem: Environmental > Terrestrial > Soil > Wetlands | place: USA: Ohio...
GACTCCGGTTACTGGATCTAATTTTACTGAATCTGTTCCAGGAACCTGTTTTACAAGGACAATAATTTTCATAAATACACCTCCTACTTTATTCTGCCAAGATAAATAAATTTCTTACATATATATTTTCACAATATTACTAGAATATTGTAAAAAGCCAAAATAAACTGCATTGAGTGAATTCAGTATTTTGTCGGATAATTCTTGTTTTTCATTTTACAACAGAATATAGGACAGGTAAAATCTTTTATAGTAATCGAAGTCATGCGTTTTAGCTATAGTTATATGTGAAGTAATTCTCATGAAGAATGTTACTTTTTTAACTTACTTAATTCGCCAAATCTTATATTGCTGAATGCTGATTCTTGCTCACATTCTAGTAAAATCAACAATGTTCTATCATTTCACAATGTAAAAAAAGGTTGTTATCTGTTTTTCAGACAACAACCTTTTTTTTACAATTTATTCGAAAATTAAATTTTATTTATCATAATATTTGTGAGTGTAAGAGTCGTATCTTCAATACTTTTTCTAATCTCCGGCAAACTTTTCGTAAATTCACTAATTGCATCAGAATCAGGAAAAATAACGCGCAAATCTAACTTATCTTCTTCATATAAACGAAAAACACTATCAACAAGACCTATATTTTGAGTATCCACACTAACTCTCATCCATGTTTCAAATTGTTTTTTTGTCACTTGATTGCTATTCTCTTTTTCTTGCTGATAAATATGAATATGGGTGGGGTAAGGAGTTCCATCCGCAAAATAAAGCGGTACGGAAAAAGACAACGTTTTATGATCTATTTGCCTTTCTGTTTCACCTGCTAATGATTTATACATAGACTGAGCCAATTCTTTGATTGTGGCTGCAGCCCTTTGCAAATTTTGCGGGTCAGAATTTTGCCACGGTTCACCGCCTGCAGCTTTTAATAGTACCCACATTTTAGATAATTCTGGGGACTTAAATTTCGTTGCCATATCTTGCAGCGACTGGGGTATATTTTGTTCCACCAGCTTAGTCAATTGCGCCAAACTAGACTGTGCCTTTTCTAATACTTTGGGATTTGTAGAAAATAGCTGATTATGTATCTCTTTCATTAGAGTTTTTATTTGATCTACCGTTGACGCGGTTTGAGATAACTGTTTCGCTACTTGCGTCAATAAATCATTTGCTGGCGCAGCTAGTGACTTTGACGTAAAATTTTCAGCTAGCTTTGCCAGAGAATTTTTTGCTTCCTCGGGCACTTTTCCATTCAATGACGCAGCACTTTCAAAGTTTTTTATCAATGTCAATATACTATCATCTGAGATCCCCTGTTTTATAGCTTGTCCCACAGCTTTGCCAAGTTCAGGCGAAAGAGTTTGTACAAACAATTCTAGTTTGGCAGCAACAGCAGCTTTATCTGGTGACGTTTTCATTTCCTGATAAAGCTCTTGTAATGCAGCTGCCGCTTGCTGCAAAATCTTAGGTGATACATCTTTGAACTGCTGAGCATCTGCAGCTGTTAATACTGACCATGCCTCTGGCAAATCAGTCATACCATTCGCCTCTGCTGATTGCTGCAATGAAAAGGGCATGCTTTTCTCCAATAGTTTCGTTAATTGGGTTACCACCTGTCTGTCACTTTCAGTTATATTCTCTGGTATGATTTGCTGCAATAGTTGCGTAGCAACTTGTTTTAAATCACGCTGCGATACATTAGCATTGGAAGGCAGCTGCTGAGCATTTTCTGGGGAAAGTTGCTGCAAAAGCTGTTCTACAGCTTGCTTAAGATTGCTTTGTGATGCAGTATTCATCTGCTTAGCTAATTGTAATAATTGATTTGCCAGCTGTTCGGGAGATGTCTCCAATTGTCCCTTCAAGCTTTCCGTGATTTGCTGCAACAAGATTTTTATGTCCGGATACTCACCTTTTTGTAACGTTCCTACTATTTCTAAGATATTTCCCAGATTGTTAAGCTGTTCTGCTATATTTTTTTGTGCTATCAAAGAGTATTCCATGCCTTGGGCTATGTCTTTCGTTGATGACATTTGCTGTAAAAGTTGTTGTACCATTTTTTGAATATCTGCAGGTAAAGACTGAATCAATTGATCGCGATTTTGCAATAAATTGCTCAAATCAGCTAACTTATTTTGAATTATGTCTCCTAAATTAACTTGAAAATCCTTTTGCCCTACCTGATTGCTACCAGCGGCTGTACCATTTTCCTGTACGCTTTGAACATTTCCTGATTGCCCATTCTCTACGACTTGCCCAGGAATTTGCGATACATTACCAATCTCCATTTCATCACCTCTATTTCTAACAAATCCTTAGTTTTAGTATACGATAAAAAACTATAGAATCCTGTCTAAAATTTCTTTCACTAGATGGATGTGACAAAAACCAACCTGTAGAGGATAGTAGGTTGGTTTTTGCCATGTCTAATTTATAATCTTGTCTACTTGCCTCAATTTTCTCTGCGGAAGTCTTCTCACAACTCCAATCCCAACAACTAGCAGAACAACAAAGACAGTTATTCCAATCATAAAAGTATTGGAATAAGTTTTGATCAATTCCAATGCTTTAGGACCATAATAAAAAATGAGGATGCCTTCCAGCAAAAATCTTTTCCCTCTTCCAAACAAAGAAGCAACTAGAAAGACAACCATATTGATCCGAAAGACACCCGAACTAATACTCACAAATTTGTAAGGAATTGGCACAAGAGCGGCAAGAAAAATAGCCCATCCACCGTACTGTTCCAGCCAACTGCTAATCTTTACAACATATTGATCAGGCACATACTTTTTTACGGCAAGTATGCCATATTTATTACCAACAAAATATCCAATAATACCACCTAATACTGACCCGGTGGTAGCAATTACTGAATAATAAATCGCCTTTTCTGGTGTTGATAAAGCCATAGGAATTAATAACAAATCAGGTAGTATGGGTGAAAAGATAGATTCAATAAAAGAAATAATAAAGAGTCCCACCACTCCAAAATTTTGAAAGAATGCAATCAGTTGTTCCACTGCTCCACCTCAATAAAAAATATACTTATTGAAGTATTATATACTATTCTCTATTATAATGTATATACTAAGGTTACTATTTCCAGATCATTTATATAGAGGTGATACACTTTGCAGAACGTTCTAAAAATATTGGGACAAATATTTCTATTATGGCTTATCTATTATCTTAGCTCGTGGACAGTAGAGTTCTTACACCTGCCATTACCTGGCAGCGTACTAGGTATGCTTCTCTTATTTGCCTTACTATCTGCCGGGATCCTTAAAGCAGAGTGGCTGTCTTACGGTGCCAATCCACTGCTTAAGCATTTATCTTTTTTCTTTATTCCCATTGCCGTAGGGCTCATGGATTGGGGGGAATTGTTTACGCAAAAAGGACATCTTCTCTTTTTTCCTTTAGTCATTAGCGCTTTAGTCGCCTTAGTCGCAACCGGAGGAATGGTCCAGCTGCTCACTAAATCTTTAGAAAAGAAAGGAGGCACAAACTAACTTGCCCACTACAATATTGATCACTTTTACCATCATTCTTACTCTACTCTTATATATCGTCAGCCGGAGTATATTTTTAAAAACTAAAAATCCATTATACAATCCTGTGCTCCTTAGTACTACAGTCATTATTATAATCTTTCACTACTCGGAGATTACCTTTGAACAATACAAGCCTGGTAAAGACGTTATGACTTTTTTACTGGGTCCTGCTACAGTGGCATTAGCTTTACCTCTCTATCTAAATCGGAACGTACTGCGACAAGCATTATTTCCTATATTAGCAGGAATCAGCTTTGGTGCTCTATCTACCTTAACAACCGCTGTCCTCTTAGCTAAAATTAGCGGCCTGGATGCCCTCATCACTGCATCTATTGCCCCTAAATCGATAACAGCCCCAATCGCCATTGAAATCTCCCGCCTTACAGGAGGCGACCCGGCTATTGCTGTCGCCTTCGTTGTTTTCACAGGCACTTTGGGCTCTATTATTGGTCCGAGTTTCCTATCCTTTTGCAAAATAACGAATCCTATCGCCAGAGGCCTATCCATGGGCGTTACTTCCCACGGGCAGGGTACAGCTACCATTCTGCAAGAAGGAACACTGCAAGGAGCCATGGCAGGAGTAGCCATGGCTGTAGCTGCCATCTTCATCTCTTTTATTGCTCCATTCTATATTCCTTGGCTGGTTAATTTATAATCGCGCATACCATAGCAAAGACACTTAACTATTTCAAGATAAAATACAAAATAATTTGAAAGGATGAAACATATGTTAGGTATTCAAAATTATGAGATGTTTTTATTAGCTGGTATTATTTTAAACATAACACCAGGGTCTGATACCATTTATATTCTTAGCAGAAGTATCGCACAGGGTAAGAAAGCAGGAATTTACTCCGTTTTCGGTATTATTTCCGGAGTGGCCGTTCATACTATGCTGGCAGCATTAGGATTATCTGCTGTTTTAGCCACATCTGCAACCGCTTTTATGACGGTGAAAATCATTGGCGCAATTTACTTAGGCTATTTAGGACTAACTACCTTACTTGCAAAAGAAAATAAATTGATCTCGCTAACAGACAGTACTCTTATGACGCCGAAAAATATCTATTTTCAAGGCTTAGTAACAAATGTTTTAAATCCTAAAGTAGCACTGTTCTTTTTATCATTTTTACCTCAATTTATTGTTCCAGCCAATACCTATGGATTACTTCCCTTTCTTGGCCTTGGATTCACATTTATAATTACAGGTACTACTTGGTGTTTACTGTTAGTTCTATTTTCCTCCCGTATGACGGCATATCTAAGAGAAAATGAGAAAGTCGCTTTTATAACAAACAAAGTTTGTGGGACCATTTACCTTGGACTCGGAGTAAAATTATTAACTGCGGAAAAATAAGAAAAGCGCTATCGCGTCTTATTTTTGTCATTGCTTCCTCGTCGAATGGCAGCCAGAAACTTATACGTTCTGATAGTAAGAAAAGATCTCAGACTCAGCGCCAGGTTCATGTTAGTAACTAATATGGACCTGGCGCGACCTATCTAAAGCATATACTTTCTGATATTGTAAGAAAACCTCAGATTATTCGTTATTTTCATGCAGATTTAAATATCTACGTTTGTTAATCCAATCCTTAACAGCTTTTGCTGCTCCATCAAATCCATGGAATAAGGTTGAGGCTGAAACTCCATATAGTTCACACAAATCAAGAACTTTTACAGCATATTTTACAGGCAATGTTATTTTCCATAATGGTGTATTCGGGAAGGATGCAAACTCATCCTCAAGAGGTTTATGGGGAAAGGGCTGTCCTCTGCCTATTGGTTGCTTTAACACAGTAAACAAACCTGATTGAGCCGCAAGATTACTGCTAGTAGACCCTGGAACCTTTATTATATTTATATTTTTGTATGAATGAATCCTTTCTATGTTCAAGGCCCACACTGCGATTTTAGCATTATTCTGCTTGATGTCATACTTCGCCAAAGCAGCAGATGCTGCAAAATAAGCTGCAACATAAGAACGTTTGGACCAATCAAGAAGGTGAGTAGGCACACCATGATGCTGAGCTAAGGCCATTAGCTCAATTAAGTTTTTATTTGGCCATTCAGATGGATTTATATCATATTTGTCTACTGGATACGTTTGTAGATCTAGATTCTCACGCAGCTCTGCAGAGTCATTCACTATTTTAAGACCAAGTAAATCACATTGATTTACAAATTGTTCTAGTATAGCTCGTTCAGAAAAAATTTGTTCATCGGTGGTTATTTTTTTTTGCCCAAATATTATTTTAGCAGGACTATTTTTACGTAATATGGAGGGTATAAGATGCCAACTGGCATCCCTCTGCCCTCGATAAATAAATTGGCCTGGCTTATCTTCCAGATTCTTCTGAGGCGATAAGATATCCCAAAATTCATCAACAGTATTAGATTCTATAAGATTGAATTTTTTAAACATAAATTCCTCCTAAACGAAAGCCTCCTTAAAAGATCTTCACTAATACGTTGCTCACCTTTACACTGCTTAGCAATGATAGTTGTTTAAATTTCCCCAATAGATCTTCCATTACTTTCATTTTCAGTCAATAGTATGCGTATTATATTTTGCAGCATTATGGAAAAATATGATTACTTTATATAATATCCCCTTCACGCTCACGAGAATTCGTACGTCCATTAACAAGCCAAATACCACCCAGGATTAGCACGATCCCCGCAACGGTATTCCAATACAATGATTCCTTAAGGAAAATCACTCCTGCCAGTACTCCAATAATGGGAATAGCCAATACTGAGATAGACGCCTTCCCAGCCTCAGTGTTTGATAAAATATACGTCCAGAGGAAATAAGCCAATGCCGAAGCGAGTACACCGTTATATAGTAGATATCCTACTGCATTCCACCCCCACTGCACAGTACCATGCTCAAACAAAGCCGAATAAATTGACAATATGATAGCTCCTACCACCATCTGCCATGTTGTATATTGCAAAATATCACAGTGCTGTAATTTTAGTTTGACAAGAATACTTGCAAAGGCCCAAGCAACAGCGCCTGCGAGTGTTAAAGCAATAGCCCACCAAGTACCCCCGCCACCTATGTTTAATAATGCAACCAGGCCAACTATGCCCATAGCGACACCAGCGATTTTTCTCCTGGTCAATTTTTCACCGAGTAAAAAATGCGCCATTATTGCCACCCAAAAGGGCATACTATAAGACAAAACCGAAGAAAGTCCAGCACTTAAAAACTGCATGCCAACTTGGACAGCAGTATTAAAAAAAGCTGTTTGCAAAATACCGCCTAGAATAATCCACTTCCAATCCTCACGTCGTGGAATAGGTATTTTTTTTAAATAGGTCATACTAAACAATAATACCCCAGACCCTAAAATAAAGCGATAGGTCGTAAATAATACTGGCGGAAAAACCTGATTGGCTTCTTTCATCACTACCCAGTTAAGCCCCCAAATTAGGCATAAAAGCGCTATTGCCCCATTCATAATTACACCTTCATTATTTTCAATTTTCCTTACTTTTCTTCTTCGACCTCACACACTCCTATTCCTGGTACTTATCTTCTTGACCAGGTTTGTTTGGCAATTTCGCAAAGAAATAGCTAACAGTATACAGGGCTGCCTCGCTATGATTTTAAAAAAATCATAGCGAGGCAGCCCTGTATACTGTTAGCTACTATTTCACCTTAACCTCTACCTCAAACATCCGATTCCAAGGAAAGGAGACCTCTAGTTTTTCCATTGGAAAGTCTTTCATATTTTCTTGCGCAAACAGTTGTATACTTTCTGTCGCATCTTTCGTAAGTATCGGCAACATTTCGTCTAATTGTACATTACTGTGTCCTGCAGGAATTAACACGTTTTTCGTAAGAGCTCCACGTACATTCGCCTGATAAGCCCAATCATCCAACAAACGGACAGCTATGAGATTATTTTTATCGGCAGGGGTCATCCTCTGGGCAAAAACTGCCTGTCCAATGGTGTAGCCAATGGTATTACTAGCTGTATTCCAACCGGAATAAGATTCCAACTGAGGCATCATTTTGCTATTTTTCATTTCATTCAGCAAGGCATTATCTGATCCATTCGCAAAGGAGATATCCGCAACTGCCACCTTTCGATTAGCTAGTAAATAAGCTTGCATCTGCTTAACAAAAGCAAGGGTTTCTTTACTAGCCTTTTTTTGATTAGATGCTACGCCAGCTTCCTTCGTCTGCCCATTTACTGGTGTATTGACTGCCAAAATCATATCGGCTACCTTATCAGACGATAAGGGAAAGAATCCTGCGGCAATCAAGTGATCTCGCACATTTTTTCCTACAGGAGTATCTTCATAAGAAGGAATGGTCTTATTACCAACACCTTGTGTATAGATGACAGCTGCGGAAGGTATTTTAGCCGTCAAATCATTAGCTGCTCTAGCCAAAAGGATCATGCCTAGCTGATCTGCACCAGGGAAGGATAAATATTGACTTGCAGGCAAATCAGCCGTTTTTTTCTCTAACCACCTAGATTCCTGATGAGATCTGGATAATGGCGAGCAATCATCACGACCCATCAGCAAATAATCAAATACATTATCTTTAACTTCCTGAACAAGCTGTACATTCACATCATAATTTTTATCCCGTCGGTTTAGCCAATCTAACATTACGTCCTTAGGAACCTGGGCATTGAGTTTTTTTAGTTCTTCTTGTTCCTTACGGCTTAACGTCTGTATTTCACTTTTATCCCGCAGGGCATGAATACGGAAAATTGCAGGACCATATGTTTCATAGTAAGCTGGTTCTACGCCGCCGCTGGAGGCATGAGGGCTGCGCATAATGGTACTAAATACATAGATCTTTAAAGATGGGTTCAATGCTTTCAGCTTTTTAAAATTTTCAGTTCTCTGCAGCAATACATCTTCATTGATATCATGAGTTCGTGAGGCAACTAGGCCACCATATACCAGAGCATCAGCCGATACAACGACTCTATCAGCCTCTTTCGCATGAGCAAATACCCATTCCCATAACTGTTCGGGGTTGGCATTCCTTGTTCTGGCAGCCAAATAATTTTCCGGGGGAACTAGGATTTCAAATCCACCTTTCTCCACCGTATCTATCACATAATTATAACTTACAGGCCGATTGTCAAAAGGAACATACATTATCGTCTGCGCAGCATAAACTGGTACATTCACAACTAGCAGCAATAAAAACAATACTACTAAGATTCTTTTTTTATTATTCATTTTCATCCATCCTTTCCATTACAAAAATACTTGCTAACGCTTCTTTTTTAGCTGCTGCTGTCAGGTAGTCATACCTGAGAACTTCTATATTCATATCAGCAATATCTGCTGGTGCATCTACAAAGGAAATATTACGCTGTTCAAATCTCACATAATTCGAAGTAAACTCGCCAAAACATATTTTGACCGGATTATGATACGTAGCTATATTGGTCAATTCTTGCTGCAGAGCTTTGGTACAGTAATAATTACCGAGAACATAGGGATAGAAAATTAGAGCAAGATTTATCACCGCTGCTCCTGCCAGCGTTCCTCCCAAATACCGTATTGCTTTGCGATTGCTGGACCAAGCCACCACCGCAAGGCAAATAAATGCCAGCCAAATTTGAGGTACATATCGCGCCCACCAAGCTTCAGGATTTATCAGGGCCGATATCATAATACTGGCAACTAGACCCACACCATACAATGCATCCTTTCTCGGGAAGATAAATAACAACAGCAATATAACCCCGCTAATTACTATCATGCCGCCAAACCAAGGTCCAAAACCGCCAATACGGATATCTGCTCCATAAACAAAAGGTCGAAGTTCTTGAGCCGATACACTAAAGGGTATCTTTAACCTAGGTTCTTCTACATCAAATTGATTCGTAGACATGGAAAAGTTGGCAACATATAGCTTTTGAGCAGCATTCATCTGCAAAAAGCCTTTTGGTGAATTACTTGTCATAATATCCATAGCGTTGGAACCAGCACCATATAAAGGATAAAAGGGATGCCCATAGAAAAGACTATTGGTTATGTAAGGATTGTAGCCAATGACACAAATGCCCACAAATAACCCAACTATTGCTGTTCTCCCAAGATCCCAGCAAGCTTGTTTCTTTTTAAGCAACCACAACCATACTCCTAAGAGGCCTATACAAGCAACCACATAAACGATGCCGGTAAACTTAACGTTAACTAATAGGCCAATACTCATGCTTAAGCCCCATAAAACAAGTTTACCATAATTCGCAGCCATCGCATAGGAAAAAGTCAATAAACATAACAATAAGGATGCCAGCTGTCCATCAATATAAAAGCTTAGCGCCTGATAGATACTTACGGGATTCAAAGCCAGTAACAAGCTAAAAACTATAGATTGTTTCGTATTTAATCTGCCACTACTTTTCATGGCAGAATAGGCCAGTAAATAAGATGCTGCCATTACTAAAAAATTAAAGGCTTTACTTTGTTCAATTTGCCCGGTTACTGTATATAATACGGCTTCATACAGCCACGGGCCCTTTGCATAATGATTTAACAACATGGCAGATTGAGACTGTTCTTTCGTCAAATACTGATGGAAAGGATTCCAGTGATTTGCTAGTTGGATAACGGCCTCTTGGTGATACACCTGACCATCGTAGGATATATCATAAAACATTCCACTCAGGTGCATAAAACAATATAATAGCAGTGCTGCCAAACTCACTATGCCAAGAAAATTTTTCCAGTTATTTTGTTTACAATAAAATTTTGTAGTTATATAAGCAAAAGCAAAAGTACCTGCTGCCGACAGCCAGAAATATAAGGGTGACAAGGCTAATCCCACCCCAAAGCCAATAGCTGAGAACAACAATATAAAAAACATGAAGGCCAACATGGTTAGCCCTAATAGAAATGGAAAGGTCGCTATCATATATTGCCTCCCAAATGAATCAGTCAAATACTATGTAACAAAAAGGCCAATAGAAAGCCCACCATAAGCCCCCCCAACACTTCCACAGGGGTATGCCCTTGCCGTTCCCTAAGCAAGACAGCAGTTTTATCTATACTCATATATTGATTTATCATAGCAGCCTGTTTACCTACAGCTCGCCTAAGACCCATCGCATCAAAAATAGTAATCATAAGCACAGCTACGCCAAGGCCAAATATGGGAGCAGCGATTCCTTCGGACAAACCAATGAAAAATACAGTACTGCTAATTACAGTGGTATGAGTACTAGGAAATCCACCATTACCAATTAACTTGACAGCTTCTTTACGAAAACGGATATAATTCACGATAAATTTCACAGTACCCGCTACCAACCAGGCTAAAATAGGAGTTGCCACATATTTATAGTCCAATATAACATCCTCCTGCTAGGATTTAGCTACAAGGCTTATGCCAGCAATAATGAACAGCATACCAACCAATTGAGTGGCTCATGAAAAATAAAGTAGGATGCAATAAACACAAAGATATAACCTAAACTTACCATAGGATATGCATAACTAAGCTCTACCTTCTTCAAGGCCATAATCCATAAAATTGTACTAATGCCATATAAACATAATCCTACGACAATAGGCCATTTTATTTTTTCAAGTAATGTAATGCCGGGGTTTTCCACCATTTGCATGGCCCCAAATTTAAAAGCAATTTGCCCTACTGCACCAATGGCTACGGATATAACAATTAACAATAAATCTTTCATTATCATTTTTACCTCACTACCAACTATTTTCAGCAATATTCTTATTCAAAGTAATATAAAATAACAACAACCATGGCAGCAAACAGCATGACAGTGCTTAAAATATGTCCATCCTCTACCAACACCTTTTCTGGACTGCCCCCTTTGCCTTTCATGTGAATTAGATATAAATAGCGAAAAATTCCATACATGACAAGAGGAATGGTCCACATCAAATGAATGGTGTGACCAGACGTAAAGGTAAATAAAGAGTAGCTCATAATGGCTGCTGTGGTAACAATACTATTTAATTGATCCAATAATTCAGGAGAATATTGTTCTAATACTTTCCGGTGCTCGCCCTTATGCTGACTTAACAAATATAATTCATGTCTTCGTTTACTAATAGCTAAAAACAAGGCTAATAGCATAGTACAGATTAAAAACCAAGGCGTAAAAGAAACATCAATTACTAAACCGCCACCAATGGCGCGCAAGACAAAGCCAAAAGCAATTACCATGATATCAACAATAACGATCTGTTTCAACTTGAGAGAATACGCTACATTAATAATAAAATACCCCAAAAGCAACAGGCTAAACCAAGGCTTTAATAATAATGCTGTAGCAAGGGAACTTAGTAGTAAAACACTCCCAAACAGCAGCGCCCCTAATGGATGTAAATTGCCCGAGGCAATGGGACGATAGCATTTTTCTGGATGTTTGCTATCTGCCTCTCTATCAATATAATCATTTACGATATAAACGCATCCTGATACTAGACAGAATAAGATAAAACCAATTGCACAATGTACTACCATTTCGACTGTTGCTGTTTTAATAGAAAAAATTAAGGCAGCAAATACTAATAAATTCTTGGTCCACTGCTTCGGACGTAATACCATAAAATAGGGTAGTACATACGATTCTTTATTTTTTTCAGTTATTCGCTGCTCCAAAGAACTCATTTATAAAACGCTCCATCATATATCTTTTCGACGATTCCGGGGATCTCACCTGCTGGATCATTAGCCAAACTACCTGTAACCTTACTTGCCAAATAATAGATATCCTCTTTTGTCAAAGAAAAATCAGCTAAACTGGGGTTTATCTGTATGCTTTGCGTAAATTGGTGATATGCTGCCATAAATTCAATTTTATTGAAGCAGGGTCTACTACTTAAAGCACTTGCAATCTGATTAAATTTATCTTGAGAAATCTCATAGGTCAAATCCAGCCAGCTCTCAAATAAGGCCATCAAGCCACTGCCATGGCTACTATTAGTTTTAACCCCTATCGGATACTGCAGGCGATGAGGCAGACAAGTGCTGGAATTTGCTAAATTAAAGCCCATCAGCATACTAGCATACATCATATAGCTACGTGCCGTACTATCTTGACCATTTTTCAAAACTTGCGGCAAATATTTTCCCACCAATTTTATTGCTGCCAGTGAATTACTGCAAATCAAAGGATTTACGCCACTTTTTGATATATAGGTTTCCACAGCATGAGCAAACACATCAAAACCTGTCTCTACTGTATTTCCAGGCAATAATGACAAGGTTAGCTGAGGATCCACAATAGCCATGCAAGGAAAAAATCCTTTGTGACGGAAGCTAATCTTAATGCCAGTAATCTCATCGGTTAAAATAGCTGCCCAATTGGTTTCCGATCCTGTACCCGCCGTAGTAGGAATGGCCACAAGAGGAATAGCAACATGAGATATTGGTTTTTTCCCTAATAAATAAGGTTCTACTTTTTCGCCTGTTGTTAAACCTAAAATAACACCTTTTGCAGCATCAATGGCACTGCCCCCGCCAAGAGCTACTACAACCTCAGGCTGCCAATCCTCAAATTTTTCAACACAGGCGTTGACTTCACTAGCTAGAGGATTGGCACTAATACCTGCGAATACCATCGACTGAACTCCTAAGGAAGTAAGCCCCTCTACTAATTTCGCAGTAAATCCATATTTATTCATAGCATATTTTCCAGTAACAATGAGTGCTTTTTTGCCAACAGTTTTAATGTATGCGGGAGCCTTTACAAATTCACCGCTGCCAAAAAATATTTGTGTTGGCATATAATATGAAAAATGCATAGCATTCAACTCCTATTTATTTATCAACTCATTCATTACTATACTAAAAATATGCAAAACTTTCAATTATATTGACCAAACACCCTCTCTCCTTCCCCTCTGTTTCATCATTTTTTCATAAGGCTAGAATTCTATTGTTTCAAAAAGCATATACTTTCTAGCATCATAAGAAAGACTTGGCTTAAACCAAGTCCGCAGACGCTGCAAAATCCTTAGTCATTCTTACTTGGAATCAAGGAAATGTATGCTTTCCGATTCCACAAAAAAACTCTGATAGAATAGTACCCACTATTCTATCAGAGTTTACCTTATTACATATTTGCCAGCAACTGTTGTAATACTTTATATTTAGTATCATTATAGATTTGATCGAAATCTATAATATACCATTCACCATTTATTTTTTCTAACCCAACTGGCTTAATGCTCATCTTGAGACTATTCTGCTCCTGAATCGTTACAAGAATAGCTGAATAATTTCCCTGCTGTGCTAGTTGTTTGATTGACACTATATTAGCATTCTTAATTTGCTCAATTCCTGATTGTCCTGTCATAAACTTTAACACCGTTCTAGAATCACTTTTCGAAGCAGCAGAAACATACAAACTAGCTTCTGACATACGATTATTTTTAGCTGCATCAAAAAAACTAGTTACTGTTTCTGTGGCACTTAATCCAGGTATACGCTGAACATCTGATGAGCCACCGCATCCTGCTGCTAATATCATCAATACTAACATACTTGCCGCCAATAATATTCTTATATTTCTTTTAAACATTCCTTACGCTCCTTTTTCATAATACAACATAAACTTGTTATGTACACTTAAATTTTATCATAAAAATACCTTTTAGTCACCCTTCTAGTTACATATAACCTCTTCCTTTTTAAGGAAGAGGCCGCCTGCTAAAAGGACCATAAGAAAAAGGAGACCAGCTAAAAAATTGGATAGAACTTACCGATGATGTTCCCATCGTATTCTGTGTAATTCTCTTTCATGACGTTGATTCTCGCGTTGCTGCCGTTCACGCCATTCCCTTCGTGTCTCATGTGGCCGACGTCTCATTTCTCGTTCATGACGCTCATTTTCAATGCGCAGTTCTCGTTCAAAACGTTCACGTTCGTGCCAACCAGGTCCCTGATGTCTATCGTACTGCATCGGAGAAGGATCAATATGTAGCGGTGAAGCCTCAATTACGGATGCGCCAAAACCAACTTGCATGATACCAACCATTGATAAGATAGCGATTCTTTTTACTATGTTCTGCATGGAAATCCCTCCTTCATTTGTTATTTTAATTATATTCGATAAATGTGACAGAATTATGACTAAGCAGTCATCTTACTTTGATTTTTAGAAAAATACTTCGTATTCTTTAAAACATAGGACTTTTTGAAGGCAATTCTTTATCCAGTCTTTTGAATAAGGTCTAGGTCTACTTTATATAATTCATTTATCACTTCATCTAGTCTTTGACTTATAGTTAAGACATCTAGATGGGATATTCCTTTTTCGCGCGCCGTTACATGCATTTCCTGCCGTAAACGCTCAATCTTACATAATAAGTTTTCCACGACAAATTCCCTTTATTGCTTTCATTTATTTACCATGTCATCCATTATATGTATACCATTATGCAAAAACTGTCGAATTAACGCTCTAAAATAAACTTTTTTTCAATTTTAAATAAAAAATCCCTCCCACCAGAAGGTAGGCAGAAATAATTACGGAAATTAGAAAGCGAGATTATATGCAAGATAATCTCGCTTTCTGATTTCGTGTAATTATTACAAATAGACGTTATCTAACTTTCCGCTCCCTACAATGTTATATCATTTCTACCTTATACTCTCTCAGCCAAGTATCCACTTGAATTAAATAGGCAAATAATTGAGCATTGGTCATAAGCTGGCCAAACCAGGGTATATTGGATATAGGAGAATCAGGTTGCGCCATAGAACGTACTTTGGCAACATCGACTACATTTCTTAGAGGGGAAGAAGAATCATCTAAAATGCGTAATAGCCATTGACGTACCGTTTTTAAATATGATGGATTATGAGTTTTTGGGTATGGGCTTTTCTTTCTCCACAAAACATCCTCAGGCAAAATACCAACTAATGCATGCCTTAGCAAACCTTTTTCTCTTTCTTGATAGTTCTTCATATGCCAAGGCACATTCCACACATATTCAACCAATCTATGATCACAATATGGCACTCTTACTTCCAAACCAAATGCCATACTCATGCGATCTTTGCGGTCAAGTAATGTGGGCATCCAACGTGTTAGGCTGAGATAAAAAATTTCACGCATGCGGGCAGATTGAGCATCCTCCCCTTGCAGGCGCGGCACTTCTGCTAAAGCTTCTTGATAGCGTTGTTGTAAATACTCATGGGGCCTGGTTACCAATCGCATTTCAGGAGATAGCCAATCCATACGAACTTCTGGATTAGGTGCCCAAGGAAAGCACGAGGCATTTATCATTTCTTCACGATAAAACCAAGGATAACCACCAAATACCTCGTCAGCGCATTCACCAGATAAGGCAACCGTTGCACCCTTTTTTATCTCGCGGCAAAATAAATATAAAGAAGTATCCACATCAGCCATACCTGGCAAATCCCTCGACAGAGCAGCATGTGGTAAGCTTCCTGCTAGTTCAGGTGTATCTAAGATAATATCATGGTGGCTAGTGCCAAATAGCTCAGAAACACGACGTACCCAAGGGGCATCCGCATTGGGCTGAAAGCTATTCGATTTAAAATATTGTTCATTATCAAGGTAGTCTACAGAATAGGTATCAAGACTCCCCAATCCTCTTTGCTGATATGAAAAAGCGGCTAAGGCAGTTAATGCACTAGAATCAAGACCGCCTGACAATAAGGTACATACCGGAACATCGGCAACTAATTGACGCTTCACAATATCCTGTAAAAGTTCTCGAACCTTATATACAGTTGTGTCAAAATCATCTGGGTGAGGCATGCTTTGCAGCGCCCAGTATTGACTAATCTGCATACCCTTGCGATTCAATAGCATACTATGCCCAGGTCTTAGTTCTGCTATATTACGAAATACACCATGCCCTGGAGTACGTGCAGGCCCAATGATAAAAACCTCAGCTAAACCTTCACTATCAACTTGTGGCTTAACTTCAGGATGTGCCAACAAAGCCTTCAACTCTGACCCAAATAAGAATCGGCTGCCCTGCTTAGTATAAAATAAGGGTTTAACACCTATTCGATCGCGAGCAAGAAACAAGGTCTGCTCTGTCTCATCCCAGATACCAAAAGCAAAAATACCATTTAATTTTTCCACACAGGAAGGTCCCCATTCTATGTAGCTAGTCAACAATACCTCAGTATCACAATTGGTACGGAACGTATAGCCTTGCGCTTCTAAGGACTGACGCAATTCAGGTGTGTTATAAAGCTCCCCATTATAAGTAATTACATAGCGGCGCTCTCCTCTATCTCTAATCATGGGCTGCGCACCATTCTCAGGATCTACCACACTTAAACGCCGGTGACCAAATGCCGCATGTGTTGATAAATACATACCTGATGCATCAGGTCCACGCGCTGCTAACGTTTCCATCATATTAGCCAATATGTGACCTTCATTCTCGAGATTTCTCTCCCAATCAATCCATCCCGTAATTCCACACATAATTATCCCACTCCTTTGAGAAAATAAAGAGTCCTTGCCTTATGCCGATCATAAGATAATATATGAAAAAGGAGAGGAATGTGACACGTTAAAAGAATAATATTTGTGATAACCATCACAGAAACAGGGTAACTTAAACTATATACTAACCTTAGAGCTAAAAATTAATAACAAAAAGTGAGGACTACAAACATGGAAAAGAAGTTCATTAAAAATATTGAATTCAGCACAGCCTTAGAGATGGCAAATTTAGTGGAATATCAAGAAGGTCGAGTAGTCAGTCTAACCCTGGTACAAAATGATGCTTTAACCTTAACGCTCTTTGCCTTTGCCAAAGGTGAAGCCGTTAGTACCCATTCTGCACCCGGAGATGCTATGGTCTATATTTTGGACGGTGAAGCAGCCATTACGGTTGGTGAAAACAAGTTTACGGCTCGTAAAGGCCAAACCCTTGTTATGCCCTCTAATATTCCTCATGGTCTGGATGCTACCGAGAATTTTAAAATGATGCTAATTTTAGTGAAAGAATAGAATCAAAGGGAAAAGCCACAGACTCAACGATCTGTGGCTTTTCCCTTACATAAGTACCGAATTTACGCTATTGGACTCCCTAAAAGCAAGGAATGCTTAACCAGCCTGATAACCATCTACAACAACTTTTAATTCTCCCGTATGTGGATTGAAGATTAATCCATGAATCGGGACATCTTTAGGAATCAATGGATTGCTACGAATTTTAATTACTACTTTCTCCACATTCTCTATAGGATTATTAAAATGATCTAACCAATCTTCTAGTTCCGTTTCTACCATTTTAATCGCATCAAGAGAAATTCCCCGTTCGATCATTTTTTTAATAAGGCTCTGAGAGGTAGTGTTAGATACACCACAATCTAGGTGACCTATGACAATTACTTCTTTTACTCCTAATTCGAAAATACCTACAATTAAACTGCGAATTGTGGCCTCGAAGGGACCTGTCACAGAATTACCTGCATTTTTAATTACTTTTGCTTCACCATGCTTTATTCCCATGGCCGGTTCCAAGAATTCAACTAATCTTGTATCCATACAGGTAAAAATGGCTAATTGACGTTTCGGCATTTTTCCAGTTACTGCATAATGATAGATAAATTCATCAGATAAGTTTTTAATAAAATCTCGGTTAGATGCTAGTACTTGTTCTAAAATTCGCACAATCGACCTTCCTTCCTAAAAAGATAAGTAAGATCATAGTTTGTTAAAGACCCTTTCCTTCGTTTTTTTAATTAATCGAAGAAATTCATTCACTAGATCAGTACCAATCTCGTTTTTGTAATTATTAAACACTGGTTTGATCATTTCCTGCAATGTAAGTAGCTCTGTAACATCTTAACCCTTATTTTTCCAATTTCGTTGAATTTCAGCAATTTCTTCAAATTCACTTTGGAGATTCCAGTATACTCTTTCATAGATACCAAATAGCTTTTGATATATTTCTCGATTGGCTTCATTTGGATAGTATGATTCCTTAATTGTGATAAACTTCTCAACCTCTTTAAGGTCACTAATCATACCTAATGCATACATTCCCAGAACAGCAGCACCAAAGGCTGATCCTTCCGGCTCACCAGGCACATGAATTACCCGACCAAACACATCAGCCATAATCTGAACCCATACCTTTGAGCGAGTAAAGCTGCCGCCAACTCTGATTTCATTAACATCTCCTGCTACTTCTTCTAAGGACTTAAAGATACTAAACATTCCATAAATAATGCCTTCCAGCGTAGCCCGAACTAAGTGACGTTTACCATGATTTAGATTAAGGCCAAATAATACACCACGGGAATTGGCATTGTAATAAGGTGCTCGCTCTCCAGAGAAATGTGGCAGCATAAGCAGACCCTCGCAACCTGCAGGTTTTTGTTCCGCATAACGACCTAAAATCTCATAGGTATCAAGTCCCAAATTTGCTGCAACACGTTGTTCTGTCGTTGCGAATTTATCCCGGGCCCATCGGAAAGCTACACCTCCATTGCTCAGTGCTCCGCCTAAAACCCAGGTATCGCCAGCCAAATTATAACACCAGGTACGTTGTTTCTTATCTGCCTGTGGTTTATTTGTAATCATCCGTACAGCACCGCTAGTGCCAATCATTGCTGTCACCTGACCAGGATTGACCGCACCTGAACCCAAGGTAGACAATACCCCATCACTAGCTCCCAAGATAATAGCAGTATCTGGCGACAAACCCAGCATAGCGGCGATCTCTGGCTTAATACCCCTTTCAATATGAGTAGTAGGCAATACTTCTGATAATCTTTCACTTGTAATCCCTATCATGTCTAATAACTCTTCATCCCATTTACGCACGTGGATATTATAAACAGCAGTAGCGGATGCAATGGATTCATCTACAAGATATTTGCCCAATAAATGGTGGCAGATATATTCTTTAATCCCAATAAACTTAGCAGTGCGAGAAAAGATATCTGCTCTTTCATTTTTTAACCAAATTATTTTAAATAAAGGATACATAGGATGAATGGGGCAACCTGTTTTAGCATATATCGTACTAGCATCATAAGAGGATTTTATTTTCTCAATATAATCCTGACCACGGGAATCAGCCCATGTTTGCATGCGATCTAGAGGATGACCATCAATGTCCACAGGAATCATACTATGCATAACAGAACTAAAACAGATCCCTCCAATATCCTGAGGAGCCATTTTAGTCTCAGCAATCACTTCTTTTACTACTGTTAACACCCCTTGGAGTATTTCTTCTGCATCTTGTTCTGCCCAGGCAGCTTGTGGTGTGTATAAAGGATATTCCACTGACTTACTGCCAATAGTCGTACCATCCTGATGATATATAACAGCTCGACAACCTGTAGTACCAATATCTACACCCATAATATTTTGCGTATTCATTTTAACAATCTCCTTATAACGAAGTTCTGTATAGTAGTAGAAAAAAATGATCAATCCTGTTGATCATTTTTTTCTTGTTACAAGACTGATACCTTAAGGGTTAGCATAAAATATCTTTTTATATTTTGGGGTAAAGCAGAATTACACGATAAATACGCTAAGTAATAAGGTAAATACTAATCCAGCTACACCAATTATGGTCTCCAATACTGTCCATGTAGATAAAGTTTCCTGAACCGACATGCCAAAATATTCTTTAATCATCCAGAAACCAGCATCATTTACATGAGACAGAACGAGTGATCCTGCTCCAGTAGCTAATACCATTAACTCTGGACTAGCCCCAGGAGACATGGCAAGAATGGGTGCCACAATACCGGCGGCAGTCAACATTGCTACCGTAGCAGAACCTGTAGCTACACGAATCAGTGCAGCTACCAACCATCCGAGGATAATTGGATTTAATTGAGCAGCTGTTGCTAACTTAGCAATTTCTGCGCCCACACCACTGTCAAGCAGTACTTTATTAAAAGCACCACCACCACCAATAACCATCAAAATACTAGCAACCGCCGGTAAGGATTGATCACAATATTTACCGATTTGCGTCATGGAAAAACCACGCCACAGGCCAAAGGTAAACAAACTAAGTAACACAGAAATCAATAAGGATGTAATTGGATTACCGATAAAATTCAATATCATCCGGATAGAAGAATCTTTCGCTAGATAGATATCCGCAAAAGTTGACAACAGCATCAAGAATACAGGGAATAGAATCGTTATAACTGTGATGCCAAATCCAGGTAATTCCTCTTCGGTACGGCCTATCTTTACTGAATTGGCTATATTTTCTGGCGGTGTTATGCGTATTTTTTTACTAATAAAAGTGGCGAAAACTGGCCCCGCCAAAATAGCAGTAGGTAAGCCGACGATAATGCTATAAAGAATGGTCTTACCTACGTCTGCCTTGAAAATACCTACAGCTGCCATTGCCGCTGGATGTGGTGGCACTAGCCCATGTACAACGGATAGACCCGCAACAAGAGGTAAACCAATTTTAAGCAATGAGATGCCTGTCTCTTTTGCGATCGTAAATACTAATGGCAATAACAATACAAAACCTACTTGAAAAAATACAGGAATACCAACAATAAAAGCTACAAACATCATAGCCCAATGTACATTTTTTTCACCAAAACGATGAATCAGCGTACGAGCTACCCGTTCAGCAGCCCCTGATTCTTCCATTAGTTTACCAAGCATAGTTCCTAAGCCTAATACAATGGCAATAAAACCTAAAGTATTACCCAGTCCAGCTTGAATGGAGCCCACTATTTTATCAAGAGGCATACCCGTGGATAATCCGACAAAAAAAGAAACAATCATTAGAGATATAAATGGGTTTACTTTTAGCTTTGTAATTAATATCAGTAATATTAAGATAGCAACAAACACAATTCCTAATAACATAATATGATTCTCCTCCACTTTATATAATTATTTTCCTAAGTTATTTATCCTATATTCTCCTCTCTTTTTAATTTTCGGCGTACCGCACCTTTAGCTGATGACGTAGTAGTAAGTCCATATAGTGTGAGAAATTCACTTTCGTCTTCCTGTTTTACAATTGATTTGGCGTTTGTACGACGACAGTGTAACTCCTTGTCATCAATTCGTAAATGAAT
>Ga0316613_10000896_pt1 | contig 21568 bp, 16 predicted proteins | sample OWC_soil_day10_C_2_FD_207647 | JGI IMG/M metagenome (GOLD analysis project Ga0316613, IMG submission 207647) | Wetland soil microbial communities from Old Woman Creek delta, Ohio, United States - OWC_soil_day10_CT_b | ecosystem: Environmental > Terrestrial > Soil > Wetlands | place: USA: Ohio...
ATTTTTAGATATAATTCTAATCGATTCTCATTCGAAAGAGCTTTAAATATCTTTGCCATTTTTTTTGTATCCATTCTAGCAACTCCTAGTGAATCATATTATATTTCGATAACTTTCGAAGTGATTTCAACTTATTATAACGTCCATGTCAATAGTCTTTAACCATTATAAATGGCGAAGACCCTAACCTTCTTGTCTAATGGTTAGGGCCCTATAGGCGGATTAAAAGTAGATAATACACTTGCCAGCGACTGTTGCAACGATAATTGCTAAAGAAAATAATGAGAGTTTATTCATTGTTATGTTATCACCACCTTAATTATACTTTATCACTAACAAAGATTGAATTCTAATAGTAATATTTGTCTAGCCGATGATCAATAATTTATAATTTTTTCATTAGCAGGATCAATGGAGAAGCAGTCGAAATAACGTAGAAAGATCGAGAAACAAATATCTATTTCTAGAACCGAAGGGAGACGAAATATTGAATATTTTAATTCGGGAAATGAATATTGATGATTACGAAGAGATTATGAAACTTTGGATGAGTGTTGAAGGTGTAACACTAAGTGATGCGGACGGCAAAGAGGAAATAGATAAATTTTTAAACCGGAATCGTGGAATGAGTTTTGTTGCAGAAGACGACAAAATGATTATTGGTGCCATTCTTTGCGGCCATGATGGGCGAAGAGGATATCTTCATCACTTGGCAGTGAATGCTCTATATCGAGGAAATAAACTTGGAACAAGACTAGTTGAACACTGTCTAATCAAACTTCGGCAAGAAGCTATACACAAATGTCATTTGTTTGTTTTAACGAATAATCAACAGGGAGCAAATTTTTGGGATCACATCGGATTTCATAAGAGAAGTGACATAAATATCTTTTCAATAGATGTATGATATACTCTCACCTGTGTTCCTTAATATCTGATAGAACATGCCATGATACATGTCAGCGCGTGGAACGCAAAAGGTCCCAGCGAGAACAAACTCAGAGGAACCTTTGCTGATGTTGTATTTCATTATAGCTTTAAGATCATTGGAGTATTACGTACTCAAGAACTGAATAAGATAATCATTAAATTTGTCAATTTCATCAATAACCAGCCCGTGCCCGCTGAATTCAAAAGGTATTAACACAGAATCTCTAATACACCGATGCGTCACTTCAGCATTTGGAAAAGAAACTATTTTATCTTGGATGCCGTGAAATATAGCTGTAGGAACACAAATTTGCTGTATATCTTTTCTTAAATCTCCATCGCGCAATGACATCATTACTCTAGCAGTCGCGTGACCAGCTGCTTCTAAACCTAGTGAATTGAACCAGTTCCTAAGCTCTGGACTAATATTACTTGCGAAAAATTTTAAATCGCTTATCATTTTAGGACGGTCGGTATATGTTTGACTGATAATATCGTTAACCGCCGAGATAGGAAGACCGTAAGGATAATCTGGTCCTTGCGTAAATTTCGGAACAGCAGCAGATACAAGGGCAAGCTTTGATATGCCGTAACTCGAATGACGGGTCATGTATCTTGTGGCAATGGCTCCCCCCACCGAGAATCCTACGAGCGCTATATCATCAAGTCCAAGGGCTTCAATAACGCAGCGCACATCGTCTGCTAAGCAGTTGTAAGAATACCCTTCCCATGGTTTATCAGACTTGCCAAATCCCCTTATATCCATCCCAATACATCGAAATCCGCATTTTGGAAGCTGGTCGAACTGATATTCAAACATCCTGTGGTTTGCTGGCCAGCCATGAATGAATAATACGGGCTGGCCACAGGGATTTAGATCTTCTACGAAAATCTTGATGCCTTTTCCTACCGGGATATAAGGCATTTTATGTCACCTCATTCTATTCTTAGTTATAATATCTTGCTATACGCTATGCATCTCCACATAGAAAAGTGACCGTATTCTTTAGCGGTTATGTTAGTTCCCCATTATTCACTATAAAAACACCAAACTCCTGTAAAAATTCTTATCAGAATTTTTACAGGAGTTTTCTCAATACAAAAGAACAGGCCAATCAATATTTAATCTGCTGCCTTTTCTAAGAGCAACATAAGAGCGCATCTCTTTGATACTTTCCAATTAATCGCTGTATCCCTCCCTATTAAAACATGTTCTCCTACTATTTCAAGTCCTGTAAAAAGCTTGTACCGTATTCAGGCATCTTCACTTGAAAATTTTCTGCTATAGTAGCACCAACATCTGCAAAAGTTGTCCTGATTGACAACTCTTTACCTTGAGAAAAACGTGGAGAATAAACGAGTAAAGGTACATATTCCCGCGTATGATCAGTACCACGATAAGTCGGATCATTTCCATGATCAGCGGTGATGATTAATAAATCGTCATTCGTCATCTTGGCAAACACTTCTGATAACCGAGCATCATATTCCTCTAAAGCTCGTCCATAACCTTTGGGGTCACGGCGGTGTCCGAATAAAGCGTCAAAATCAACTAAATTCAAGAAGCTAAGACCAGTAAAATTCTCATCAAACAAGGCTATGAATTTGTCCATACCATCCATATTAGATACGGTGTGAATGGCTTTCGTAACTCCTTCACCAGCATAAATATCGGAGATTTTCCCGAGAGCAATCACATCATAATGGGCATCCTTCAACTCATTCATCACTGTGCGGCCGAAAGGTTTTAATGCATAATCGTGACGGTTGGCGGTACGAGTAAAATTGCCTGGTTCTCCTACAAAAGGACGAGCAATAATGCGTCCTATTTTATAAGGTTCTTCAACAGTAATTTCTCGGCAAAATTTGCAGATTTCATAGAGTTCTTTTAATGGAATTACTTCTTCATGGGCTGCAATTTGCAGCACCGAATCAGCTGATGTGTAAACAATGAGTGCCCCTGTTTTCACATGCTCCTCCCCCAGTTCTTTAATGATTTCCGTTCCGCTTACCGGTCTGTTGGCAATTACTTTCCGACCGGTTTTTTCCTCAATCCGCTGAACTAATTCTTCTGGAAATCCATGAGGAAATACGCGAAAAGGCTTTTCTGTATAGAGGCCCATGATTTCCCAGTGACCAGCCATTGTATCTTTGCCATTTGATAGTTCCTGCATTTTCGTATAATAAGCAAGAGGATGTTCTGCTCTTTCAATTCCTTGAATTTTTCTAATATTAGAAACACCGAGTTTCCCCATATTGGGCATCTTCAGACCACCACATTCCCTAGCAATATGTCCATAAGTATCCACATCACAATCATCAAACTTTGCCGCATCTGGTGCTTCCCCAATCCCAACAGAGTCCATTACTACTAGATGAATTCGCTTAAAATTTGTTGCTGCCATCTTTTTTCCTCCTTAAGAATGTGCCCTATAAAAACAATTCCTCAATCGTTGCAAATAATACACTTACTAAGTGTTACCCTATAAAGAATCTTTAATCAAAAAAGTGCTACTACATGGCAATAATAAGGTAAATACTTCATCTGCTATTTTTTCATCATATATGTGTAACTTCAACCTCAATTATCTATAGGATACCAAGCTTTTGAGCGAATTAATCATAATACATTTCTCTTTTATCTCGACCCTTGATACCCAAATTAATATTACGAGCACTGCCTTCCATAATTTTTTGTATTATCAGGCCGAGCTATCGACTAAATTGGCAGTAGACGCCTTTACACCCATGTGAAGTATCTTTCATATGAAAGCAACGCTCATAGCTTATCGGCAATTTCACATGACATATTTCCTTTAGCATTTCGACTCCTACCAAGACAGCCGTCCTGACACTTTGCTTGCAACACCCAGGACCGCCAGTGTTTGCAATGGCCGCCAAAGCGGCGTTCGTTGCCCTCATTGATAGTGTTCGTTCCGTATCCTTCGCACAGGTCGCGCCGAAGAGAATGCTAAAAAACGCCCCAACGCCTAAACCAGCTCCGCAAGCCCCATGATAGGCGCACGTACAACTTGGAATTTGCTTCATGCGCCTTATTCCTTCCGCAATATCCTGATTGGTCACACTCCTGACAGCGCCATAGCCAATTGGGATTTCTCCGTAATTTTTCGCAGCTACAAGCAGCGACGTAGTAACAATAGCATGATGTTCTCCCCCAAGTGAAGGCAAAAGGTTGCCTTTAAGTAGCGTCTCGGCAATCTCCATCGGATTTTTACTGGTTGTTTCGTTTACAATTTTCTCTAGAAAACTATAGTATCCTGCACCGTGGCAATCTTCGCAAACGTAGTGCCCATTTGGACAAAACACTGATGCTGAAAGAATCTCTCCACAATAGTCACAGGTCATGTCTACAGCATACGTTTGATAGTTTAGTGTAGAACCGCAAATCATGCAGTTTTCGGAATGGCGTTCGTCATGCAAACCTGCATGCTCACTATCCGAGCTGCCTCAACATTTGTTAGTCCCAGCTAAATCTTCAGCCATCTTTCTTACCTCCCAAAGCACTTTCATGCCTGTTATTATGAATTTTTGATAAATACAGTTCTGCCTAATCCATTTAACGTTCTAAACTGAATGCATCAACTAAAATTAATTGATGCCTTTAAAGAAATGCTTGACTTCGTCAACTAAATTCGATAACTTAGTAGCATAAAGCTATAGAGTGATTTTTAGGAGGGGCAACGATGAGTAATCCTATTCGACTACGAGTGGCAGAGATCAGGAATTTCAACCGGTTCTATACCAACATTATTGGCCTTGTAAACCAGACTATTTTAGAAAGTCCTTACTCGTTAGCAGAGGTTCGGGTACTGTTGGAAATTGACAATACTCCCAAATGTACTGCCAGTGATTTGACGGAAATACTTCAAATTGACCCTGGTTATCTTAGCCGGATTCTCAAGGGCTTTAAAAAAGAAGGTCTGATTAACGCAAACAAATCACTGGCTGACGGGCGAGCACAAATTATACTTTTAACCGAAAAAGGCAGAGAGACTTTTAATCAATTGTCAGAAACCTCAGCCACTCAGCTCGTCCACCTTTTAGAACAAATCCCACAGGGTGCACAACAGAGATTAATCAATCATATGAAGGCAATACAAAATATATTATCAGGGCAAATCGATACGTCAATTACTATCCGAAATTATAAGCCCGGTGATACCGGATATATCGCATACCGACACGGCGTATTGTATGCACAAGAGTATGGGCTAGATCACGTATTTGAAAAATACGTTCTGCAAACTCTGGTTATGTATTTAGAAAATTCATCTGCGGGCAAAATATTTATAGCGGAATGTTGTGGAACTATCATAGGTTTTATTGGAATAGTTGAAGTCAGTAAAACTACCGCACAGTTGCGATGGTTCCTAATTGAACCAGAGTTCCGCGGTACTGGTCTGGGACATAAACTGGTGAAATCTGTGATGGAATACTGCCAACAACAAAATTATAATCATATCTTTCTGTGGACATTTAAGGGCTTAGATACAGCCCGACACTTATACGAGAAGTTTGGATTTACTCTTACGGAAGAAAAAGAAAACAACACTTGGAAAAACCAGTTGATTGAACAACGATGGGATGTTACTTTAGATAACTAATTAGAATGCCTGTTTATTTGGGTAAACTGTGAGAAAAAGGGGTACAGGATGATGTTACGGCTAGTAAATTTGTTCACTAAACGGAAAATTTTATGGGTAACTGCTATGCTGATTGTAACATTGGTGCTGTGGTTTTTTCCACCTAGTTTGATCATTTTCCCACGAAATGTAACCCTTACTTGGACAGGAGTGCCAGCGACATCGCAGACCATTACATGGCAGACAGGAAGGTATATCAACGGCAGTCAAGTAGAGTATATGGAATTAATAGACAATCTTCATTCTACCACGGGGGCAGGATCAGCACAGCAAGTGACGACTGATCGAGGAATGATTACTGTTCATTCAGTACAATTGACTGATCTCAAACCAGCTACTCGCTATCAGTACCGTGTTGGTAACGGATTTTTTTGGAGCTCATGCCATACCTTTACCACTGCTCCCACTCAGCCAAAAGCCTTTAAATTTTTGTTATTTGGTGATTCCCAGGGGAATTCTTATGATTTATGGCAGCGTACTTTGCAGACCGGGTATGAGAGAAATCATGATGCAGCATTCATAATGAATATCGGCGACTTAGTCGATATTGGCCTTAGTTATGTTCAATGGGATGATTGGTTTCAAGCTGGTCACGGCGTGATTGATAGTATGACCGTTATGACCGTTATGGGAAATCATGAAACCTATACGAAAGAATGGAAAATTGCCCAACCGCTTTTGTACACAGCCCTCTTTCAACTTCCTAATAATGGTCCAGCTACTCTACAAGGTAAAGTATACTCTTTTGATTATGGCGATGCTCATTTTAGCATTCTCGATAGTCAGTTACAAGAGGAAGCCGAGTGGATACCAGAAATGCTGCCCCTTCAGCAAGATTGGTTGGAAAAAGACTTAGCGGGGACAAATAAGCCCTGGAAGCTAGTTTTTATCCATCGCCCAGTATACCATAATCGCCCTTCTAACGGAGATGAAGATTTGCGTGATGCTCTTACACCTCTGTTTGACCGTTACAATGTGGATGTAGTCTTTGCTGGACATGATCATGTTTATGCTCGCTCGTACCCGCTGGTAAGTGGCACATGGACCGATGGTACAGGGGGCGGCCCAGTCTATATTACCACTGGCCGAAGCGGCAAAAAGACCTTTAGCCGCGCCCAGGCTAAGAACTGGAATGCCATGTATTACAATCCATTAGAAGAACCAAACTATCTGACAGTAGAGGTCAGTGAATACAGCCTGCTGATCAAAGCCTTCAAGCTCAATGGAGAAATAATTGACACATGGGATAAAACAGCTAAACATGTTGAATAGCTAAATACATTTCTGTCTAATTCACTTAACTTAAAAAATCATTGGTCTTTCTCAGGGGCTTTAATCAAAAGTTATCCTTCGGCTGGCGTCCAATAAAGATAGCCATTTTCTAAGGGCCATTTTCTAAAAGATACCTGCCGTCGATTAGGTCCCTCAGGACATTCCTCCTGAGGTATATAATATCCAAACGCCTTTCCAACGACTGTACGTTTAATTGAACCGCTATAATTAGCACCACTCCACGAATATTTAGAAGTATATGCGTATATGTATACAGAATTCCCCCTAGTTGAGCTACTAAACTCCAGAGTTCTTGTGCTGTTTGGTGACACATTATACCAACCTTTAACTTTCCACGAAGAGTACTCATCATTATAATCTACAAGTGCAAAACTTAACTGTTCTGCGTTAGGATTATACACTTCAAGCGTATAGGCTTGCGCCTGCTGCGGACCTGCAATGAATACCATTGTAAGCATAAGTAACCCTATTAGCACTTTAAACATAGCCCTTTTTCTACATTTCATTAATTAGCACCTCTTTAAATATTCTATTTTTCATGCCTTAATCAGCAACATGAAACTTTGCTAAAAAGTTCTGTATATCACTTTTGGTTTCCTGATATCTTTTTTCTTTTTCGGCAACCTCTTCTTTACTGACCTTCCCGGTAGCATTGCGTTCAATGGCTAATTCATATTCAAGCTTGCAAATTTCATACTCCTGTTTGCGCAAGGTACCTTCCACTGTTTTGGGCCAGTTATAAAAACCCAAGGCTTGCATTTCTACGCCTAAATTGCCTATCTGCTGCTTTTCCTCCGGGGAAACTCTATCTGAAGCAAGCTTTGTTAAGTCACGAAAGCTTTTTAGCCAATCGTTGATATATTGAACTCCTGTCAATGCGTTAGAAAGGCTAAATCGATTATTGTCCAACTTCTCTATCGACTGCTCATTAATAATCTTTAAAGCATTGACGATACTATCTACTTTTTCAATAGGCACACTTATTAGCCTCTCATAATGATGCTCCTTGTATAACTGCTTATTGCTGTTATAGTCTTTGCGTTCTGTACAAATACAAGTACCCTCATCTAAATTTATCAAATACATAAAAACAGTATGGTCAGTGTTCCTATCACCCTTGACCGTTGGAACAAACAATATGCCTAGTATCATTTCTTTATCACTACTACCAATGCTATAGGTACCATCAAAATAATACTTGCCCACAGGCGCCTCACTTACCTGTCTTAACTCCCCCGCCCACGCCACATTAGCAAGCATAAGCATAAGCATAATAAGCAACAGCATCATAACTCGTCTTATCATTTCATTATCTCTCCTCTAAAAATATTAGTTGTTACTAGAATCACCTTTTAACATTCATCCTTGATATGAGCAACACGATTAAGAGTATAGATATGATTACCATGATACCGTTAAATACATACTTCATATTCAGGTAACTCGGAACTGGCACGTCTTTATGCATTGACTCGATATCTCCTAATCCGCAACTATCTTGCTGTTCTTTTTCAATATATGTCTTTTGCAGTTCGATCTCATATTTAGGTTTTGTGGCTTTATCATTACCAAAGTATAGCTGGTAAGAGGTATTGCCCATATCGGGGAAAATTAATTTGTCAATATAATACTCTATTCTTACAGACTTTATATTTAAAGGACGATCATCCCGATTATCAATCTTTATCGTAATTGTTTGCACAGAGGTTGGAGTACTGCTCAAATCAATATTCGTACCAGAAACCTTCACATTTTCAAGCTGAAGGTTATAGAGTTCGCCACTCTTAAGAAGAACTCCATTCTGATTATCCCCATACATTTTGTAATTTCTTTGAAAATTCCCCTCCACCTCTAGGAATATCTGTTTTATTGTTAGTTTCTGCCTGTTGGAAAAAGTAACTAGTGAATAATTTTTATCGGTCTTAACATCAAAATCTACCTGGGCACTTTTGACAAAACTGCTCCATTGGCTATCAGTATACTGATTACTGAGACGCAGATTCGTAAGAACTATATTCTCTGGATTATCCAGTATGACGATGCGATAGTAAGTGTACTTACTCTTTCCACCCACAGGAACCTCATTTTTTTCCCGGTCTTCCGCTCTAAAAACATAGTCCTTACCAATATAAGACCAGCTATCCCCGTCATTACTACCATATATCTCAATATGCTTCAAAAAATTTCCCTGTGGTAATTCAAAAATAAGACTGTTGCCTGATACATCTGTATTATTTTTTAAAGGAATGATCGCAAAGTCAATATAACGATCATTGTTTTTTTTAAAACTTTGCACTACTTCTGATTTATAAATAATCTTGTTTTGCCGAAGGATATTCGAACCACTTTGGATATAAAAGGGTACATACTCACCTTGGGCATCAACGATCCGCAAATCAGTAAGACCTGGCGATGCATGTTCATAAACCTCTTCCGTTACAAAAAATGCTTTATACTTACTGCTCCCCTCAGTATAAATAGGCGCGAAATAGTTCCAGGCATCAAGGTTTTCTGCCGCGAAAACCGGCATAGCTAACATCCATATCAGTATAACAATTACACTACCTCTTACGATCATCATTCTGCCCCTCCGCTTTAGATCTCAATCGTTGATATAAATAAGAAATACCTAATAATACAAATCCAAAAACAAAGTAAGCAATGATTTTTTTTAGTGAATCCAAAAATCTTAGATCAATGAGAAATAATTTTATCGTTGCGAAAACGGATAAGCCTAAACCAAATCGCCTAGTATATATATAGTTCTTCCGAAATCCATATATAAGAGAGCCTAGTGCTGCCAGCAGACATATCAAGCTGGATAAGAAGTGATTCCCCCCCAGATGAAACTGCTGAGTTAATATAACCGTGACATTCCCAAGCAGATATATAATCATCCCTAGAGGGTAAAACTCCATATTAACATGTTGCCTTTTTATAATGGAAACAAGTAATTCTCGCACTACCAAAAGCATCAACAAGTTAAATACGATTAGCATTACAATAGCCCCATATTCGGCAGCATTGACTTCTGCAACTCTTTTTATGACTGGAATAAACAAATTAATCTGAGTACAAAGCAGAATACCAAAGAGATAAAACACAATACTAAAGAATTGAACTACTTTATTATACAGCAATGGAATGCGACAGATACTATATCCTAACGCGACATTGATTATGGCCATCAATGCAGTCCTGTAAAACTCGAAATGGTAACCACGCGGCATCCAGGCATTATAAAATTCTCCAGCCATATACAGTAAATAGATCCACACATTTATTATCGTAAAATATTTAAATCCCATGGCAATATTCCAGAGCCTGCCGTATTTAGCCATACCCTCCTTTTGACTATCCATCAAATACGCAGTCGTAACCAGGATGGCTCCCATGGTAATTGCCGTGAATTTATAAGTAAAATACTCTACGTGGACAAAGGGCAACATCCGCAGGCAATCTCCTAGGTAAAAAGCCCCGAGGCAAAGGCCAAAGATGATCCAACCGGTTTTCTCCATCTTTTCCATTTGATATGTAAGGCTATATATTATCAATATTATGCTTTCCACTAGCCAGCCCATAGACATCCACTGAATACCAAATTGAAAAGGAATCATTAATACCGCGAAGGTCAAGGACGTTGCATAAAACAAAAGGCAACCATTTTTTTCACTTGGAATCTTCTTGTCAATTAACTTGCCCACTCCAATATAAATAAGGCAGAAGGCTAATGCCAGCACCCCCTTATAATCCCATAATCCCGCTTTACCAAATAATCCGTATAAAATTGTGCAACTGAGAAAGGTGTTAACCCCCATAAGTATGAGATCGACTCTTTTAATTGCCACTGCATATTTCAGCGGATAGGCAAGCTGAGTAATCAAATGAGTACCAAAAGTAAGTACCGTATATAACATGCCGGCAAAAGCATTGTCTGCAATAAAAACTAGATACATAAGAGAGGGAATATGAAACAGCATACTAAGGTAATTCACAACATTCCATTTCTTCCAAAATGATACACCCAGTACCGATAAATTTAGAAGAAATAGATAGCCCATAGCAATATAACAAGCTTCCCCCTTAATCCCAAAGGACATTAAATAACTAAAAAAGGGCAGATATCCACCGATAAGTCCTATCGAACAAATTGTTTTAGACTGATACCTTACAGATAATACAACTGTGGTCAGCGCAATTAGCACCGACATAAATAGTCCCGCATGAATACCAATGATATGCAGCAAAAAATAACTGTAAAAAACAGCACCGTATAATATTGATACACCGCCGCCTAGTAAACCGTTGGAAAATACATCCTTACCCTTGCGATATAACCATTCTCCACCTGCCAAAAATAAACCACCAAGAACGAAGAAAGATGCTCCCCGCATATAATCAGTAAACCACGTGGAATGCACATATTTTGCCGCTGCCCCTACCCCGAATAAAATTAAAATAATGCCTATTTTATTAATCCAATTTAGACCGATTTTCATTTCTGTTTCATTCTGCTGAATTCGCTTTTGAATGACTTCCTCTGATACTCCTTCTTCTCCCAAAACATCAAACTGATTCTTGACTCCAGCAGTTAATCCCACCGTTGCGTCACTAAGTTGCTTTCTATGCCCACGGATCTTTTCACCTAAGATTTGAGACCATTGATTCATTTCACTTACAAACGTTTCTTTCTCATTCCCTAAGTTCTCCATTGCAGCACTTCTTAACTGAGCAATTTCTTTTTCTGATTGGCGTTCAAAGGCGATAAGACGGTTCTCGCAATCTCCTACAGTAGATTTAAAATAGGTGTCTATTTTCCCCCGAGAAATCTTCAATATATTGAGTTTTTCATCCAAAATCTGTTCTTTTAGACTCATTCTTAGCTGCTGGTTTTCTGTTGTTACACTTTCATACTTGTCTTCCAGATGATCTAACCGTCTCTTATACTCTGCTAATTCCAGTTGCAATTTTTCATTTTCATTTATTAATCCCTGAGAGTCATATTGTTCCAATAGACTCTCATATTCCTCAAATATTATACGCTGATTTTCCTTGAGGGCCATTAATCTTTTTTGAACATCCACAAACATTCCCCTCTCATACAACTATCTTTACATTCTTTCAAAACCTATACATACAAACTTACTCAGTAAATTTAGTCTTATTTTTGCAAATCAGCTTTCTTATTTTGACATAATTTTCTTTATTAAATTTAACATATTTGTCATTATTTTCATAGCAGTATTTTCCCACATTTCAGTCTTTCCCTTTTTTGCCCATTCAAAAATCCATCCTAGAAAACTCCAGACAGCACTCTATAAATTACTCAAGAATACTTTTTAGCATTTTTTGCAGTTCTTGCATCGCCTTCTGCATTTCTTGATTTTGTCTCTGTAATTCAGCAATTTGTCTTTGCATTTTCTCTTGCTCCTCTTTTAGGGACTGACTTGCATCTGTTTGCTGATCACTCTTTGCATCTTCTTCATCTTTAGCTTTTTTAATCTCGATCAAAGACGAAGTCGTAAATAATACATCGCCTATATCGATTAGAAAATTGCCAAGTGTCTCTTGTTCACCAGAATTTAATTCCCCAGCGAATACTATTCCTATTACTGTTGGGAGTAAGGCGACTGCCTCTATATCTAATGATTGCAAATACTCTACTGCTGATTTTAATTGGGACATTTCCCAAACCACCTTTCACAATGCTTTATCATTAGAATTACGATCCCCTTGTGCATTACCAGTATATGATACCAGAATAGAATTCAATGAAAAAAATCGCTACTCATCTGGCTTCAATAGCCCCATCAGATGATAGCGATCTTTTTACCAAGGCAATATTCACTTCTATTTAGCCATATATTACGGTTCTATTTTGACCCACCAATCATCCTTACTATATGGCTTTCTTTTCTCAGATAATTCCTGCTGTGTAGCTATGTATTTGCTCTTTAAACTTTGAAGTAACTGACCATGTTCTTCAGAGCCAGCTGGGGAAAATCTTGAATGGCTTCTAGGTGTGAAGCTTAATCTGTACCCATCTTTCGTTGTTTGCATAGTTCCGTGCGCATTACACATAACACATCGTATTGATCCAGATGGGGAAAATTGCAGCACACTGCTGCCACAGTCCTGGCATATAAGGGCTTCGGTAACACTACTGTTGTCTACTGTTGCTGGTTGGATGAGCTTTAGAGCCAGGCTTTGCGCTTCAGCCATAACGTCCTGACGAATGACCTCTCCCGGGATAGCAGCTTGAGCTATCATAGAACCTACGACGTCCAAATGGAAAAATCGCGCAAAGTTATTAACTGCCTCACGAGCATACCCTTCCCACCCTGGTACACCGTAAACGATTGCAGTAATACACTTTTTATTGGCGTAGTCTTTGCTATTGGCGAGTACCGATAACAATCGATCACCTATCATTTTTATGCTTGTATGGGGGCCAAGAGCATAGCATGGAGATGCAATGATAACTGCATCTGCTGCTTTTAATTTTTCAAACAGAAACCCTAAATCATCTTTTAATATACAATTCCTTTCTTCTGGTAAACAAGAATAACACGCTTTACAAGTCTTAATATCTAGGTCTGTTAAACGAATCATTTCCTTTTCGACAGTATCAGGTAAGAAGGACATCATGGCTTTAACCAATATTTCCGAATTACCAAGTTTTCGCGGTGATGCCACTAACCCAAGGACCTTCATCATTATTACCCCCTATCCTTTGTTATAGTCATAAACGAAGACGTACGTATAACATTTCAGAAACCACAATGCATTACAGCATTTTCCATTACCTAGGAGATGTGTACTCTCTTATTTAGGGACTGCATACTTCTGGTGGACGAAAATGTGATTCGGGTAATGTTAGCAAGTAGTCAATTTTTTCCAACATCTTACCTTTCGCTGCAGGCAGGTAACCATTTACTTGCGCATAATTAGAATGATGGTCACTGTATAATGCACTGGTTACATCAAGCTTGGATATAAATAACTTTGTCTCTCGTAATGCTTCATGGGCGGTAAGTAATTGAAATGCGCCAGTGCGATACTCCTCAAATATTGGTGTTCCCCGCATCGGGAAAAATGTGCGGAGACGAATAAAGTCTGGGTTAAATTGGTTCAATACATATGCGCTATTTTCGGCATGCTCTGTGGATCGCTCTCGACCGCCAATACCGGGCATAACATATACACTAAGTTCAATACCGGCGTTTTTCACCTTGAGACCAGCCTGAATCGTTTCTTCTGCAGTTACGCCTTTGCAGATTTTAGCTAGAACTACATCATCTCCAGATTCCATACCTGAATGAATCCTGGTAAGACCGTTTTGCTGTAAAAGACGAAGTTCTTCTTCTGATTTACGCAAAATAAATTTTGACGAACCATACATAGTAACACGTTGCAACTTGGGGAAAACTTGTTTGGCATAGCTAATAATCTCTATCAAATCAGCGGTCTTCATCAGTATGGTATTTCCATCAGGAAGGAAAAGAGTATCCACGTCATCGTCGTAAATCGTCTTTGCCTTGTCCAGGTCTTGCTTAATGTCAGCTACTGGTCGAATACGAAATTTCGTTCCTTTGTACATGGCACAAAAGGTACATTGATTATGAGGACAGCCAATTGTAGCCTGGATAAGCAGACTGCCAGCCTCACTGGGCGGACGATATACAGTTCCCTCGTAACGCATCACATAACCCCTCTCAGCTAATGCATTTTTAGCACTTACTTTTAAATTCAATAGTTCTTAAATCATCTTTTGTTTTATAACTTCTATATTTTCCATATAATATGAAAACTCCTGCCAGTTTTATACAAAAATTTAGCAAGATTTTTTCGTCATTATAGATGTTACAGTTCTGCGTACCAGAACCAAAATAAACGACCTCCATCCTTGTAGAAATAAGGATGAAGGTCGTTCTTCAGACCACTTGTGTTTCCTTTAATGTCCGCTTTCTCCATAAATACACTAAATATAGCAGATAGCTACTGAAAAAAGAAAAACTAATACAGGATGTTACAAAGTAGACCGCTGTATAACTTTGACCTTCGACAATATAGCCTAGAATAATTGATCCGCCACCGATGCCGGTATCTACTGCATTATAAAATGTTGCGCTGGCAGTTGATTGTTTTTCTTGCGGTGCCAACTGTATTACCCAAGTTTGCAGAGCTGGAAATAAAGCACCAAGACCAATTCCATAAAAGACGGCCGCGACAAGAAAAGAAGTACTTCCTGTAAAAAGAGAGAACATAGAAAGAAGCAGTGACAGAGAAGCTGGCGCAATGACCCAAGGAGCTCCAAACTGGTCATAGACTCTGCCGGAAAAAGTCCGCACCAGAAAGACGCAAGACATACTGACCAAGAAGAAGAGACCGGGATTTGCAAAATGCTGTTCTTGAGCTAACAAAGTGATGAAGCTCATAACACCACCTATACAAATGCCAAGGAGGAAGCTAAAAATACAGGGAAGAAGTACCTGGCTCACGGAAAATGGAGAAGCCTGGTCAGTATGAGTTTGTATGGATAAATGTTCTTCAAAACTAATAAAATATACAATGATGAACGATAATGCTTGTAAAATAGTGCCAGCAATAAATAAACCCTTAGCTAAGAACGTAGTATAAAGCCATAACCCTACTAATGGTGCTAAAACCATTACAAAGGTGGAGCCAAGACTAAAATAGCCCATGCCTTCACCTCGACGGTTTGCTGGAATAAGCCCGACTGCTAAAGTTGCAAATAAAGTACTGGCGATCCCAAAGCCCATACCATGAGCCAGTCGGACGAGAAGAGTGGCTGATACCTGTGACGTAAAATAATAACTAGCCATTGAAAGAATGCAAATCAATAGACCGATTTGGAGAAAGTGCCGATGTCCCCAACGCAGGATGCCAGCTGAAGTGAACAAACGTATACCGATAGCCGAAAAGGTAAAGCCGCCGACAATCAGACCGATTTGTGTCGAGGTTGCTCCATATGCTTCAATAAATAACGGCAAGGTTGGCAGTAACAGATGAAATCCAGCAAATAGCAGAGCATTGGATAAAGATATCAGAATAAAATTACGCGACCATATGGTAGTCGATGTCTCGGCTGGTGAATTCATGTTGAGAACTCCTTTAATCTAGATGATATGGTATCATTTTACACAATAACGATGAGTTTGAACAGAAGTATTACCAAAGGTTGTAATCACCTGAATTTGTTATCCTTAAATCTTACAAAGAAGGTAGTTCCTTCTGAACCCGAAGTGACATCCAGTGTCGCTTTGTGATGCTCTGCAATTTGAAAACATACCGGTATACCCAAACCAGTACCATTCTTCTTGGTGGTAATGAATGGAGTCCCCAAGAAATCTAACACATGTTTCGGCATGCCTGGTCCATTGTCTTGAACGGCCAACACCACATCGCCATTCTCCTCGTAAGTACTAATAACAATGTTTCCATTTCGTTCAATCGCTTCCATACTATTACGAACAAGGTTAATAATCAACTGACGGATTTCATTTTCATCCAACCAAAGGTTAGAAACTGTGTCTAATTCCAGGCTTATAGTGTGCCCTCTCTCGTTAGCATCCGCTTGCAACAGTGGATAAATAGTTTCGATCATGTACTTCAAGTTAAAATGAGTTAGCTCCACATACTTATCTCCAGCCAACGATAAATACTCTGTGATTATGGAGTTTGCCCGATCCAATTCCTCAATCATCAGAGCGAACATGCTATGATGTTCCTTATAGTTTTGCTTTCGATTGAGCATTTGCAGGTAGCCACGAACAGTGGTCATAGGATTCCTTATTTCATGGCCGATACTTGCAGCCATCTGACCGACTAAATTCAGACGATCAAGTTTGCTTAGTGCTCTTTTCATTTGCTTGCGCTCAGAAATTTCCATCTCCAATTTTGCATTTGCCTCAAGCAGTTCTGCCGTCCGTTGCCGTACCTTTTCTTCCAAAATTGCATATAACCCAGCATTTTCAAGAGATATCACAATTTGAGACGACAGCATTTTTAATACTTCCGCCCTATTTTCCGTAAATGCCCCGGTTAAAACCTGATTCTCCAGATATAAGACTCCTATCAGCTCGTTTTTGCTACGTAACGGCATGCACAAAATAGACCTGGGTTTGTTCGTACTAATATACGAATCATCCCAAAACCTTGGATCCGATAATGCATTTTCCACAATGATCATCTTTTGTTCTTGCAAGGCATGATCCACAATACTCCAGGGAAGAATCGATGAATTATATCTATCGTACGTAATATCCCCTTCCATATCAATGGGAGTCAACATATTACAAGCAGGATCAATCAAGCCACCTGTCTTCACTACTAGCCTACCATCTTGAAGCATAAGAAAATAACCCCTTGTTGCTCCAGCGTTGGTCATCACAATTTGAATCATTTTTCTCATCAATACATGTAATTCAATCTCTTCTGATAATGTTTGCGCGGCTTCCATGATGGAGTGCAAATCAATATCCTGCTTCTTAGGATTTGTTGCTGTGATTAGCCTGAGGGCATTACCCCCTAGTTTCCTATATACACCAATCAAATGATCAGCTTTAGCTCGCGCGCCCCACTCTATATAGCACTTCCAAGCTTTACGAAAATATGCTTCTCCTGCGATAGATCTGCCCGTTGCCAGATGCAGTCTTCCCGCCAACTCAAGAGCCAATGCTTCATCCTGGATAAACCCATTGACACCGGCATTTTGAATGGCCTGGTCATAGAGATTGAGGGCCTCAACTTCTTGCCCTTTTACCCGCTTGTACTCTGCCTCCACTAATTGATACTTATGCAAATAGTTCATAGGAGCATGTCTAGCCCATTCCCTTAGTATCTTCCGGTGCATATTAATATGCTCAACTGCTCCCGCTACAGCCTTTTCTTCCACCATGTTAAGTTTTTTGATTTGCCATAAAGCCAAATAAAAGTGGTAATTACATTCATAAACCTGTCCCAGCGTGTTGGCGTGGTATTCTGTGACTAAGTTGACAGCCTGCTGAGCTTCCGCATCATGATCGAATAAATAACATAACATGATTTTACGAGTAGCCCAAATAAATATTGCCGCCGCATCCTGCCGCTGCCGGAAAAAATCCACCATCAACCTTTCATCAAATACTGGTCCTGTCAAACAGTGGGGTGCCGAAGATTCACGAAGATTTATTATAGTTTGTAAAGTAATAGCAAGGCGATTATAGGTTGTTTGTTGGTAATGACCTTGGATAGTTGCCAATAGTGAAGCAATTTCGCCTTCTATAGAATCTAAATTCACGCCTGAATGAAACATGCCAACTCCATACTGTGTAACCCCTTGGCAAGCATAGTCCAAATCGCCGATTTGCAGTCCCGCCGTGTATAACTCTTGAAGAGGCTTAATCATATCACGGATCGGCTGTTTACGATGAGATAGGAGCATATAAAAAGTTGCTGTTGTACGAATTTCCCTATTACCAAATTGTTTACACATTTTAAGAGCCCCACGACCAATCCCATATCCATCTTCCACATCGCCATATATAGAAGCCAGTATGAGCCCATAGAAACACCAGGCATAAGCAGTCTGCTGCGTATTGCCATGCTTAATAGAAAGACCAAGCATATTGAGCACTATTTGTGGCAAAATTGGAAGGGAGGCCATATATACTGGAGTTATCAACAGTGCCATCATCTGCATCGCCGACTGGCAGCGCAGATCAGTCATGGCAGGCATTACTGACCAATTTTCCGCGGGGTTATCACCAAACTCTTTCTTTATTCCCATAACCCTTGCCGCTAGCTTATCAGTTGATTCCAGTTCTGGAATGGTTTCTCCTATTAGGCTAAGATACTGTAGCCCAGTATTCACAGCATCATGGAGCCTGTTTTGGGCCATAAGAATATACACTTGGACTTGGTATGCTGTAAACTGATCCAAACCAATCTTGGCATGTTGCAATAACTCTTCCGTCCATTTTTGCGCAGAAGCATGATCACCAGTTAAAAACGCGGTTTCTGCAAGCTCCGTATAAACGGCCAGTGCCAACTCATATTGACACTGCCAACAGTCCACTGACAGCAAGAGTAACCCTTTTTCAAAATAATCCATCGCTGCATCAAATGCAGAATGCTCTTTTGCTGTTTGCCCAGCCTCCAAATTGAGCTGAGCTAAGAGCATACAATCTTGGGACTGCTTCAATTCACTTATACCTTTGTTCCATTGGGCAACAATATCAAATATCTTTTCTTGACGATACTCAAGCGGAACCATATCCAATAACGTTCTACCAATGAGTAGATGAAGTGCAGGCCTGTCTTCTTTGTCAATCAGAGAGTAACATGCCTGTTGAAAGCGATCATGAGCAAACCGAGCAACATTATTTTCAATAATAACAATACCTATCATAGATAAGTTGAACAATATCCTGTATAGAGCATTCTTCTTTACATTTAAAGCTAATTGCAATGCATCAATAGAAAAAGAATGACCAATACACGCTGCTACTTGAATAACTTCTCGACTTTCTAAGGGCAATTGAAAAATGCGGTGTATAATAAGATCTACAACATTCTCAGCTACGCATTGTTCCTGGATCAGCCCAGCATTCCATTCCCACCTGCCAGTTTTCCCTTGAACACAATCACCCCTCCGAAATATTAACATTTCATTACTCTTTAATAAATTAATAAACTGTATAACAAAGAAAATATTTCCTTCCGTCTTCTCATAAACTACTTTTGACAAATCTCGGCATTCAGGACACTCCAGTTTCAAGGCATCTGCTACATATTGGTTAACAACATCCACTGATAATCCCATTAATGATAGCATGGTTACCTTTCTATTTTGAGCTTGCCAAACTTCTGCTTCCAACTGAAGAGGATGGTTCGAATCAATCTCATTTTCCCGATAGGAGCCAATTATAAAAACAGATTTCAGTCCCATATTCAGCATTCGAGTCAATAAATTGAGGGATGCAGGATCAGCCCATTGAAGATCATCAACGAATAAAATAAGTGGTCGTTCTTTCCCCGCCAGTGCTCTGATGAAATTCTCCAAGGCATAAAACATCCGAAGCTCGGCTTGTTTGGGATCTAGCTTTGTTATCGCTGGTTGCTGTCCAAGAAACTGTTCCAGATTGGTGATAAGTGGAATCAAAGCATTACCTTGATCCTTCAATGCGGCAATACAATATTTTTGCAGAGCATTTTGAACTGACTCATCTTCCTGGAGAATTTTTGTGACTAACCCAGTAAAAATTTGAGTCCAAGCCGAATAGGGCGCATTATGCTTAGCTTGATCAAACTTACCTTTTACGAAACAGGCTCCTTTAGCTTCAAAAGACTGCCCAGCCTTTTCTATCAGGGTGGTCTTGCCTATTCCGGAATATCCAGCAATCAGAAGCAATTCCCCATCGCCCATCCTAGCTCGCTGGAAAACACTATCTATAGTAATTAATTCTTGTGTTCTTCCGTAGAGACTATTGGGAATCTCAATGATACCACTCCAGTCATATTGACCTAGGTAAATGTCAGGAATATTGTTCTTATTTTTCCATTGTTTCTGGCAATATTCCAAATCACGTTTCAATCCATAGGCAGACAGGTAGCGATCATCAGGGTCTTTCGCAAGCAGCTTACTGATTATCTCAGAAAGAACTCGCGGAATTGAAGAGTCAACCTCATACAAAGGTTTGGGTTGAATTGCCAGCTGACAATGAACCAGCTCTGACAAGTCCTCTGCTTGAAAAGGATGCAGTCCACCAAATAGTTCATATAAAATAATTCCGAGAGAATATAGATCACTTCGAAAATCAACATTGTGTTTAGTACGTCCCGTTCTCTCAGGAGCCATATAGTTAAACATTTTTTTCAATATAGAAATTTTCCTTGGATGAATTTCCTTTGTATCGGAGATTTTACAAGCATACATATAATCTACAATAACAACTTGTCCCGAATTTTCTTCCACTATGATTACACCTGGACGAAGATTGTTATGTAAAATTCCGTGAAAATGCAAATGTTCAACAGCTTCTACTAAATCGATAGCAACCGTCAATAGAAAATTTTGATCTGTGGCCTGTTTATGATGATGAATATTTTGTAGCGACAGCCCTGAAAAGTTCTCCAATAGCATGTAAGAGCCATCAGCATCATTATGCGCTGAAACTGCACCAATGATATGTCTGCAACCAGACTTATTAAGTTCACGGATGAACTTAAATTCTTTTTGGCAAGCCATCCAATCTCTTTTGCCCGTAGCATTCTCGATCATTATCTTCAGCAACATTGGTTGATTATTGTTGCCAATATAAACACGATGCATTTTCCAGCTTTCTTCTTCGCATACTAAAGCTGAAGCCATATAGCTGTCCAAGTTGATCATCTCATCACCTCCAAAACATTGTGGTGGTTTAAATCTTATAAAATCACCTGTCCATATCGATAAACTTCTCCAAAGAACACAGGGACAAGTACATTGTCTTTCTCAATGAGTTTCAAAGGTTTTAAATCATCTTTTTCAGTATCTATATTTACCATAAAATACAAATTTCCTGCCATTTTTTACGAAAATTGGCAGGAAATTTTCTGATATTATAAATGATACGGTTATCCTAATTAATCCCAAATGCCCGTTATACTTATTCCACTAGTAGCAACCGTATCATTTG